>OOFW01000001.1_pt1 | contig 35163 bp, 25 predicted proteins | sample 1670271 | NCBI WGS metagenome assembly OOFW01 (sample SAMEA98137918, study PRJEB22522) | marine metagenome | biome: marine biome; feature: marine water body; material: sea ice | place: Arctic Ocean | collected 07-Sep-2015 | depth 1.32 m
GGTTAACGACGATGTGGACACAATATAAAACGAGTGTTGCTGCAGCTCGGGGGTTGGATGTCGATCATTTTGATGAAGAACTAGATGTCTTTTTAGAAAAGTTTGAACAGTCAGAAGGTGACTTTGCAAAATACGCGTTGGATTTTGGTTGGGTTGATGCACTTAAAACGCGTGAACAAGCTCTACAAGAAATTGTTGCTGTGGTAGGTAAGGACGAAGGTGGCATGGGATTTAATGCCATCAGCTACAAAAATTACCTCAGAGTGATCAATCCTGTATTACCAAACATGTCCAACAATATTGATAAAGTTGCTGTTGTTGTGGCAAAAGGCACAATATTAAACGGTACAAAAAAACCTGGCCAAATAGGTGGAGATAGTACGGCTAAGCTTCTGCGTAAAGCAAGATATGACGATACCGTCAAATCAGTTGTGTTATATGTCGATTCTCCAGGTGGCAGTGCTTTTGCTTCAGAAATTATTCGTCAAGAAGTTGAAAATCTTCAAGCTGTGGGCAAACCCGTGGTTGCGGTCATGAGCACTTATGCTGCTTCTGGCGGATATTGGATTTCTGCTGGTGCAGACAAAATAATTGCCGCACCAAGCACGATCACCGGTTCAATAGGTATATTCGGTATGTTTTTAACCTTTGAGAACACCCTAGATTATTTAGGTGTGCATACTGATGGAGTCGGCACCACCGAATTTGCAGGCATGGGCATTACTAAAACACTTAACCCTAAAGTCGCCGCCATCATGCAAAGAGGTATCGAACATGGTTACGATCAATTTATATCACTGGTTGCCAATAAGCGCGATATGAGCAAAAACCAAGTCGACAAAATAGCTCAAGGACGTGTTTGGATTGGACAAACGGCACTAGAGTTAGGCTTAGTAGATGAATTAGGTTATTTAGAAGATGGAGTGAAAGCCGCCGCTGAATTAGCAAATTTGGAAAACTACGATACCCAGTATATTCAGAGAACTTTGTCTAAAAGTGAATTGTTCTGGAAGGAGTTTTTACAAGGTGCATCTGCTTCCTTTGAAGGTGCTTTCGAAGTAGAAAAATCTAGTACTATTCTTAATCTTGTTAAGGAACTCACTGCAGACTTGGAGGCGGTAGCAAAACTGAACGACCCTAAGGGTGTATATGCTTATTGCTTAGCTTGTGAGTTATAAGCTGATATCATATTTGCTGATCATAAGACTTAAATAAGGTTACTTATTTTGTTGGTCGCCAAGACATTAAACTTTAATAGAAGGCCTTGAAATTGACATCAGGCCTTCTGTTTAGATTTTCAAGGAGTAGTCATGAAGTATTTGTATAGACTTATCATCCTCAGCACCGTTCTATTAATCAGTGGCTGTTCGTCTTTGTTAGGTGTAACAGGAGCGAATGAAGGGAGAATAATAGACGATAAATGGATGGAGTATAATGTCACTCATCCAGGGTTATCCATTACAATTATAGAACCTTACTCTACTGAATTAATGCCTATATCAACAATAGGTAAAAGTTCACCATCTCCTTTAAGGCATATAGTCATTTTTGGAAAAAAATCAGATCCGCACCAACTCGAAATCATTGGTAAATTCCAAAAAGATTTATATCTAGACGGGCAACACTATGGTTCTGTTTGGTCTGGGCATATTGTAGTAAAAGACGGCACTCTGATCATAGATAATAAACTTGCATCACCGAGTAAAATTTAACAACAATCGATGATAATAAGTCAATAATTTATTATTTCTCAACACTCAACGCAGCTCATTACTCATTACTCATTACTCATTACTCATTACTCATTACTTAGAAAGTGTACCGACATTTCGTCTGAATGGCATGTTTTTATAGGGCTAAAGTATAGGGAAATAGGATTGTTGTTGTTGATACTCTCAAAATATTTACCTTTGTATCTTAGCTGATTACTGCTGAAACTATCTTCTCTAGATAATTAATCACTCAACGAATACTAAAGTGTATGTGTAAGCATACCCCTAATTTTTTATGACCAGTACGTTTTAATGTTTATGCAGACTACTGTTACACACCCCTTCTATTAAATAATACAGTGCGCGTTCTAAACGTTAAATATTTAGTCTAATTGGTATATCATTAACTGACTGTTAGCAGAGTATGTTGAAAGCTAATCATATTGAAAGGAACCATTCTTTTGTCTTCTTCTACACAACAATTAGTTATTCAGAAAGTTGAACAATGTATCAGCCATGCTTCATCTCACTTTGGGCAGAATTTCAGTTTACCAACAATAAATTTTAAGCAAAGGGGTAAAATTGCAGGTTGTGCTCGTCTGCAAATAAACGAATTACGTTTCAATCCTGTTTTGCTCTACGACAACGTTGATGCATTCTTAGAGGAAGTTGTTCCCCATGAAGTTTGCCACCTACTGACTTATAAACTTTTTGGGAAAGTTCGCCCTCATGGCAATGAATGGCAAAGCTTAATGTTTGAGCTTTTTGCCTTAAAAGGGCAAACCTACCATCAGATGGATGTAAGTAAAGTAAAAGGGAAAAGCTTCAGTTATCAATGTAAATGCGGACCGATAGAATTAGGTATAAGAAGACATAACAAAATTCTAAAAGGCAAACAAACCTACATTTGCAGAAGGTGTAGAAGTCCTTTAGTAGCCGAGGTAGTGACTTTACTTAGCCGTTAGAACCAGCGTTTGGTAAACGTTTTATCTAGTTCATCAAATGCTGTTTTTAATAGTCTCGCTAGCTCTTTGAATTCTGGCTTGGCTTTGGGGGATTGCAACGCACATCCCTGGAGTTGCATTTTGTGATGAATATCCAAGTACCAACCTTTTATTGTAGGCGGCAGATTTTGATTTGAACGATGCCCTAACCACATCAAACCTTGCATGGGTAGCGACAAAAAAAACGCGCCTATAGTCAATGCTTGTGGCAATCGTTCAACACCTTGAAAGTTAATTAATGCCGCAACTGTTAAGACAGCCAGAGCAGGCATCACTTTCATCGAAAATTTGGTAGCTGAAATTACCCGGCACTCCGGAAACATTCCATACAACTGATGTTGCATGGGCCAAGTCTGCATATATTGCTGACCGTCTTTTACCATTGCTGTAATAGTTTGCGCCAAATTAGTTACCCCACAATAAAAACAAATATATTCTAACGCCTAAGTCATACATAAGCTAACATCCTAACGTTATATAAAATCAACTATCGATACCCACATTTTTATCATAACGATACAATTAATAATACGAGTATCTTTTATATCAGAAAATTTAACCTATGGATCAATACGTTCTCGTTCTAAATTGCGGTAGTTCTTCTATCAAGTTTGCCATTATCGACGCCAAAACGGGGATAGCTCCTTTGCATGGATTAGCAGAAAATCTTGGAACTCCTTCTAGCAAACTTGGTTTTAGTTACCAAAAAACACTGCATAATGGAGTTTTACCATCCAATGCCAACCATCAACAAGCGTTATCGGTCATTGCTGACACACTTAAACACTACCAGCACTTAAGCCAAAAAATTGTTTCAGTAGGACATAGAGTAGTGCATGGCGGTGAGAAATTCACTTGCTCAGTCTTGATAAATGAACAAGTGAAACAGGCTATTGAGCAAACATCAATTATGGCACCGTTACATAATCCAGCCAACCTATCTGGTATTATAAGTGCTCAACAAACGTTTCCTAATTTACCTCATGTTGCTGTATTCGATACGGCCTTTTTTCAGACTATGCCCAAACACGCTTATTTGTATGCTCTGCCTTATGAGCTTTACCAAGAACATAATATTAGACGCTATGGTTTTCATGGATCAAGCCATTATTTTGTAGCACAAGAGGCGGCAAATGCACTTAACAAAGATATCGTGGATTGCAACTTGATCACGGCACACCTTGGTAATGGATGCAGTATAGCTGCTATTAAACAGGGCAAAGCCATTGATACTAGTTTAGGTTTTACACCTTTGGAAGGTTTAGTGATGGGCACCCGCTGTGGGGATATTGACCCTAGTCTACCTACCTACTTGATTGAACAGCTAGGCTATTCGGCAGCTAAGGTGAACAAATTATTAAATAAAGAGTCCGGATTGCTAGGTATTTCAAAATTGAGTAATGATTGCAGAACACTTGAACAGCAAGCCCAAAAAGGCAACCAACACGCTAAGTTGGCACTCGATATGTTTATTTATCGTTTGGTCAAATATATTGGTGCTTATTTGGCTGTTGTAGGGCCATTAGATGCTTTAATTTTTACTGGCGGGATTGGTGAAAACTCTGCCTACGTCAGAGACAATACCATTAGCCAGTTACAACATATGGGCTTAAAGCTTGATACAGATAAAAACGTCCAAATGCGTTTTGGCCAGTCTGGGCTAATTAGCCATACCGATTCAAAACCAATCTTTGCTATTGCCACCAATGAAGAATGGGTGATTGCCAAAGATGCCATTCAATACACTTACTAAGGGATCACTATGCCACGTCGAATAATGTTGATACCAGTAGGTTCAAATGTAGGTTTAACCAGTGTTAGCCTCGGAATGATTAGAGTGATGCAGCAACAAGGCCTAAAGGTTAATTTTTTCAAACCTATTGGCCAACCAAGACAAGGGGACAGCGAAGCAGAAAAATCGACCACAATAGCAACTAAAGTTGGATTGTTAAAACCAGCCACCCCTTTATCTACATCATACGTTGAAGAGATGCTCAGCCAAGACAACATAGATGTTTTATTAGAGGAAATAATTGCCCTATTTGAACAACACGCTGGGGAAGAAGATATCGCCATTATTGAAGGTTTAGTCTCTACTCAAAGCCATCCCTATGCAGTGCGTTTGAATAGAGAAATTTGCAATGCCTTAGATGCTCAAATTGTGTTGGTCAGTGCGCCGGGTACTTTGATGTTGAATCAACTTAACGACAAACTAGAAATTGTGGCAGACAATTATGGAGGGCACAAAGGTAAGAAAGTCATTGGCTGCATTTTTAATAAGGTCAATGCGCCTATTGATGAAAAAGGCCGGCTAAGTAGCGAATTAATTGAACAACATGACAATAGTCAAACGGCTGATGTCATCAATAATTTATCTACCTTGCCTATCTTCTCAAAATCTTTTGCATTACTCGGTTGTGTCAGTTGGAACTTTGAATTAATCGCCCCCCGAGTCATGGATGTATGCAAACACCTCAATGCAAAGTTATTAAACGAGGGGGATTATCAACATAGGCGACTACGTAGCGTGCATTTCCTCGCTCGCGAGATCCACAATATGGTTTCAGTGCTTAAACCTGGCGCACTTTTGGTCATGTCAGGCGACAGAAGTGACGTTTTGGTGTCATGTTGTTTGGCAGCCCAAAGCGGTACGAAAATTGGTGCTTTGCTGTTGACGGGAGATTATAAACCCGATCCACGAATTTGGCAGCTTTGTTCTGAAGCATTAAAAACTGGCTTACCCGTTTTGTTGACTAAGGATAACACTTGGCAAACATCGCTCAACTTACATATATTCAATCAAGAGGTACCAGCAGATGATGAACAACGTATTAACCGCGTGATGGATCACACTGCAGCATGTATTGATAATGATTGGGTAACATCTATATCAAAAGACTCAAATAGAGCCTTAAGACTCTCACCTTCGGCATTTCGATACAAATTAACCCAGTTAGCTCAACAAGCACAAAAAACAGTTGTTTTACCTGAAGGTGATGAGCCAAGAACAATCAAAGCCGCTGCTATCTGTGCCCAAAGAAATATCGCAAAGTGTATTTTGCTCGGCAACAAAACTGAGATATTAAGGGTTGCCAAACAACAAGGTATTGAGTTGCCTGATTCGGTTGAAATTAAACAGCCTGAAGATATCCGCAGACAATATATTCAACCCCTGGTTGAATTGCGAAAGCATAAAGGATTAACGGCTGTGGTAGCCGAAGAACTTTTACTCGATAATGTGGTGTTAGGCACCATGATGTTGCAGCAGGACCATGTGCATGGGTTAGTTTCTGGTGCGATCAATACTACGGCTAATACTATTCGCCCTGCGTTACAATTAATCAAAACTGCGCCGGGAGCTTCTTTGGTGTCCTCAGTCTTTTTTATGTTATTACCAGAACAGGTATTAGTTTATGGCGATTGTGCGATTAACCCCGACCCTAATGCTGAACAACTGGCGGATATCGCTATTCATTCAGCCGACTCAGCAGCAGCTTTTGGTATTGAACCTAAAGTAGCCATGATTAGCTACAGCACCGGTGATTCAGGTACCGGTACAGACGTTGAAAAAGTTAAACTAGCGACTAAATTAGCACAACAAAAACGCCCTGACTTATTAATCGATGGTCCTTTGCAATATGATGCTGCAGTGATGGAAAGTGTGGCAAAGAATAAAGCGCCGAATAGCAAAGTTGCTGGGCATGCCACGGTATTTATTTTTCCAGATCTTAATACCGGCAATACAACTTACAAGGCAGTGCAACGAAGTGCAGATTTAGTCAGTATTGGACCAATGTTGCAAGGCATGGCAAAACCTGTAAATGATTTAAGTCGCGGCGCATTGGTAGATGATATTGTTTTTACTATAGCCCTAACAGCAATTCAGGCTACTCAGCTATAAATTTATTCATCTACTCAAATTTAGTTATGGTTTACATATTGAAAGTACTGAACATGCCCACATCTATACGGGCTTCGTTACACTGAAAGTTTAGATCATCTTAGGTGCCGCTTTAAAAGAATATTTGGAGAGTTAAATGTCTGCAGTAAGACACGTTAAACTACTAATTTTGGGCTCTGGCCCTGCTGGTTACTCAGCTGCTGTATATGCTGCGCGCGCTAATCTCAACCCAGTATTATTGACTGGTATTGAGAAAGGTGGACAACTAACCACGACCACTGATGTAGAAAACTGGCCGGGTGACCCTGAAGGGCTAACGGGTCCTGATCTAATGGACCGTATGCAAAAGCATGCTGAAAAATTTGATACTGAAATCATCTTTGATCATATCAATAAAACAGATTTATCTAAGCGTCCTTTTACCTTAATCGGAGACCAAGCAACTTATACCTGTGATGCATTGATTATTTGTACTGGTGCTTCTGCCAAATATCTGGGTATGGAGTCAGAAACCGCCTTCATGGGCAAAGGTGTTTCAGCCTGTGCAACTTGCGACGGATTTTTCTACCGCAATCAAAAAGTAGCGGTTGTGGGCGGTGGTAATACAGCCGTTGAGGAAGCTCTGTATCTGTCGAACATTGCATCTGAAGTGCACGTTATTCATAGACGCAATTCGTTCCGCAGTGAAAAAATACTGGCAGACCGTTTAATGGAAAAAGCTAAAAATGGCAATGTTACATTGCACCTAGATAGTCAATTAGACGAAGTTTTAGGTGATCAAATGGGCGTAACCGGTATTCGTATCAAAGAAACCAACTCAGATGCTACCCAAAACCTTGATTTGATGGGTGTGTTTATTGCTATCGGCCATCAACCGAATACGGGTATCTTTGAAGGTGAATTAGAAATGAAAGATGGCTATATCACAGTGCAAAGCGGCACTGAAGGCAATGCCACCCAGACCAGTGTAGAAGGTGTATTCGCCGCAGGTGATGTCAGTGACCATATATATCGTCAAGCGATTACTTCAGCCGGTACAGGCTGTATGGCGGCATTGGATGCTGAAAAGTTCTTAGACGCTCAAGAGTAGTGTTTTTATAGATTAAAAAGGCCTCGACTTGAGGCCTTTTTTTATTCACTCTTATAAACCAAATAAATAACGAAATTCCAATGCTGACTAAGCTCAATAAACAACTTCTATTTCCATCAACAGACATAGCGCTCATTGAGCCTAATGGCTTATTAGCATTTGGTGGAGACTTAAGTCCCCGACGCCTGATTTTAGCTTATTCATCTGGGATATTTCCTTGGTATAGTCAAAACGAACCTATCATGTGGTGGTCGCCAAACCCGAGAGGAATATTACCCTTAGATAATTTTAACTGCAGTAAAAGTTTAAAAAAGTTTGCCCGAAACTGCGACTATCAAATCACCATTAACAAAGCGTTTGACCAAGTCATAGACATTTGTGCGACTATACCTAGAAACGACTCTGGCACTTGGATAACTGATGACATGATTAATGCCTACAAAAAACTACACATACTTGGTCATGCACATTCTATTGAAGTGTGGAGCGATAATGTTCTAGTGGGTGGTTTATACGGTGTAATAGTAGGTAAAGTATTTTGTGGAGAGTCCATGTTTCATAAGGCGACTAATGCATCTAAATTGGCGATGTTATCTTTAGTTGAATACCTTAAATATCAAGGGGCAGAATTTATTGACTGCCAAATGCAAAATCCTCATTTGGCTAGTTTAGGGTGTATTGAAGTGCCCAGAACTAAGTTTTTGACAATATTATCCGAACAAAACCAACAATCATTTGATAACGATGTTTGGCAGCCACAAACACTTAACCTGACTAAATGGCTGTAACGTTGTGAGCATGAAATTCGGTATTACCGCCCCCTTTACTTGCAGTTATCTACCGGAGCAAGACGAGCAGCTTTTGGTTTTTATAAGTGATACTCAGCCCACTATTACTGAATACGATTTTTTAATTGGTGCAGGCTTCAGACGCAGCGGGACCCAGGTGTATCGACCACATTGTGGCTCTTGTAACGCCTGTGAATCGATTCGCTTGCCGGTTAATCTGTTTACAGCATCAAAGAGTCAAAAGCGCATCATGAAGCGCAACAAGGACCTGACAACACGTATTAGCCATAATAATAAACCAGAATATTATCCGTTGTATGAGTCGTACATCAATCAACGTCATGCCGATGGCAGTATGTACCCAGCCACTATAGAACAATACCAAGGTTTTGTTTTAAGTCCTTGGGACAACGCTCTGTTTATTGAAATTTACGCAAATGACGTACTTATCGGTGTAGCAGTAACCGACAACCTAGAGTCTTCTTTATCGGCTTTATACACTTTTTTTAAACCCGAAGAACAACAACGGTCATTAGGAATATTTGCTATTTTGCAACAAATCGAACTTACTAAGTCTCTTAATAAGCCTTTCTTATATTTAGGATATCAAATAGATACCTGTCAAAAAATGAGCTACAAACAGAATTTTTTACCCCACGAGCGCTTTTTTGACGATAAATGGCAACTAATTACAAAAAAAACAGGGTAATGCTTTACACTCGCCATCTTATTCGGCAATATCTGCGCGGCATTTTTAGACACTTATTTTATTGATTAGAGGTAACAGATTTAGATGGCGAAAGAAGATTGTATTGAAATGGAAGGCACTGTGTTGGATACCCTTCCAAATACTATGTTTCGTGTTGAATTGGAAAATGGTCACGTTGTGACTGCCCATATCTCAGGCAAGATGCGTAAAAACTATATTCGAATTTTGACTGGCGACAAGGTAACAGTAGAACTTACGCCCTATGACCTATCAAAAGGTCGTATCATTTATCGCGCGAGATAATAAATTAATTTTTTATTTTTGGCTTAATAGCTTGGTTCTGGCATTTTCAGTTAAAATTCTAGAATAAAAAAACCGATATTATTAATATCGGTTTTTTTATGTTTTGACTAATTAACTCTGCATATATTAAGAATTAAGCGCTGCAGATTTTTCCTTACTGTCAGAGAAAAACTCGAAGCTTAGCTCTCCATTTTTCAGGCCAATTTTCACACTACCGCCGTTACTCAAACGTCCAAACAATAGCTCGTGGGCTAATTCCTTCTTAACATGCTGTTGTATAACCCGAGCCATTGGACGTGCGCCCATATTTTTATCATAGCCCTTATTACCCAACCAATCACGAGCTTGGTTGGTTACCTCAAGTGACACACCTTTATTATCAAGCTGCACTTGTAGTTCAACAATAAATTTATCCACTACTTGTAAAATGACGTCTCGACCAAGATGATTGAACCAAACTGTTGCATCTAATCTGTTTCTGAATTCAGGTGTGAAAATTTTCTTTATCTCAGACATCGCATCATGGCTATGATCTTGTTGTTTAAAGCCGATAGATGTACGTATGGTTTCTTGCACACCTGCATTAGTCGTCATCACTAGCACAACGTTTCTAAAGTCTACTTTACGGCCGTTGTTGTCTGTTAATGTACCGTGGTCCATAACTTGTAATAAAATGTTGTAGATATCGCTATGGGCCTTTTCTACTTCATCTAACAAGATCACGGAGTACGGATTTTTAATGACCGCATCTGTTAATAATCCTCCTTGATCGAAGCCTACGTATCCTGGAGGTGCACCAATCAGACGACTCACTGCATGACGTTCCATATATTCAGACATGTCGAATCGTAATAACTCTACGCCCATAACCTTGGCTAATTGAGCAGTAACTTCAGTTTTACCCACGCCAGTAGGTCCAGCAAATAAGAAGTTACCAATCGGTTTAGTTTCATTACCTAAGCCAGAGCGAGATAAGCGAATAGCATCTGTTAGGGTGTCTATGGCCTGATCTTGCCCGAATACCACCATCTTTAAGTCACGGTCTAAATGTTTGAGTACCTGCTTGTCAGATGCCGATACAGACTTTTCTGGGATACGTGCAATCTTAGAAATGATCAGTTCAATGTCGCTCACACCAATCGTCTTTTTCCGCTTAGAGGCAGGCAACAAACGTTGACTGGCACCTGCTTCATCTATGACATCTATAGCTTTATCAGGCAAATGACGTTCATTGATGTACTTAGCTGATAGCTCAGCTGCGGCGCGGATCGCTTTATGGGTAAAACGTACACTATGATGTTCCTCGTAACGAGATTTTAAACCCATCAGTATTTTGGTGGTGTCACTTACTGTTGGCTCAATCACATCTACTTTTTGGAAACGACGGGCTAAAGCGCGATCCTTTTCGAAAATTCCTTGATATTCTTGATAAGTCGTTGAACCCATGCAACGTAATTCGCCACTACTGAGTTTTGGCTTAAGTAAATTCGAGGCGTCCATCACGCCCCCCGATGCAGCACCTGCACCAATAATGGTATGTATTTCGTCTATAAATAAAATTGCATCTGGGTGAGCTGCTAACTCTTTCAATATGCCTTTAAGACGTTTCTCGAAGTCCCCTCGATATTTGGTGCCTGCCAATAAGGCCCCCATATCTAAAGAATAAACTGTGGCATCTGCGATAACCTCAGGTACTTCTTTGCTGACGATACGATAAGCTAAGCCTTCTGCAATTGCGGTTTTACCCACACCCGCTTCACCTACCAGCAAAGGATTATTTTTTCTACGACGGCATAATATTTGAATACTTCGCTCTAATTCGCTGTCGCGACCAATAAGAGGGTCGATTTTTCCGTCTTTGGCACTCTGGTTTAAGTTAGTTGAATACTTATCCAACATAGACTCGGCTTCTTCTTGCTCGCTGGTCTCATCTTCATTTTCCCTGTGTGCAGGGGACTCATCGTCAACCTTTGACACACCATGAGAAATGTAATTAACTACATCTAAACGAGTAACATCTGATTTTTTCAGTATGTAAACGGCTTGAGACTCTTGTTCGCTAAAAATAGCCACCAATACATTGGCACCATTGACTTCCTCTTTACCTGACGACTGAACGTGAAAAACAGCACGTTGCAGTACACGTTGGAAACCAAGTGTAGGCTGTGTTTCTCGTTCATTACCCTGCTCATCTAGTAATAAAGGAGTGGTATCTTTAACAAAATCAGTCAATTCTTGTTTAATTGACTCAATGTTACCACCGCAAGCCTTCAATGCATCTTTAGCTGCGTTATTATCAAGTAAAGCAAGTAAGAGGTGCTCAACCGTCATAAATTCATGACGATGCTCTCTGGCAAAAATGAACGCTTCATTTAACGTTTGCTCTAGATCTTTATTTAACATAAGAATGCCCTCTGAGTAATAGCCTATTCAATGATGATAATTTTCTCAATCCAATCATTACACTTGCTCCATTGTACACATGAGTGGATGTTGGTGTTCCTTTGCATATCGACTGACCTGCATCACCTTAGTTTCTGCAATCTCTGCAGTATATGTGCCACAAACAGCTCTACCATGGTAGTGCACTGTTAGCATTATCTGTTGTGCTTTTTCACCATCCAAACTAAAGAATCGCATGAGTACGTCGATTACAAAATCCATGGGTGTGTAATCATCGTTATTCAAAAACACTTTATACATGGGTGGTGGTGCAGCTTTTTTCTTTACTGCGTCAATGTCTTTCTGACGCTCAATATCGATGGTATTTTCTTTACTCATATCTGAACAATTTACCCGTAACTAAGGGAATCTCCCATTGATACATGTCAATTTTTTAGCTTTAAGCTCTGTTAAGTACTAAATTCGCCTTGACAAAAACAAGCTAAAAAAACTACATTTAATTTGAAGGTTGTATTGAGAAGTCAACATGTTTTCCTTCAAATAACAGTGTGGGGGCAAAGTGGCATTAGTTCAAGGGATTAAAAGGAAGTAGATGTATGGCAATAGGCAAAGTAAAGTGGTTCAATAACGCAAAGGGTTTTGGTTTTATTGTGCCAGACGATGGTGGTGAAGATATCTTCGCACATTACTCAACAATACAAATGGAGGGCTATCGCTCCCTCAAAGCAGGCCAAGAAGTAAAGTATGAAGTGCAGCAAGGCCCTAAAGGGTTGCATGCAGAGAACATTGATTTTAATGGTGAGCCTGAAAGATAAAATTAATATCTGGAATATAAAAAAGCAGACATTGTTGTCTGCTTTTTTGTTTGTGCTTAATTTTTAATTAAGTGAGACCTCGTAAAAGGGGCACACCGACTAATTTGGTGCCATCAGTCCATTCAATGTTAGGCTTGGGCGCATTGCTTGAGTAACTAAGGCATCATCTGGATAATAATAGCCACCAATTTCTGCGGGCTTACCTTGGGTGACATCAATTTCTCCTAAGATTTTGCTTTCATTAGCAGACAATGATTCAAATAATGGTTTGAATTTCGCAGCCAACTCATGATCATCTGCCTGATTAGCCAACGCTTCTGACCAATACATAGCCAGATAGAAATGACTTCCTCTATTATCCAACTGACCAGCCTTACGTAAAGGCGACTTACCTTCAGTTAACAGTTTTTCAGTGGCTAGGTCTAAGGCAACGGCTAAAACTTTTGCTTTTTTGTTGTCAGTTTTAATAGCTAAGTCTTCAAGAGATACCACTAACGCTAAGAACTCACCAAGAGAATCCCATCGTAAGTGTCCTTCTTCAACAAATTGCTGAACATGCTTAGGTGCAGAACCACCCGCACCAGTTTCAAACAATCCACCACCGGCCATTAAAGGCACAATCGACAACATCTTCGCGCTGGTACCTAACTCTAAGATTGGGAACAAATCTGTTAGGTAATCACGTAGAACGTTGCCTGTTACAGAGATAGTATCAAGACCACGTATTGCTCTTTCCATTGAGAAACGAATTGCACGAACAGGAGACATAATAGAAATTTCTAAACCGTCAGTATCGTGTTCTTTAAGATATGTAGTCACTTTTATAATCAATTGTGCATCATGTGCTCTTTCATTATCTAACCAAAATATTGTCGGCATACTAGATTGACGAGCTCTGTTAACAGCCAACTTAACCCAATCACGAATAGGCTCGTCTTTGGCTTGGCACATTCTCCAGATATCACCCTGTTCTACAGCATGTTCGATTAATACCGCTCCGTCTTGGTCGACAATTTGTACCTTGCCGTCACTGGCCATCTCGAAAGTTTTATCGTGAGAACCATACTCTTCGGCTTTTTGTGCCATTAAGCCTACGTTAGGCACAGTTCCCATTGTAGTGGGATCAAAGGCACCGTGAGTCTTGCAAAAGTTGATAACTTCTTGATAAATAGTCGCGTATGTACTTTCTGGAATAACCGCTTTAGTATCGTGTAACTTGCCATCTGGTCCCCACATTTTACCAGAGCTTCTAATCATAGCTGGCATAGATGCATCAACAATAACGTCACTGGGTACGTGCAGGTTTGAAATACCCTTGTCTGAATTTACCATGGCTATAGGAGGACGGTCAGCATAACAAGCATTAATATCACGCTCTATATCAGCTCTTTGAGATTGCGGTAAAGTCGAGATTTTATCATACACACTACCTAAACCGTTATTTGGATTAACACCTAACTCGTCAAACAAAACTTGATATTTATCAAATAAGTCTTTGTAGAAAACTTTAACACAATGACCAAATACAATTGGATGAGACACTTTCATCATGGTTGCTTTTACGTGCAATGAGAATAACACCCCAGTATTTTTGGCATCTTCAATTTGTTCTTCAAAAAATTCACACAAAGATTTTTTGCTCATACACATGCCGTCGATCACTTCGCCAGCTAACAAATCCACTTTTGACTTAAGTACAGTGACATTTCCAGACTTATCAGTGAATTCGATTTTTACATGACCTGCGTTGCCCACAGTGACGGATTTTTCGCCTGAGTAAAAATCACCTTCACGCATGTGTGCTACATGAGTTTGAGAGGCTTGACTCCAAGCTCCCATTGAATGAGGGTTGTTCTTGGCATAATTTTTAACTGCAGTAGGTGCACGGCGGTCAGAATTTCCTTCACGTAACACTGGATTAACAGCACTACCGAGCACTTTACCGTAACGCTCTTTGATGTCTTTTTCTTCATCTGTTTGCGAATTCTCAGGAAACTCGGGTAATGCAAAACCGTTGCTCTGTAACTCTTTAATGACTTCTTTTAACTGCGGGATAGAAGCACTAATGTTAGGCAATTTGATGATATTGGTTGATGATTCTTGAGTCAAAGATCCCAATTCGGCCAAAGCATCTGGCACTTGTTGCTCGGCTGGAAGAAGATCGCCAAATACAGACAAAATACGTGATGCTAATGAGATATCACTTAATTCAACTTCAATTCCTGCACTTGAAGTAAAGTTTCGAATTATGGGAAGTAGTGAGTAAGTGGCAAGTGCCGGCGCTTCGTCTGTTTTAGTGTAGATGATTTTTGACTTGGAGAACGTCATTATAAGCCTCAGGTTAATGGTAAAGCACTAACAATCCATCATTTGCACATTTAAAAAACTGACAAATTCACAATTATGTGACGCAATGGATTGGTGTTTTGTACCTAATTTAAAAATTGTCTAATCTTGAAATAATTTTGATAAACTATTTCCGATCAGATCACATACAAACAAATACCAAATAATATATGGGTTGTTCAATTAAGTACAAGTTTTGCTTGCATATTTTGTTCTGTAAATCACACTTTCACTGAATAATGCCTATCAATCAATCAATATACGGTTTTACCTAGCAGTTAAATATGTCAAATCAACCTAAATTACGTTTTAAAAAAATCTCAACTAAACCTGTAATTAACTCTGATACAAAATCACGTGTGCTATTATTTAATAAACCTTTTGACGTTTTAACCCAGTTTACTGATCAAGCAGGCAGACAAACCCTTAAAGATTTTATTCCCATACCAGAAGTTTATGCCGCCGGACGCTTAGACAAAGACAGCGAAGGGTTACTGGTGTTAACCAACGATGGCAAATTACAAAATAAACTCGCTTCACCCAATCATAAAACAGCTAAAACCTATTGGGTCCAAGTAGAGGGGATACCTCATCAGCAGGATATTGAACAACTACGCCAAGGCGTAAATTTGAAAGATGGCATGACCAAACCCGCTAAGGTAGAGTTAATCGACGAGCCCGATGTATGGGACCGAAACCCTCCTGTACGTTTTAGGCAAAACAAGCCTACTAGCTGGCTGTCTATTACGATTTCTGAGGGGCGCAATCGGCAAGTTAGGCGAATGACGGCAAATATCGGTTTTCCTACTTTGAGGTTAATTCGTTACAGCGTTGGGGATTGGAGTATTGATGGGATTGGGAATGGGGAGTATGTCGAGGTTTGAGAGAGTTATCAGTTCGCTTTTTCATGTGGGACTTTTTATAAAAGCAAAAAGCCTTGGCGGTTTGCTTACCTTACCAATTAGAGGACTTGCATCTGGGGCGGCGGCTCCGATACCCTGCCGATTTATCTCGGCGCAATGAGTAATGTCTTGTTAATAATATTTAAACACTGGCATTTACCCTTTAAAAATTGGCACCTTTCAATAATAAGTATTAGATTTAAAAAACGCTGTTAATAACATTACTCAATTATTTACTAACAAAAGCTGACGAATAAACTATCTCTAATAAACTAGATTAAAAACATGCCAGAATATGATAAACAACATTTAATTAATTCGTTTTTTGACAATATAGCTATTGTTGATGAATCCGGAGTGATTGTTCACATTAACAATTCTTGGGCGGATTTTAGTTCACAGAATGACGGACTAGACAGCTGTACGGGTATTAAAGTTAATTACTTTACCTCTATTGATAAATCAGCAAGCAATGGCAATGAATATGCCAAAGAGGTTAAAGACGGGATCCAACGAATATTATCTAAAAAAATAGACTTCTTCGAGATGGAATATCCTTGTCACAGCCCCAAAGAACATCGTTGGTTTGTTGCCAATATTCGGGAAATAGGTAATTATTCCCCCCGCCTTTTTTTATTCAGTCACAAAGATATATCTAGTATTATTACGCGAGAAGAAAAAGCCCTTGAATCTCAACGCATAGAAGCTATTACCAACAAAAAACTGGCTTTTCAAAACAAAGAGAAAGAAAAGCGAGCTGATGAGTTAATTCTTGCCAACGCAGAAAAAGACAGATGGGCCGAGGAGTTAATTCTTGCCAACGAGGAGTTAATTCTCGTCAACGAAGAGAAAGATAAGTGGGCCCAAGAGTTAATTATTGCTAACTCAGAACTGGCCTATCAAAACGAAGAAAAAGAAAAGCGAGCCAATGAGTTAGCTCTTGTTCACGAAGAAAAAGATAAGTGGGAACATGAGTTAATTTTTGCCAAAAAAGAACTAGCTTTTCAAATCAAGCTTGATGGTTTTCGTTCTGAGAGGGACCGCGTTACTCAGGAATTAACTATATTTATGGATACGGCCAACGCCCCTATTTTTGGTGTTGATGCCCAAGGTAATGTAAACCAATGGAATCAAAAATCAGCAGCTATTACCGGATATCAAGCCGATGAAGTACTGGGTAAAAACCTAGTAAAAGAATTCATCACAGAAGATTATCGCGAGTCAGTAAATAAAGTTTTACAGAAAGCCTTACAAGGTGACGAAACGTCTAACTTCGAGTTACCACTTTATACAAAAGATAATAGTCTGGTCTTGGTGTTACTCAATGCAACTACCCGACGAAATGCGAATGGGGAAGCGGTTGGTGTAGTTGGTGTGGGTCAAGACATTACAGAGCTTGATAGTTATCGTTCTGAAATGGAAAAAAAAGTGAAAGAGCGTACACGTGAATTAGATACTATCTTAACCCTAAGTCCAGATGGGTTTGTACTAGAGAACGCTAACAATAATATCGTTTATATTAACCCTGCCTTGTTAAATATGACCGGGTTTACAGAAGATAAGTTTATCGGTAAAAGTACTAAAAATTTTAGTGATGCAATGGCAAGTTTATATAATTCAAGTCTGATGGCGTATACCAATTTTATTGGTGACGAAGATTGTGAACATACCCTTTATCTTTCATATCCGACGGTACGTATTATTAATTGTAAGCAAATAATAATGCATGGGTTGACCGGTGAAAAAGAAGGCCAAGTACTCTATTTTAGAGATGTAACCCATGAAACAGAAGTTGATAAGATGAAAAGTGATTTTTTATCCACCGCGGCTCATGAATTACGCACACCACTAGCCAGTATATATGGATTTTCTGAATTATTAATGAATCGTGATTACGATAAAAAAATGTCACATGATATTTTTAAAATCATTCATCGTCAGTCATTAAATTTAAAGAAACTATTAGATGAACTCCTTGATTTGTCGCGCATAGAGGCTAGAGCTGGAACAGATTTTCATATGAATAATCATTCACTTAAAAAACTTTTAGAACAGTTATGTGTCGATGTTGAAGCAGCATTTAAGGGACGCAAAGTTGATATTCAATCAACAGAAAGTTGGCCGGTAATATCTTGCGATATTGATAAGATGCGTCAGGTTTTTAATAATTTGTTAAGTAACAGTTTTAAATATTCTCCTGAAAATGAAAAGGTACTACTGAAAACAAGCGAAAGAGAAGCAAACGGAATTAGGCAGTTTGGTATTAGCATTATCGATAACGGTATAGGTATGACACCTCATCAACTTTCTCGTATTGGAGAGCGGTTTTATCGAGCAGACGACTCGGGGGCAGCACCGGGTAGTGGCTTAGGTGTGTCACTGGTTAAAGAAATAGTGTCGATTCATGCTGGAGAGGTTAAATTTTTTAGTGAGAATGGAAAAGGAGTGGCAGTAACGGTGTGGTTACCCATTATTAAAGATTCATAGGTTGAGGAATAAACGATATATTTATAGGTACCCATTTTAGAGCCTGTAACGGCACAGATGCCGCTTTCTTATCCGACTAGCTGCCATTATTTAATATAAATATCGAGTCGAACCTAAAACTTGATAATAAAACGAACCATGGTTTGCCGTCAGTTATAAACTGGCGTACTACATTTTTTAAATGCTTCAGTGATGGCTAAGTAAACCATTTTCTTAGCTGTATCGTCCCTTGGAAATATCTTTCGTGTCTTAAGTGCCTCACGGATACCCGCTGGATAATTGAATAGCGTGTTTAAGTTGAAGCAGTGTGCTCGCCATGATTTGCTAATCTGCGGATATTGCTCGTCTCAGGTTTCGCTGAAACGCGATATTCCTCCTATATATCAATACGAAAAATTATTGGCCCCCATGAATATTACACACTGCTAAATACTCGGATAGAACAACAAGATAGAAGAACAAGATAAAAGCTGGTTCAGTTAGTTGAGCAACATCCTTATGCTGCTTTGGACAAAAAGCAAGTCCTACAGCAAGCGACATCCTTACAGGATGCTGTTTGAAATGACAATGCGGACGGCCTGCACGTTTAAGGTGAGTGGAGGTCTTGCGCTTTATAATTAAACATTCCACTACTTTCATATATACAAATCCCATGATTAACCTAATGATTTCCAACAAAAGAGCTGCTAAACTTCGCCTCCATTTTTCAGCACATAAAAACTCACTTTCCTATGATCCAACAACCTCAATCCACACACCAACCGCAAGACAATAGCCAAATAAAAGTGGTGGTGGGCATGTCTGGTGGTGTTGATTCCTCGGTTTCTGCATATCTACTCAAAGAACAAGGCTATCAAGTTGAAGGCTTGTTTATGAAAAATTGGGAAGAAGACGATAATGATGAGTATTGTGCAGCTGCAGACGACTTAAAAGATGCCCAAGCAGTATCAGATAAATTGGGGATCACTCTGCATACCATTAATTTTGCGGCTGAATATTGGGATAACGTATTTGAATACTTTTTAGCAGAGTACAAAGCAGGTCGCACGCCGAATCCAGATATTATTTGCAATAAAGAAATCAAGTTTAAAGCTTTTCTCGAATTTGCAGCAGAAGAATTAAGGGCGGATTATATTGCCACGGGTCATTACGTGCAGCGCTCAAACGAAACTGGCAACTTGCAAATGTTACGAGGTTTGGATGACAACAAAGATCAAAGCTATTTTTTATATACCCTAGGCGAACAACATTTAGCTCAGACGCTTTTCCCTATTGGTCATTTAGAAAAACCAAGGGTACGAGAAATTGCCTTAGAACAAGATTTAATTACCCACGATAAAAAAGACAGTACAGGAATTTGTTTCATCGGTGAGCGTAAGTTTAAGGACTTTTTAGCCCAGTATTTACCCGCAAAACCAGGTGAAATTGAAACGGCTGAAGGTAAAATCATTGGCAAACACGAAGGTTTGATGTACCACACCTTAGGCCAACGCAAAGGCTTGCTGATTGGCGGTATGAAGGAGTACGGCGAAGATCCGTGGTACGTCGTCGATAAAGACATCGAACGAAATGTTCTGATTATAGGCCAAGGGGCCAATCATCCTCGCCTTTACTCAACTGGATTATTAGCTAATCAGTTACACTGGGTTGATAGACAAGGGCCACAACAGGCCATTAGATGTTCGGTAAAAACCCGTTATCGCCAACAAGATATTCCTTGCCAACTAACGCCCAATTCTGATGGCTGCGTTTTGGTTGAATTTGATGAACCGCAAAAAGCTGTTACCCCAGGTCAATCCGCCGTTTTTTATCAAAACGAGATTTGTTTGGGTGGTGGCATAATAGAGAATTATATCCGTTAATGACTACTAATAATCATAATCGATTTTATGAAAGTAACATAGCTTTGGCCGGTTTATGCCAAGCCGCTGCGTTAGTAAAAAAAATCGCTCGCAATAATGAATTGGATAGTCATACTTTAACAACATCGTTAAATAGTATCTCCATGACTGCCCCAGAAAATACCTAGCAGGTATTTGTTGATACCAGTCAACTGGTTTTGGGTTATAAAACCCTACTTAATCAGCTTGGCAATCAATCAAATGATAAAGACTTGGAAGTCACCCGCTATATCGCAAATTTGTTGTCTATTGAACGTAAACTCAGTTCAAGTAATAAAACCATGTCCGCACTAGGCGAACGTATTTCTAATATTCAAAGACAACAGCTTCATTTAGATTTAACTGATAGCCAAGTATTGAGTAACTTGGCTAGTATTTATACTGATGTGGTGAGTCCGATTGCCAGAAAGATCCAAGTCGCCGGCGACCCAGCATTATTGAAACGCCCTGATAACCAGCACCGAGTGAGAGCAATATTATTAGCAGGCGTGCGAGCGGCTGTTTTGTGGCGACAACTTGGCGGCAAACGTCGGCATTTATTATTTAGTCGGCAACAAATTTTAGATAGCGCAGCACACACTTTAAAAAATATTAGCACGCAAAATTAGGAATATCTCATGAACTTACCTGCAGTACCTGCACTAACTACGCTAACTCCACTCACAGCTGTTTCCCCAGTAGACGGACGTTACGGTAGTAAAACAGTTGAGTTGAGGCACATTTTTAGCGAATTTGGTTTACTAAAGTACCGGGTGATCGTTGAAGTTCGTTGGCTACAAAAATTAGCTGAAACCACCGATATTCAAGAAGTCCCAGTATTCAGCTCACAAGCCAATACATTTTTAGACAAGTTAGTAAGGGATTTTTCTGAGGCAGATGCTCAGCGTATTAAAGATATCGAGCGCACTACTAATCACGACGTAAAAGCCGTAGAGTACTTCTTAAAAGAAAAAGTAGCCGACAATCCCGAGCTTCAAGCGGTAAATGAGTTTATTCATTTTGCCTGCACATCAGAAGATATTAATAATTTATCTCATGCATTGATGTTAAGTGAAGCCAGAAATGAAGTTATTTTACCTTATTGCGATACGTTGATTTCAGAGCTTAAACGTTTAGCTATAGAGTTAAAATCGATTCCCATGATGGCACGTACACACGGACAGCCAGCCTCTCCCACCACTATGGGTAAAGAGATGGCAAATGTAATGATCCGTTTGCAACGTCAACGTGAGCAAATTGCACAAGTGCAAATATTAGGCAAAATAAATGGTGCTGTAGGTAATTATAACGCACATCTTAGCGCATACCCTGACTTGGACTGGCACACATTTGCAGAAGAGTTTGTAACTAGCTTAGGGATCACTTTTAACGCCTTTACCACCCAAATTGAACCGCATGATTATATTGCAGAGTTGTTTGATGCGATTGCTCGTTTCAATACCATTTTACTTGATTTTAATAGGGATGTATGGGGTTATATTGCCCTTGGTCACTTTAAACAAAAAACCATTGCTGGCGAAATAGGTTCGTCAACAATGCCACACAAAGTTAACCCTATTGATTTTGAAAATTCTGAGGGTAACTTGGGTTTAGCTAACGCTTTGTTTGGACATCTAGCGAGTAAGCTGCCTGTTTCTAGATGGCAACGAGATTTAACTGACTCAACCGTACTCAGAAATTTGGGTGTGGGTGTGGGTTATTCGGTTATTGCTTATCAGTCTTCTTTAAAAGGCATTAGCAAGCTGGAAGTGAATGAACAAAGCTTAAGCAATGAACTAGACAACAATTGGGAATTGTTAGCAGAGCCGGTGCAAACAGTGATGCGCCGTTATGGTATTGAAAAACCTTACGAAAAACTTAAAGAGTTAACTCGCGGTAAAAAAATAAACCAACAAGTCATGGCTAGTTTTATAGACACCTTAGCTTTACCCGATAACGCCAAGGTACACCTTAAAACCCTCACGCCAGCCAATTACATTGGTCGAGCAATAGAGTTTGTTGAACAGTTAGAAAGCTAAAAGAGCGCTGCTTAATTGGCCTTCTAATAGCTTACATTAGCCTAAATTCCTACTAGTAAATTATCGGGGTGAACTACACTTAATTTTCACTCCGATTTTTAAAGGGATTTAAAAATGTTTAAGTCGACCTTACAAACTTGGGTTTGGTCAGGAATAGATAAAACTACTTCAGAAAATTTTAATCCGACCCGTATCACTAATATTATTGCTTTATTATGCATTTCTGTATCATGCCTGCACCTGCCAATCGTTCTGTATTTTGTGCCTCAATCGGGCTATCAAGAATTACTACTCATCATAATATCTGTATCACTTTTGACCCTAGTACCTCTGCTTAATCGTTTTAAAGCTTATTTAATCAGCACGCTATTTTTGGTCATCGTTTTTGCTACATACATATTAATATCTTGTCTCATACGACAAGAAAACTTAAATATTCAGTACTTTTTTTTACTTGCAGTTGTCATCTGTCCATTTTTATTTAAAGAGTCTGAAAGTGGCTTAATGTTTTTTATTACCCTGTCATTTTTTTTATTGTTTGTTAGTTTCGAAATTTGGTTTTACTTTTCAATAGTCAACAATCTGAGCTTCCACCAACAGATAGTTAAAATCAGTTGCAGTATTTCATTTGCCCTGTCCTGTTTATTGTGCAGCTATCATATTCGAAAAAACAGTAATCGAAATTTGCAAAAATTGTTCAAAGAGCGCGAACGCTCTGAAAGGTTGTTGCTGAATATTTTACCCGCCAGTATTGCCCAACGGCTAAAGAAATCGCCAGATTCCATAGCTGATTACTTTGAAAAGGTAAGTATATTATTTGCTGACATTCAAAATTTCACTCATTTATGTAAAAACCTTTCGCCGCAACAACTTGTTGGCTTTTTAAATGAAGTGTTTTGTGCTTTTGATAGCATTATCAAAAAGTACGGGGTAGAAAAAATCAAAACCATCGGTGACGGGTATATGGTGGCTGGTGGGTTACCTATTATTAACTCATCCCATGCCGTTCAATGCTGTCACTGTGCTCTAGACATGCAACATGTATTTGAAAATATTTGTAAAAAACACCAATTAAACACCGGTCTTCGAATAGGAATAGGTTGCGGCGAAGTGATTGCTGGTATCATTGGAAAAAGCAAATTCAGCTACGACCTTTGGGGTGAGGCTGTTAATGTAGCATCTCGCATGGAAAGCCAAGGTTTATGTAATAAAATTCAAGTTACTGAATCAATCTACGGCATCACCAAACATTGCTTTTACTTCGATAAACGGGGCCAAGTTGAAGCAAAAGGTCTCGGAAGGATAAACACCTACTGGTTACTCAGTAGAAAAAACAATTTGGGAACACATGTACACACTAAGTAAATTTGATAGAAAACAATTTCTAAGTCAATACTGGCAAAAAAAACCACTGGTGATCAAACAAGGTTTCGACAATTTTATTGATCCCCTCGATGAACATGATTTAGCTGGCTTAAGCCAAGAGCTGTCCATTGACTCAAGGATAGTCAGCAAAAAAGACAACACATGGCAAGTGAGTCACGGGCCATTTAAAGATGTTAATGCTTACTGTTTAGGTGCGTGGAGTTTGTTGGTTCAATCGGTAGACCACTTTATTCCCGAAGCCGATGAACTTATGCGAGCGTTCGATTTTATACCGCATTGGAGAATGGACGACTTGATGGTGAGTTTTTCAAATAAAGATGCAGGTGTAGGCCCTCACCTCGATCAATACGACGTATTTATTATCCAAGGCAAAGGTTCAAGGCGCTGGCAAGTAGGCTTACCTGGAGATTTTGACAACATTAAGCCGCATAATGATTTAGCACAAATTTCCGACTTTGCCCCCGTTATTGATCAAGTGTTACAGCCGGGTGATATCATATATATACCTGCCAATCATCCTCATAACGGTATGGCATTGGAAGAATGTTTAAATTATTCGGTAGGATTCCGCGCGCCTTCACAGCAGGAGATGTTGTCCTCATTCGCTGACTTTGCTATCGATAACAACTTATTTAACGAACGTTACACAGATAAATACATCGCTCCTCGTGAGTTTAGCGGTGAAATAAAACAGCAAGAAGTCACAAGGTTTAAGCATATGCTGCAACAATCGTTAGAAACTGATCAGTTTTCTAATTGGACTGCTCAGTTTTTAAGCCAAGGCGGCGATAAACAAGACTTTGATAAACAAGACTTTGATGAACAAGACAGGCAAAACTTTCATCATCAAGATATTAATGAAAAACTGAATACAGGTGTTCACTTTGTTCGATCCCCAGGAGTTAAAGCTACTTTTCTTGAGCAACAAGTCCATAATATTCAAGACTTTGTTTTTTATATCCAAGCGGAGGCATTTTCGGTGCCACTAACAGACAAAGATTCAGTGATAAATTTTCTAAGCAGTTCTATTTATTGCCATAACAGTTCAAATTTCAACGAGATCAGTATGTCTTTCACACAACTAGTAACTGCAATGGTTAATGCAGGATATTGGTACCCTGATGATTGATAATACTGAGGGTATCCAGATAACATTTCATGTTTTACCAAGCAGTTCTGAATACAATATGTCCTAGTACAGCGCTTACTTGAGTGAAAAGGGGTTAGAAATTTATCAACAACCAGAGACTTTAACTATTTCATCAACAGTGAGATGGGCTCTGGAGTCCGTAATGATCAACCTCTGCTTATTTTAAGTGTTAAAAAATAATACCCGGTAAAAATCCAGATGAAATAATCAACATTCAAACTGACACTGCCTAAGTTTGGGTATGACAAAATATACCGATAAAAAAGCACCAACATCTGTTACTGGCCATCCACTTCGAATAAGATTAAGCTGCTTTTAAATTGTCACTCTGGTCCGCATAAAAACTTCAATAATGAGCACATTTTGTTGTATTGATATAATTTTGCTTTACGCATTGATGTAGCAATTTATGGCAAACCGCCGTTTTTATGATTGGTATATCCTGGGACTCAAATTGAGCTATCCATGTAATGACGTCCTCAAAACGACTTGTTTTATTATATTAAATGCTCTCTTTTGTAATCACGTCTAACACTTTGACTATGTAAACTTAGAACTGAGATTTTTGGAATATTTATAACTGAGTAGTCACTCTAAAGAACACATTGTGATCTCGGACGGCGTCGGTTACGCCGTTTAGATATCTCAGCTCATATTTAAACTGCCCTATGTGGCCGATTACAACTGGCCCAATATAAACACCTCGCTCATCACCAGTAACAAAACCACCCATTTCACCGTGTTCATTCATCATCTGTAAGCCTACTCTTACTCCACTTTCTAATTGACGGCTTAAACTGGCGCGGGTTTGTACAGTAAAACTATTGAGCTGACGGTTTCCGCCGATTTCTTGTCCTAAAATCAAGGTTGTTCGCAGGCGATACTCATTAGAGAGATCCCATTGATTGGCCCAGTTGATAGCGAACTCTTCTGGCTCACTTCCGCGATAAGTTCTTAAATCAAATCGTAACGCGCTTGACCATTTATCACCTACTCCAGGTTTTTTAAAGTTATACATCAGCTCTGTTCTGAAAAAGTCATATTCAAAACCATCTATATCTTGATACTGCATAACAACTCGGGTCCGAAACGTATCATTAAATGCATGCTGATAATGCACACGATAAATCAAATTATCCTGTTGGCTATCACTTTCAGCAAGGGATATTGCGCTTCTAAACTGAATACTGCGATCACCTGATTCAATGTTTGGACCCATCACGCCTGATATGTTTGCAATAGAAACGGGTATATAGGCCAGAATGAGTATTAGAAAAAAACTGAATATAAAATGACAATTTAATTGCAAACCATCAACCTTAAAATAAGTGGTAAAATAAGGTTGTGGGGTATTTTGCCCTTACACTTAACAATATTGCAGCGTGGTATGCGTTTCACGTTTTTTCTATCCTGCAATGTGAAAAGTGAACAAGGGTGTGAATTATTAGTTAACTTACCCCATTTTATCTTCATAATATTTCCATCCTGAGGATCTTATTTTTACAAACTGAACACTTTTTTTAATCCAGTTAATTTTATGTCTATCTGCTCATCGCTTGAAACCGAGTAAGGGATCACCCTTTTAAATCGACTTATATCATTTCACTTTTATCAGGCCTGATGTCAAGTCATCTCAAATATAAAGTGGTGGAGAGTATTCAATGAATACGCGTATGGACAATATTAGGATGGGTGATTCCAATGTCGCATTTTGTGACCTATTAATGCGTAACAACAAATAAACAACTATTTAGGTCGACAAGATAAGCTATAAAAATTCAATAATCCACTCATAAAATTTAATAATCCGATCATAACAATTCGACCAAATATCAAGACTAGCTAGTCTTCGATTAGGAAATAAATCAAAGGGGTTAATGTCATGCTTCAGTTTCGTAGTAAACGGATTAGTTTATCGGATACCCCTTGTAGCCGCTGTACCTCAAGTTGTGTAGGCGTTCATTTTGTATGCTGCGTCTACCGCAATTTAGATAAGTATTCAGGGCAAAGCTATAAACTCCATATATGGTAAGTTAAAACGGTTGTTTTTTTATCGTCAACATTTTCAATCAATACTTGTTTTTTTCCAGTGATGAATAATCATACGCATGTGGTGTTACAGATTGATGTGAAACAAGTAAATATTGGTAAGAATAAAGAACTTGTTCGGCACTGGCATTTGTTACATATATGCACATTGCTAGCTCAAATGTATATCTAAGAAAAACAGTAAGACAAAATTAACAAGACAATCATGATAATATTTTCTTTTGTCAAGGATCATACGAGTTAACTAAAATTAAGGCCTAACCCAATATGTCATGAGTTCACGCTCGATGCCCTTGACACGGATCGGACTACGAGGCGCGCATTCGTATTTATCGTTAATTAAATAATGTGTATGCTCGCTGATGAGGATTTTTCCGGGTTCGCCAACGTGCTCCAACCGGGCAGAGAGATTAACGTTCGGACCAATTATCGTGTAGTCCATGCGATCAATGCTACCGAAGTTGCCAACTGTACAGTCACCAGAATTGATGCCGTAGCGCACCTGAACCCCCATCTGCGATGCTTTCGCCGACATCTCAATCGCCATCTGAACACAATTCAACGCGTCTTGCACAGGTCCCAACGTTTTGGGGTCGCCGAAGAACACCATCACCGCGTCACCAATAAACTTGTCGAGCGTGCCCTCCCACTTTAATGTGATGGCTGACATTGCATTCATGTAGTCGTTCAGCCATGCCGCCAAGTCCTCGGGTGACATGTCCTCAGAGATGGATGTAAATCCGACAATGTCGGAGAACATAACCGATAGCGGCTTGCTAATTGCGCCAAGTTCAACTTGTGTATCATCTTCAAAAATAGAGCTGTATATCTGCGGCGAGAGATATTTTGACAGTTTTATTGCCAATCTGGAGAGCTGTAAACTGCTTTCATTCAAGCGTTGGTTCAGTTCGTTTTGAAAAGTAATGGCCCTACGCAAATCCTGATTTTTATCCTGTAGATCTAGATGAGTTTGAACACGCGCTAACAATTCGTGAGAATTGAAGGGTTTAGTGACATAGTCCTGCCCGCCAATTTCAAAGCCCTTGACGATGTCTTCTCGTTTGGTTTTTGCCGTGATGAAAATGATCGGAATTTCGCTGGTGATAATGTTTTTCTTGAGACGACGGCAGGTTTCATAGCCATCCATTTCAGGCATCATTATGTCCAAAAGAATCAAGTGCGGCAGATTTTTTTTAGCCACTTGGAGTGCAGCGACTCCATTGGTCGCTACCTCGATATTGTATATGTCGCCAAGAACGCCAATCAATATTTCAATATTTGCTATTGTGTCGTCTACTAGCAGGATGGTTTTCTTACTCATTAGTCTCTAATTAAAAATTAAGATTTTAAATCGGTTTCAAAAATAGCCATAATACTTTGATACAACGCCTTAATTTACTCTAGCAAACCTAGGCTCTCTTTACCTACTTCAATTTGGGTAATAATCGAGGCGATGAATTTTAGGTTTTAACAATCCAGGTAAAACTATTGGATTGAATGTTGAAAAAATCAGGTTTGATTAAGTTATAACTCAGGAACTTATGTCAAGCCCGAGCCACCTAGTCGCTAGATTAGTTTATCGGACTGCTCTATTACTTTGGCATTTTCTGATGTGTACGGCATTCTTTTTTGTAAGATTAAGCAACCTCGCTGTCGATAGTTATTCAGAATAGAGTTATGAATAGAGTTATGAACAGTGTTATGAAAAATGTTGCGGCTGGTTTATTAAAAACGGTTGGTGTTTTTATCTTCAGTATTCTCTATCGATACTACGGCTAGGGCATATTTGCTTTATGGTGAGGTGAATCAGTGTCTAAATGTATGATCATATATATATGCGTAATCTGAATTAGGTCATCACTAGGGAAGCTAATAAGGGAGATAATTACACCGGAAGTTTCTTTAATGGACAGTTTAAATCACAAGCAGTGTTGCATGAAGCAGGAGTCATTACGGGTGTGGCTTATGTGGATTTAAGACCTATACAAGCCAACATGGGGGACACCCTCGCAACACCGCAACACAGCAACACACTAGTATTCACAAAAATATAGAATCGGTAGGATAATAACGATTCAAAACCATTAGAAATGCATTGATGTCTCTGGTTGATAATCTTGGACAATATATGACCGATAGTATTCTTTTTTCACTTAAAGACTAATGTGAATTAATGGGTATTAGTGTGCAGTCCTGGAATAATAATGAGAGATAACAAAGCAAATTACATTTGCCATTAGCAACAACCGTATTAAAAGGTTAGGTAGTTAGAGGAGCGATGGTTTCCCCTTACAACAGACTTTAAAAACACTTATGTTATGCTACATAATAGATCAATTTAAAGCACTCAAACTACGAATGTATTCGATGCATAGGCAAAGCAAAACTCTACTGCGCTGTGCAAAACAACAATCAACCAGTCAATTCATTTTAAAAATCAGTGCCCGTTTCTATTAAGCTACAGCTAAATCAAAATTATCAATAACTTTCTGCTCAACTAACATATTTTGCTTGAACGATTATTGACTTTCTGGCTTAACCTATTGATTAAAAGTACCCGATTGTGGGTGTGCTATCAAAATTATAATGTTAAAACAAAACTCTTGCGGCTTTTCCCATTTTGCCCTACTCCAAACTCATAGCCAATATTTGCAATGGATGTTTAGGTTTAAAAGCCTCAAATCTTGCTACCTGACTGCGGCATGAGTAGCCAGTAGCTATTATTTGTTCCGGCTGATATCGACTGACAGCTTGTTGCCAACTTAACTTATAAATACCCGTAGATTCTTCTATATGACTCGCTTCGTGGCCAAACGTACCTGCCATGCCACAACATCCTACTGATACAGCAGATAAGTTTAAGCCCGCTTTTTGGAAAATTTGTTGCCACTGTTTTTCACTCGCAGGCAGAGCTGTTTTTTCACTGCAATGGCCAAACAGTGCATAGTTTTGGGTTTTACCTTGAGTTACTTTTGGCAGTTCAAGTTGCAATAACCACTCGTGTACTAAGTGCACCTTAAAATCACCACGAGCAGCCCCTAATACTTTGGTATATTCGTCTCGGTAACAAAGCACCATAGATGGGTCGACTCCTATTAAAGGCAAGTCCAAATCATTTAACTGATTCAAAAAATCTGCTGCTGTATTAGCAGTTTTGGCAAACTCTTTTAAGAAACCTTTTACATGTTGAGGTTTACCATTTGGCATAAAAGGTAACAACATAGGTTCATAACCCAATTTTGTAATCAATGTTACCAGAGACTCCACAACTTCAGCATCATAAAAGCTAGTAAAGGGATCTTGCACAATACAGACCTTTTTACCTAGCTGCTCTGGGCTTAACTTCTGAAGCATAACTAAATCAAATTTTATGGCGACGTTATGACTCAATCTTTGTTTAAGTGTTGGCTGCGATAGAATGGGTGTATCTATATACCCAATAGATTTTCGTATTACTTGATTAACCCAATCCTGGCGTAAGAAAAAATTAATAAATCCAGGCGCTTTGGCCATCAACGGTGCCATCTTTTCAATATTGCCTACCAAGTGGTCTTTGGCTGGGCGCATATAACGTTGATAATACATACTTAAAAAGCGCGATCTAAATCCGGGCACATCAACACTGACAGGGCATTGATTAGAGCAAGCTTTACACGCTAAACATCCTTCCATCACTTCTAGCACTTCGTGGGAAAAGTCATTGTCGACTCTTTTATCTGTACTATTTCTGAAGCGTTCAAACCAAGAGGGTGGATCTTCGTTGTGTTCCAGTGCATTCACATCGATGTTTTGATTAGACAATAATCTGAGCCATTCACGCACCATGCCTGCCCTACCTTTGGGACTGTGACGCCTGTCACCAGTGATTTTAAAAGAGGGGCACATAGGTGAAGTGGTATCATAACTAAAACATAAGCCATTACCGTTGCAGCTCATGACAGGTTCAAATGAACTCCTGACTTCGATAGGTATTTGTCTATCAAACTCACCACGTTTTTGACCAGAAACTTTCACTAGGGGCTCTGTTGACTCTAGCGGCGTACAGATTTTTCCGGGGTTCATTTTATTATGGGGGTCAAATACCGTTTTTATTTTTCTCAGTTCTGCAAATAACTCTTCACCAAAAAACTGAGGAGAATACTCACTGCGATAACCTTTTCCATGTTCGCCCCACATCAAGCCACCGTATTTAGCGACTAAAGCCACCACTTCATCTGAAATATTCGGCACCATTGCTTCTTGTAAAGGATCGCACATATCCAGTGCCGGGCGGACATGCAATACACCCGCATCAACATGACCAAACATACCGTAGTTCAAACCATGTCCATCTAATAATGCACGAAATTCCATAATGAAGTCAGCTAAATTTTCAGGTGGTACTGCCGTATCCTCGACAAAAGCTATGGGCTTTTTAGTGCCTTTTGTTTTGCCCAACAAGCCCACTGATTTTTTTCGCATGCCATAAATTTTTTGAATGTCGGCTTTGTCGTAAGTAATTTGATAACCAATCACACCAAGACTTTCTGCAGCATCTAAACGAGCACTTAAGGTGGCAATTTTTTGTTCGATATCAGCTTGATCATTACTGTTGTATTCTACCATATTGAGGCCAAGAACAATTTTACCCTCCACCTCAGTAATCAAGCTTTCGACGGAGTGCCAAATAATGTCCTGCTTAGCCAAGTTAAGCACGTTACTATCTACCGTTTCTACCGATGTCGCATTAGCCGCAACCATACTAGGTGCATGCCTTAAAGCAGATTCAAAAGAATTGTACTTTACATTAACCAAGGCTTTGAAAGTGGCAATAGGGGTGATGTTAACTTTCGCTTCTGCCACAAAAACAAGAGAACCTTCAGAACCAGTAATAACGCGGCTAATATCTAATGCGGTCAAATCATCGTTCAGGGTATGTTCTAGGTCATAGCCCGTTAAAAATCGATTTAAACGAGGAAACTTGTCTATAATTTGTTGACGTTTGCCCAAACAAGTATCGAGCAGCTGATTAGTTATTTTTGCTAATGCAGTGGATTTCTGACTCAGTATTTTGGCGTCATCGATAGTCATAGACGCGGTATTTAGAATAGTGCCGTCAGCCATTACTGATGTAAGTGCCAATATATGATCACTGGTTTTGCCATACACCAACGACCCCTGTCCTGAAGCATCGGTACTGATCATGCCACCAATAGTTGCCCTGCTACTGGTGGATAAATCTGGTGCAAAAAAGAATCCAAACGGTTTTAATGCATCATTTAACTGGTCTTTGACTACTCCGGCCTGCACTATCGCCCAATTTTGCTCAGCGTTTATCTCTAAGACCTGATTCATATGTCGGGAAACATCAACAATTATACCACTTGTAAGTGATTGACCATTGGTGCCTGTACCACCACCTCTGGCAGAAAACTTCACATTTTGATAGGCATTAGCGGTTTTACCAATCAACGATAAATCTTCGATACTCTTAGGAAATACAACGGCTTGAGGTAACTGCTGATAAATAGAATTGTCGGTAGACACAGCTAAACGACTGGCATAACTGTATTCAACATCACCAGAAAAAGAGGACTTGGACAAGTCGCTCAAAAAATTCTGATAGTGACTTTCAATAAGAGCTTGAGGGTCTAACGCTGGCAGCATAGGGGTGATTCATTAATAGATCTCTAAAAGATAACGTTCATTATACCTAAAATGATCATCCAAGCCCTATATCACTTTGACATTAGCCCTGTTGATCTCTCATATACAAATAGTTTGTAACAACTGAAATTTATCAGCTAGAAATAAACTGGTATAGTCTTAATAACTCATCCTAGTAGTCTATTGACTCAGTAATCAATTAAGGTAGCAAACATGAAGAAAAAATTACGTATCGCATTGGGTGCTCTACTAGCTCTATTTGGCGTGGTATTTTTTATTCTGCCCGGTTCAATATTTGTATTGCTATTAGGCCTGATGATGCTGAGTTATGATGTGCCCAAAGCAAGAGATTGGTTGCGTAAATGTCAAAACGCGATGTCAAAATCTGCGCGTAGATTAGATAAGATTATTTTGGATAGAAAATTAAAAAGCTAAATTAAGTAATTGTTATTTAGATCCTAGAATTAAAAAGCCGCTTAAGTTAATCCTTTAGCGGCTTTTTAAATTTAACGTACTAGATTACTTTCCTTGATTTTCACCCAAAAATAACCATGTTTCAACAACTGTATCTGGGTTGAGTGACACACTATCGATCCCCTGCTCTACCAGCCACTGCGCTAGATCTTCATGATCAGAAGGTCCTTGCCCACAAATACCGACATATTTTCCGCGTTTTTTAGCGGCTTGAATAGCCATAGACAACAAAGCTTTAACCGCCGGATTGCGCTCGTCAAACAAATGGGCGATCAAACCAGAATCACGGTCTAGACCTAATGTTAGCTGAGTCAAATCGTTTGAGCCAATAGAAAAGCCATCAAACATATCAAGGAATTGATCGGCCAAAAGAGCATTCGAAGGCAGTTCACACATCATGATAACTCTAAGGCCATTTTCACCTTGCACTAACCCTTCTTCAGCAAGTAACTCCAATACTTTTGCACCTTCTTCAAGAGTACGGATAAAGGGGATCATGATCTCAACATTGGTTAAGTCCATTTTATTACGTACCCGCTTTATCGCTTCGCATTCCAAGGCAAAACATGCACGAAAGTCTTCTGAAATATAGCGACTGGCACCACGGAAACCGAGCATCGGGTTTTCTTCATCAGGCTCGTATTGATAACCGCCCACTAAATTAAAGTATTCATTGGATTTAAAATCAGACATACGTACTATGACTTTTTCAGGAGAAAACGCAGAGGCTATGGTTGAGATACCTTCCACCAACTTTTCTATGTAGAACTCTACTGGCGAAGCATAGCCCGCTATCATGTCGGTAATTTCTTCTTTTAATTCTTGTGGTTGATTATCAAAATCAAGTAACGCTTTGGGATGAACACCAATCATGCGGTTGATAATAAACTCTAGTCTCGCCAAACCTACGCCAGAATGGGGTAAACGAGCAAAATCGAAAGCTCTATCTGGGTTACCCACATTCATCATCACTTTGAGTGGAATGTCTGGCATTGAATCAACCCGTGATGTCACCACATCAAAGTCCAGCACATCACCGTATATAAACCCAGTATCACCTTCTGCACAGGACACCGTAATTTTATCACCATTTTCAATTGAAGCTGTAGCATTGCCACAACCTACTACCGCAGGAATACCTAATTCTCTGGCGATAATAGCTGCATGACATGTGCGGCCACCACGGTTAGTCACAATCGCCGACGCTTTTTTCATAATTGGCTCCCAATCGGGATCGGTCATATCGGTAACTAACACGTCTCCCGGCTGGATTTTGTCCATTTCTTCCACACCTTTCAGTACTTTAGCAACACCAGCACCTATTTTATGGCCAATAGCACGCCCCTCACATACAGTCTTGGCTTTGCCTTTTAGCATAAAACGCTCAATAACCTGCATATCTTCACGACTGCGCACAGTCTCTGGACGGGCTTGCACTATATAAAGTTTGCCGTCTATGCCGTCTTTAGCCCATTCAATATCCATTGGCCGTTTGTAATGTTTTTCAATAATGACTGCCTGTTTGGCTAATTCCATGACTTCGTCATCAGTAAGTGAAAATTTACGACTGTCGGTGGCATCAATATCAACAATATCAACTTGTTTGCCGTGTTCTAAATCTTCTGAATAAATCATTTTAGTGAGTTTACTACCCAAATTTCTACGCACTACTGCTGGAACACCTTTTGCCAACGTTGGCTTATGCACATAAAACTCATCTGGGTTAACTGCACCTTGCACCACCATTTCACCTAATCCGTAAGATGACGTGATAAAAACCACGTCTTCAAAACCAGACTCAGTATCAATCGAAAACATTACACCAGACGCAGAGCAGTCACTGCGGACCATACGTTGAATGCCTGCAGATAAAGCCACACCTTTATGATCGTAGCCCTGATGTACTCGATAAGAAATTGCTCTGTCGTTAAACAGTGAAGCGAATACATGTTTAATTGCGACCATGACTGAGTCATAACCTTTAACGTTTAAAAAAGTTTCTTGTTGTCCTGCAAAAGAAGCATCTGGCATATCTTCTGCGGTTGCTGAAGAACGCACGGCAAACGACGCTTCATCACC
>OOFW01000002.1_pt1 | contig 33013 bp, 28 predicted proteins | sample 1670271 | NCBI WGS metagenome assembly OOFW01 (sample SAMEA98137918, study PRJEB22522) | marine metagenome | biome: marine biome; feature: marine water body; material: sea ice | place: Arctic Ocean | collected 07-Sep-2015 | depth 1.32 m
GGTATAAAGCTGGCGAATGACTCGGTATCTTTTAAACCAATAGGTAATGAAAGTTGACTACTTACTTGAGCCAAAAGAACTCCAAACCAGAAATCGGCTGACCAAAACTGTCAACAACTGGTTTAATTTTATTATCTAAATTTAAGGCGTTGGTCAAATCTTTAATGTCACCTAATAATTCCAATTCAAAGGTTGCCCTGGGCCCTTGTTGCTTAATCAAAGTAACGTCATTAACAACACTCATATTTTCTAAAGAGTTTAAGGCCTGACTGTAGTGAATGAGAGAGTCTATATTATTAATAACTATTTGAACCTTAGTGTCTGCTCGATTAACTTGAGTAAGATCAATCGCATATTTCAGGGATAACTGATCAGCCAACTCATCTATCAATCCGTCGGCGATAATTAAAAGACTATCACCTTGTACTTGGCCAGCCAATAAACCGCCCCCCTCAATCATGGTCCAGTCAGCTGACCATGATGGCATAGAGTTTTTATTTAATACTACACTAGTCTGAGCGTTATCAGATGAATTGTTATCAACATAAATTCTGGCAGAAAGTACCGATGGCACTGCATAACGTTCGCTAGCTTGGGTTATTTGTGCAATAAACCCACCCCAGATATCAAATACACTTAAAGATTGCACATCATCAAGATCCCAAAGAGGAAACATTAAAGTAATACCTCTTTGCTCTGCCCGTAAACTCAGTTGTCGATATATTTCTATATACTCAACTTGTCCCATGGTTTGTCTGGCTGAGTCATCAGATGGCTGAATAGCTAACCAAATTAATGAATCTGGACGCCTTCGGTCCCATACAGGAAAACCAGCACCACGAACGATGCTCTCCACTCGCTGAGGATCAAAACTTATCCTCAAATAAAGTTGTGATCCTTTTATATCATAACTATATGACCGGACAAAACGGGTCGCCTTAGTTATTGCCTTTTTAATTTTTTGGTCAGTTAATAAGTCATCTTTACCTCGTACTTTAATGAGTACTTGTTGAAAGGCTAGACTAAAAGCCTTGTTTTGTGTCTGCTCAGATTGGTCAGCTACAGCAATTTGGGCATCGTATAAATCATCAATAACCGCTGCATTAAGGCTCTGCCAGCTTAAAATGCACAAAACCAAAAACACTAATAACACAGGCTTAATTTTTATTGGCATCAGGGCCAACTCTCCTCAAAACACATCTTAAAATTTTCGATATTGTATTGTCTTTTATTTGCGAACAAAATTCATCAATTGTTTATAAATCTGTATACAGAAGTAACTTAAAATGAAGAATTTGAGTAATTTGAGTATATATGTGAATATCTGTCGTTGGTATTACATATGCAAGCTGCTAAAATCTGCAATCTTTTTTTTCGGCCATATTGAGGAAAACACGTGAGCGATAAAAATTCATCACTAAGTTACAAAGACGCTGGAGTTGATATTGATGCAGGCAACCAGTTAGTCGAAAGAATTAAATCGGTCGCAAAAAAAACTCAGAGGCCTGAAGTCAGAGGTGGTTTGGGTGGTTTTGGCGCCTTGTGTTCACTACCAGAAAAATATAAAAAACCGCTTTTAGTATCAGGCACAGACGGTGTAGGTACTAAACTTAGATTAGCTATGGACTTAAAACAGCATACTGGCATTGGAATAGATTTAGTTGCTATGTGTGTGAATGATTTAATAGTGCAAGGCGCAGAACCTTTGTTTTTCCTCGACTACTATGCCACAGGAAAATTAAATATAGACACGGCCACAGAGGTTGTAACAGGTATTGGCAAGGGCTGTGAATTATCTGGCTGTGCACTCATTGGCGGTGAAACCGCTGAGATGCCTGGCATGTATCATGGTGAAGATTATGATGTAGCAGGATTTTGTGTAGGCGTCGTCGAAGCGGATGACGTTATTGATGGTTCCCGCGTTGCGCACGGGGACGTGCTCATTGCCCTGGCCTCTTCCGGTCCTCATTCCAATGGTTATTCTCTGATACGAAAAATTTTAGAAGTATCCGGTAGTGATACAAATGAGACTTTAGAAGGCAAAGCCCTATCAGAACATTTACTTGAACCGACCCGCATTTATGTGAAAAATGTATTATCTTTATTAGAACAAGTTCAAGTTAACGCCATATCCCACATAACTGGTGGTGGATTTTGGGAAAATATTCCAAGAGTATTGCCTGAAGGGACAAAAGCAGTGATCGATGCAAAGTCTTGGCAATGGCCAGCAATCTTTAATTGGTTGCAACAAAAAGGTAATGTGACAACCCATGAAATGTACCGCACTTTCAACTGTGGTGTAGGTTTAATCATTGCATTACCTAATGATAAAGCTGCCCAAGCGATTGAGATTCTCAATAAACTTGGTGAAAACGCATGGCAGATTGGACATATAGAGAACAGTGATTCCCCTCAGCAGGTAGAGATTAATTAAGTGACTGAGCAAAAGGCGCAAAAGCCTAAAAAGTCCATAGTTGTATTAATTTCAGGTAACGGTTCAAATCTACAAGCGATTATTGATGACATTTTTCAGCAAAAAATCAATGCCCAAATTTCAGCCGTTATCGCTAATCAAGAAACCGCATATGGGCTAGTGCGTGCTAAAAATGCTGGTATCCCAGCATTTTTCATCGATCATAAAAGCTTTACTAGCCGAGAAGAATATGATGCTAAAATGATCACTTGTATAGACGAGTTCAAACCTGATCTCATCGTATTAGCTGGTTTTATGCGTATCCTTACACCTGCCTTTGTTCAACACTTTCAAGCTAAGATGTTAAACATTCATCCATCATTGTTGCCTAAGTATAAGGGATTACATACACACCAACGTGCTATTGATGCCAAAGACAAAGAACATGGGGCAACAGTGCATTTTGTTACATTAGAGTGTGACGGTGGGCCGGTAGTGTTGCAGTCAAAAGTACCTATATTCCATCAAGATGATGCGCAAGAATTAGCTGACCGAGTGCAACAACAAGAGCTTCAAATGTATCCTCTGGTCATTAAGTGGTTTTGTGAAGATAGACTGAAGATGATCGATAATAAAGCAATACTGGACAACCAAGTATTAACTGAGGAGGGTTACGCAATTGGGTAAATCGTTTGTTCTTTTATCAATAATATTACTTCTAGGGCTGATTTTAGGTACAGATAATCGTGCTTATGCCAACACAGAAAAATTAGTAGCTTTTGAAGCTGAATACATTGTCTATCGATTTGGTAGAAGTTTAGGTAAAGCTAAACTGAGCCTAAGAGCCGATAAAGATAATCTATACAGATTAGATTATTATTCCAAAGTGTCTGCCTTTTTTCTGTCGGATATACGTTCTGAGACGAGTTTTTTTTCATTTAAAGATAATGAACTAATCCCGCATACTTATGCTTACAGCCGCAGTGGAACGGGTTCGAACAAAAGCACTAAAATTAGCTTCGATGCAGAAAATTTAAAAGTCACCATCAATAAAGCACAATCGATAGATTGGTTAGGGCAACTAGATAATCAACTTTATCGTTTAGATGTGCAATTAAAATTAGCTTCAGGCAAACGTAATTTTGTCTATGACATCGTTAATAATAGAGGTGAATTACGTCATTATGAGTTAAAAGTAGTGGGTAAAGAACAACTCAACCTACCTTTCGGTATGGTTGAAGGTATCAAGGTTAAAATTCTACGACATAATTCATCCAGAGAAACTGTAGCCTGGTTTTCTCCCCAACTAAATTATCAATTAGTTAAGCTAAAGCAGTTTAAAGATGGAGATGAACAAGGTGAAATTAGGATGAAATATTTCAATTACGAAAATACTTCATTAAAAACTAAAAACTGAATCCCTTTAGAGCATCCCCTCAAAGCATAAATCATCTATATCATCATTTTAAATGATATATCCTAATTTGAAAAAATCCATCTCAATGATAGATATAAACTGATCATTAAACTTGATCTTTTCATGGCAAGATTATACTGTCTATATTGTGGTCTGACCTCTAATTATCGGAGTATTTATGCAAATCTTAATTTGGTTTATATATGTAGTAGCGGCGTTAGGAACAGTAAGCTATTTTCGAATGAAATTATTTAACGCAACCGTTACAATTTTTTGCCTGTTTGTGCTGGGCAGTATTTTAGATGTAATAGGTGAATTCACTTGGTTCATATTTTTAATTCTAGCCTTACCCATTAATATTGAATCTGTACGAAAACAATATATCAGTGGGCCGATCCTCAAAATTTATAAAAAAATAATGCCTGAAATGTCGAGCACAGAGAAAGATGCGATCGACGCGGGCACTGTTTGGTGGGACGGTGAAATATTTAGCGGTAACCCAAACTGGGAAACGCTGCATAATATTCCTCAAGCTCGCATGACAGCTGAAGAGCGAGCATTTTTGGACGGTCCGGTAGAAGAAGTCTGTAATATGTGTGATGACTGGGAAGTCACCCACAAAAATGCTGATCTATCTGCTGAAGTATGGCAATACCTCAAAGACAATAAATTTTTTGCCATGATTATTAAAAAAGAATTTGGTGGCTTAGATTTTTCTGCTTACTGCCAATCCAGAGTTTTACAAAAGTTGTCTAGTGTAAGTGCAGTTTTATCCACCACAGTAGGTGTACCTAATTCGTTAGGGCCGGGAGAGTTACTGCAACACTACGGAACTGAAGAACAAAAAAAACATTATTTGCCAAGACTAGCTATTGGTGATGAGATTCCTTGTTTCGCACTCACTGGCCCCGAAGCCGGATCAGATGCTGGCTCATTGCCTGACAGCGGCATAGTATGCAAGGGACAATGGAATGGCGAAGAAATACTTGGTATGCGCCTAACCTTTGATAAGCGTTACATTACCCTAGCTCCAGTTGCTACGGTTATTGGCTTGGCGTTTAAAATGTATGATCCAGAAGGATTGTTGGGTGACCAAGAAGAATTAGGCATTACCTGTGCATTATTACCTAGAGATACTGTAGGTATGGAAATAGGCAACCGTCATTTCCCGTTAAATGTGCCCTTTCAGAATGGTCCCATCAGAGGTCAGGATATTTTTGTGCCTTTAGATTATATTATTGGTGGTACCAAAATGATCGGCCAAGGCTGGCGTATGTTAGTCGAATGTTTATCTGTTGGTCGTGTCATTACCTTACCTTCGACTTCAGCCGGTGGTGCCAAAAGTATAGCTTTAGCTACGGGTGCTTATGCCCGTATTCGTCGTCAATTTAAGATGCCTATAGGTAAAATGGAAGGTATAGAAGAAATGTTGGGGCGCATAGGTGGTAATGCCTACCTGATGGACGCTGTAACGTCTTTTTCAACTAAAGGCGTTGATTTAGGTGAAAAACCCTCTGTTATATCCGCTATTTGTAAATACCATTTGACCGAAAAGATGCGCCAAGTCGTTAATGACGCCATGGATGTACATGGTGGTAAAGGCATTATGCTTGGCGCTAATAACTATTTAGGCCGTGCTTACCAAGGTGCCCCTATTGCGATTACAGTAGAAGGTGCAAACATTCTAACCCGTAATATGATGATATATGGACAAGGCGCCATGCGCTGCCACCCTTATGTTTTGACAGAATTACTGGCCGCCAATAACCCTGATGCAGATGAAAGTTTAGAACAGTTTGACCAAGCGGTATTTGGGCATATTGGATTTGCTATCAGTAACTTGTTCCGTAGTTTATGGTTTTCGTTGACGGCCGCCCGTTTTACTAATGCTCCTTTTAAAGATGAAACTGCGGGTTATTATCGTTCAATGCAACGTTATAGTTCTAATATGGCTTTTTTATCTGATGTTGCTATGGCAGCCTTAGGCGGTGAATTAAAACGCCGCGAACGCATTTCGGCTCGTTTAGGTGATGTCTTGAGTTATTTATACCTTACATCATGTGTGTTGAAACGTTTTGATGATCAAGGACGTAAAGCTGACGATTTACCATTAATGCACTGGGCTATGCAAGATAGCTTACATAAATTAGAAATTGCCTTAGAAGAATTACTCAACAATTTTCCTTCTAAAATAATGGGTAAAGGGCTCAAGTTAATCATCATGCCATTTGGTAAGAAATATAAACGCCCTTCTGATCAATTAGAGCATGAAATTGCTAAAATGTTACAGACCCCGAGTGAAGCCCGCAGCCGACTTGGTGAAGGACAGTATTTATCACGTGTACAAGGCAGTTTAATGGGAGATTTAGAACAAACCCTCGAAAATGTTATCGCCGCCGAGCCTATCTATAACAAAGTATGTAAAGCCGCTAAACAATACTTACCCTTCACCGAGCTAAACAAAGTAGCAGATAAAGGGCTTGAGCTAAAAGTGATTACCGAAGAACAGGCTACCTTGCTAAGAGAAACAGAGAAAGGTCGATTACGTACTATCAATGTTGATGACTTTAAGCACAGTGAACTAGCGCAAACAGTCGAAGAAGATAAACCCAAAAGGAAATCACGAGCTTCAAAAGCTGCTTAAACATTATTTCCAAGCCCTGTTAAACAGGGCTTTTTGTTTATTAAAAGCAAGAAGCACGCTGCGCGTCATCATCCCGCGCGACGTCCGCAAGATGGTTTTTGACTTGATTCCATTCAAGCCAAAAATATTAATCAACAACAAAAAACAGGTGATTTATTAATAATAAGAAAAATAAAACTTGGTTATGCTCTCGAATCGATGCATAACTGTTATTTTTTTGGGGAACTGCTAGCTTTTATTTACGCTAAAGCCTGAATAACAGCATTTGGATTTTTAGATAACACTGTTAATAGAACCAAAGCGGGACCCTCTGGGCGTTCTATCACCGCGCTCCCAGTGTCGGGCATCATGCGGAGCCTATTGAGACACCCATCGTAACAAAACAGTAAAATAAAAATTAAATCAATAGATTATGTAAAGTTAAGGGGCAGAGCCAGCAAAGGAAATAGGCGACGCCGATGATTTATTCTTTTGCTTTTGCCCTACCCTCGCATCTATGTTCGCCAATTATTTATGTGATTTCGTAGGGCAATTTACATGGATGTAAATTGAGTCGCAGAGTGCCGGGAGCACATTGCGACGACCTGCTAAATCTCATCAATAATTGGATGAAGAACATAACCGGCGAGCGGCACTTTTTGCTTACTTTTTGCTGCTGTAGGCAAAAAGTAAGTCATTCAGCAAGCGGACGCCGCGCGGGATGGCAGTGCTCGATAGGGCATAATTTTTTGCAGAAAAAAGAAAAGCTCAACGACGTTGACCCAACAACTCTGCCTTAACACTATCGGTCGCAAACGCCACATCAACCCCATTCAACTGTATCTGGTCAAGCTGCTCAGCAGACAACCCCACCACCTCCCTCGCTAACTTATACTCATGAGCAATCTCAATCCCCGACACACCGGGGTCGTCGGTATTCAAAGTCACTACTATGCCCCTTTCGATGAAGGTTTTAATGGGGTGATGGGCAATATCAGTACAAGCACCCGTTTGAAAGTTAGAGGTCAAACAACACTCTATGCTGATGTTGTTGTTCGCCATAAAGTCCATTAAATGAGCGTCTTCACGTGCCGCCACACCATGTCCAATACGCGTTGCGCCTAATTCATCAATTGCTTGCCAAATGCTGTGTGGCCCGTCGGCTTCACCTGCGTGCACGGTAATGTGCCAGCCGGCATCTCTGGCTAATTTAAAATGTTGTTTAAATCTGATGGCAGGAAAACCTTTTTCGTCACCAGCCAAATCTAGCGCCACTATGTCGTCTTTGGCTCGGAGCAATGCTTGTAACTCTTGATGACAAGTTGCTTCACCAAAACTGCGGCTTAATATGCCGATGAGATTGACGGGGACACCGTATTTTTTACTGCCTGCTTTACAGCCAGCGACCACAGCATCAACCACTTGATCAATGGGAAGATGATGGGCCTGCGCCATAAAAACTGGCGAGAAGCGTAATTCTGTATATGTGAGCCCTGCCCTCTTGGCATCTTCAACATTTTCATATGCCACTCTATAACAGGCTTGTTCTGAGGCTAATACTGAGACACCCAGTTCCATTTTCTGCAGAAAAGCCAAAAGGTCGGTCGTTTTAACTTGGACTTGCGTCGCTTGAATAAGCTCTTCTAAGCTTTGCTGCTGTAGTGGGATAGAAAATTTTTGAGCAAGTTGCCAAATAGTTGTCGGGCGAATATTACCATCGAGATGTCGATGTATATCGGTTAAAGGGTAGTCAGGGTTTATCACAGGTAGCTAGCGTACAATATCTAAGTTATTTAACAGCAAGACTGCTTGAGTGCGGGTATTAACACTAAACTTTCTTAAAACAGCACTGATATGTGCTTTAACTGTTGCCTCAGTAATATTTAAGTCAAAAGCAATCTGTTTATTGAGTAGACCATTTTGCAGTAGTTTTAATACTTGGAATTGTTTAGGTGTTAGTTCGCCTACTAGTTTCACAATATCATTAACTGGCACATCTTGCTCAATAGCGATTTTCATACCTTCCGGTAACCAGTTATTGCCACCCATTATTTGCTTTAATGCATCCGCTAAATTATGAGTGGCTGTAGCTTTTGGAATGAACCCCTTGGCGCCTATGTTCATTACTTTTGATATCACTTCAACTGAGTCACTTGCAGAAATAACAGCTACAGGTACTTGTGGAAAATCTTTAGAGACTCGGATTAGACCGTAAAAGCCATCACAACCAGGCATATTTAAATCTAACAGCACTAAATCAAAGTCAGTATTTTGTTGCAAAGCTATTAACGTAGAGTCTAAGCTATCCGATTGAATAATATCAACGTTCTCAAATAATGGGCGCAGTGCCGATACCAGAGCTTCCCTGTAAAGAGGATGATCATCTGCTACTAAAAACTTCGACACCTAACTTAACCTACTTTTATACCTTGATTCTAATAAGACTAATCTTTTAGTCTTATTAGAATCAAGGTATAAATCACTTTATTATCTTATTTCAGTAGCTGCTTTTAATTTTTTAATGAATTGTCTATTTATCAAACTTATTTTCAATGAGTAAATCGACCACGTTAGACATGCTAGTGTCGAAGTATCAACTGATTGCCAATATTGGTTTACCGCCATTTTTTGCATAATTCTACACATTACGTTTCCTGAACGTGTCTAAATAAATCAGCAATCAATTGAATTTAATCAGAGCACACAATGGTACTTAAATATATTTTTACCGAATTTCTGACTTCTTTGCTTAATTCGTCAAAATATCTACTCCAGCGGTCGACAACAAATACCCGTAAATGCCCTGCCCTTTAAAGCGTATGGATATTTAACAAAATCCGTACCAGCCAATGCTGGATAACTGCGGGCTTAAATGAGTTCAGATAAAAAGTGCAATTAAAAGACATGATGATAGTTATCTAGCTACAGTGTGTTGCAGCACAATTAAATCACTGGTTCATATAAAAGCATAATGCCGATCACAAGAAAGGAAATTGCTTGCATTAGATTGCACAGGTAGAATTGATAATAAATTTATTTAGGTCATCACGGCATTATGCAAGACGTTAAAGACACCATTTATTCTCAACCACAGCAAGTCGCTGAATTTTGCTTTGACCAATCAGTGGCGGAAGTCTTTCCTGACATGATCCAGCGCTCTGTTCCTGGATACAGCACAATAGTCGATACTATAGGTCAGATATGCGCTAGGTATGCTCAACCACAAAGCAATATCTATGATTTAGGTTGTTCATTAGGGGCTGTCAGTTTAGCCGCAAGTAAATATATTAAAAGTAAGAACTGTCAGATTCTGGCCATTGATAATTCACCTGCAATGGCACAGCGCTGTAAATTACATGTTCAAGCCTTTAAAGCGACTACACCTATAAGCGTTATTTGTGATGATATACAAAATATTGATATTAAAAATGCATCTTGTGTGGCCATGAATTTTACACTGCAATTTATTCCACCAGAACAACGTATCCATATTATGCATAAAATATATGCCGGATTAAATCCAGGTGGTGTTTTATTATTATCTGAAAAGCTTAGCCATGATACCGAACAAGGTAATGAATTAGTGATTGACCTGCACCACGAGTTTAAACGCAGAAACGGTTATAGCGAATTAGAAATAAGCCAAAAACGTACAGCATTAGAAGACGTAATGCGCACTGAAACCTTTGAACAGCATAAAGACAGATTAAAACAAGTGGGTTTTACCGACGTTGTTCGCTGGTTTACTTGTTTCAACTTTGCATCAATGGTGGCGATAAAGGGATAATAGCAGCTAGAGGCTAAGCGCTAAGCGCTAAGCAAAATATTTTTCATGTTAAGTTTACTGTCAATCAATGGTGTCATTTATTGGTATTGGTATTGGTATTGGTATTTTTTCTTCAAGCTATAAGCTCGAGGCTAGTAACTCGCAACTGCTTTTAATTTCAGGAGGTCCTTTGGCTGTTAATTGGTTTAATGATTTTTACAAACATATCGCTGACTCACCTTTAAGTCATTGGTTAGAAGTCCTGCCGGCTCAAATAGCCAGTTGGCAAAAAGAACAACAACACGGTGATTTTACTAAATGGATAAAATTACTCAGTAAACTACCTGAAATCACCCCTTCTTCTATTAATCTGCAAAACAAAGTGGAATTCGGTCACGCATCTGATATCAGTGAATATGCTCAAAAACAAGTAGTCGGTTTGCTCAAGCAATTCATGCCCTGGCGCAAAGGACCGTTTCATTTGTTTGGTATTCATATCGATACTGAGTGGCGCTCCGATTGGAAATGGGACAGAGTGCAACCCCACATTCAACCTCTTAAAAATCGTTATGTATTAGATGTAGGTTGTGGCAGCGGTTACCATATGTGGCGTATGTTAGGTGAAGAGGCGAAAATGGTAGTAGGTGCTGACCCGTCACAACTTTTTTTGATGCAATTTCAAGCAATGAAACACTTCAATACTGACTCGCGTATTCACTTATTACCCGTAGGTGTGGAACAATTACCTGAACTCAAAGCTTTTGACACTGTATTTTCCATGGGCGTGTTGTATCACAGACGTAGCCCCATCGATTTTTTATACCAATTAAAAAATCAGCTGCGAAAAGGGGGTGAATTAGTGCTTGAAACATTAGTGGTAGAAGGCAACGAAACAACGGTATTGATGCCTGGTGAACGTTATGCACAGATGCGCAATGTGTGGTACCTGCCCAGTACAGCTGCTTTAACGCTTTGGATGCAAAGAGTTGGTTTTAAAAATATTCGAGTAGTCGATGTAGCGCCCACATCATTAGAAGAACAAAGAGCAACACAGTGGATGGACGGTCAGTCCTTGAGCGACTTCCTTGACCCGAACGATCAAAGCAAAACTATCGAGGGTTATCCTGCTCCGCTTAGAGCCGTTTTAGTAGCTGAATGTTAATCTGTGTTTTAGTTGACCTTATTCGAATACGTTAGACAAAATGCCTAGTTACACGCCTAGGCATTCGTGTTACCAACTCATAGCCAATAGTGCCTGCCCAGCTTGCCACTTCGTTAGCCGATAATTCCTTACCCCATAACAATGCTTTGTCACCAATTTGAACTTTTGCTAAGTCCGTCACATCAACACAAATCAAGTCCATAGACACCCTACCCGCCAGCGGTGCTCGTTGTTGGTTGATTAACACCGGTGTGCCCGATGTTGCACTACGTGGATAACCATCACCATAACCTACTGCAATTGTGGCGATAACAGAGGACCGTTGTGCTGTCCATGTGCAGCCATAACCTACGGATTCACCCGTTGAAATCTTACGCAAAGCGATCACTTGTGACTCAAAGTTCATGGCGGGAATAAGGTTTTTTGCTTGGTCAATAGGTTCAGCAAATGGACTGAGGCCGTACAACATAATTCCCGGTCGATTCCAATCTACTCGGGTTTGATGCCAAGCTAATAACGCAGCCGAATTGGCCATACTCAGTTCTAATTTCTGGTTAGAATGCTTAACTATAGGCTTAAAACAGTTTTCGAATCGGTTGATTTGCATGGCAGTGTGCGCACCACCCACATCATCGGCATGGGCAAAATGTGTCATTAAAACGATACTATGGACGTTCGCCGATGCAGCCAACTTAGCATATATAGACTCTGCCTCTTGTGGCAAAAAACCCAGCCGGTGCATGCCAGTATCAATTTTCAACCAAATCTTTATTGGTTTTTGAAGTCTGCTGTTAAGTAATTGTTCTAGTTGTAAACTACTATGAATAACCAGTTCACATTGATTATGCAGCGCAATCTTTATTTCGGTTTTATCAAAACATCCTTCGAGTAATAAAATAGATTTCTTCAAACCGTTATCACGTAAAATAAGCGCTTCTTCAAGACAAGATACTGTAAACATTTCAACTTGTGGCTCTAACGCTTTAGCCACCTCTGCAGCACCATGCCCATAGGCATCGGCCTTTATCACGGCTACAGTTTTAGAATGGGGAGAAATATCTTGAGCTAAACGGCAGTTAGCCTGAACAGCGGCTAAATCAATAATAATTTTTGCAGGTCGGGACATAAGGTTTGTTTACATTCCAGCTGTGGTTAAGAGTATTTGTTTAAAAATCATAGTTAATAATTATGTTTATTTGCAGAATACAAGGCTTGCGCAAGCTGCCAAATATCGCCGACACTGCCATTGCCTAGAGGTCGCCCGTCTAGTTCAACCACAGGTGCAATCTCTTTACTTGAGCTAGTTAGCCAAAGCTCATCAGCATTGTGAACTTCGTTCATACTGATCGCTCTTTCTTGTACTTGCAACGTACCGTCTTTACGTAAAATATCTAGTAACATATTGCGAGTAATACCGGGCAATAATTGGTTATCTAAAGGTGGGGTCATCACCACCTCATTTTTTACAATAAACACATTACAGGCACTGGCTTCTGTCAACTCGTTAAGATGGTTATATAAAATAGTTTCGTGTACTCCAGCTTCTTGACCTTGTTGAAAATGCATAACATTACCTAATAATGAAGTAGATTTAATTTGGCAACGTTTCCAGCGTAAATCCTCTGAACTGGTCACTCTGTATTGATTAGCACTTTTTTTATCGGCGATGGGTGCCGCTGGGATCTCAAAAGCGTACGCAAATACAGTGGGCTGAATATTTTCAGGATAAGCATGGGATCGTTTAACATCGGCACCTCGGCTAACATGGAAGTACAACCCAAGATTTCCCCCGCCGTTTTTTTTAATCAGAGTTTGTGCGATATCGCGCCAGTCATCTATACCCATTTTTAATTTAATACCAATGGCATCAAGGCCATTTTGCATACGCTCAAAATGTAAATTAAAACCCACTAACTTAGTATCATAAGATGGCACCAATTCATATATTCCGTCACCAAACAGAAACCCACGATCCATAGGAGAGATTTTAGCTTCAGACATAGGTTTAAATTGACCATCTAAAAAAACAATATTGTTATGAAAAGCCATAAAACACCCTATAAATAAGCGAACCCTAATGAGTAATTATGCCATGAATAAAACGATCAAATTAGTAATATATACATTGTTTTTATATTCCTTCACCTATTGGTCGGTTACAATATACAAATAATTTCGTAAAATATAATCAGCAAAAAATGTCGCAAGTTGGAAAGTTCAATACTCTGGAAGTCGTTAATGAAGTGCCATTTGGATTCTATCTAGACGCAGGCGACAAAGGTCAAATTTTGCTACCTACGAAAAATGCCCCCTCGGGTTGCAAGTTAGGCGATATGGTTAATGCATTAATTTATCATGATAGTGATGACCGTCTTATCGCCACCATTAGACGTCCCAAGGTGTTTGTTGATAACTGTGCTTATTTAAAGGCAGTCAGTGTTACCAAGGTGGGTGTCTTTTTAGATTGGGGCTTAGAAAAAGACTTGTTGGTGCCATTTAGTGAACAAGATTACCCTATGTCTGAAGGGGTATCTTATGTGGTCTATGTGTTTTGTGATGAAGAAACCGGTCGCCTTGCAGCATCAACCAAACTCAAGGATTTCTTATATGAAGAGTCATGTGAGGAAGGCGGTACATTTGAGCCCAAACAAGAAGTTGAGTTGTTGATATGTGGGCAGACAGATATGGGTTACAAAGCAATTATAAATGGCTCACATCTAGGCCTAATATTTAGAGACGAAGTGTTTCAACCCATTAAAGTGGGGCATTCGCTAAAAGGATATATCAAGGGAATTCGCGAAGATGGCAAGATTGATTTGTGTTTTCAATTTCACGACCCAACTTCTCGCAACACTCTTGAAGAACAAATAATCGAAGACCTAATTGCACATGAAGGTTTATCCACCCTAACCGATAAAAGCTCGGCAGATGAAATTTCTAGACGTTTTAAAGTAAGTAAGAATGTATATAAAAAAGCGATTGGGTCTTTGTTTAGACAAAAACGTATTTTATTAGACAAAACTAAAATAACTCTCATTACTAAACAAGAAAAATAGGTAAAGAAACAAAACTATGAAAGCAACGGTAACTTGGCAAGAAAACCTACGATTTACTTGTAAAACAGACACAGGTCAGACCTTAGAATTAGACGGTAATGGAAAAACAGTGTCTCCAATGGGATCTGTCTTAATGTCCATCGGAGCGTGTTCGTCTATCGATGTAGTCAATATCCTTAAAGAATCTCAAAAACAAGTAGATGATTGTGTGTGCCAACTTGATGCAAAAAGAGCAGAAGAGGCGCCTCGCGTTTTTACTGCTGTTCATGCTCACTATATTGTCAAAGGCGATGGCTTAACTGAAAAAGATGTTGCCAAAGCTGTGCAGTTGTCAGTAGAAAAATACTGCTCAGTGATGTTGATGTTAACCGGCAATGTTGAAATCACAACGAGTTATGAATTGACCTAGAGTTAAGCGCTACGCAAAATATGTTATATATATGGTTTTACTTTTAATCAAAAGCGTCATTACGTTTACTCTCAGACTACCATCTATCAAGTTCGGCATTGAATACAATGCTGACGCTGAGTTGTATTTAGGTGGGCTGGTTATAGGTGGGTTGGTTATAGGAAAGTTGGCTAAAGACAGTCGGCTGCGAGCCATATTCTATTTCATTTAATTTTGTGCCTTGGTTTCACTTTGATTAGCTTCAGTCAGATTTTTATAGTTTATTACACTGCAAAGGTAATTGAAGTTATTCATAAATAAATTAATTACTGTGGATGGGCTATGAAGAAAGGCTATGAAGACAAAAGCATTCTATTTAATAGTATGAGTTATACACTTAAGTTTTCCAGTAAGCCTATGATATTAAACTAGATATTTTTAAAAACCAGTTCTACAATATTTTCAAAAATTCGAGTAACGCAACCTCTTCCTTTTTACTCATATCAAACGGCACTAAAATATCTGATGTGATTGGAAAATCAAGCATAGAGTCTAAGTCTTTTGGCCTTCTAGGGCGGGCACCACCATTTGAATACATCCGAACAATGCCTTTCAAATCATCGAATAAGCCGTTATGCATCCAAGGCGATGTTTGTGCTAAATGGCGTAACATAGGCGTTCTAAATTTTCCCATATCAGCGGGGATTTTAGTCAGTTCATAAGTGCCTAAATCTTCAAAACGTCTGCCAAAATAATGTAGCCCTGTGTTATGGAACTCTTGGTCCGAAAATAGTTCTCCGTTGTGACAGTTAACGCAACCGGCTTTGGTTCGGTATATATGCATACCCAACAGTTGAGTATCCGTTAATGCCCTCTTTGCTTTTGCATAGTCTTGATTTTTGGCATATCGATAAAATACATCAAAAGCGGTATCTGCTCCTCTTAAGGTTGTTTGAAATTCAGCTAAAGCTAATGCCATATCGGGCCAGTTTACTTTTTTGTCAGGATAGGCCTTTTGCCATGCTTGAGTTAAAGCAGGTAAATTCTGCACTTGTTCTTCGGCATGTTGTGGTGTTGCTCCCATTTCTGATGGATGATTAAGGGGATCAGTGGCTTGAATATGCAATTCTGTTGATCTACCGTCCCAAAATAAGACGTCCCATAAATCGACGTTAAGTAAAGAAGGAGAGTTTCGGTGACCTTCTTGTCCATTAATGCCAATTGATACTCGCGTTGGATCAGAAAAGCCGACACTGGGACGATGGCATGAAGCGCAACTGATATCACCCGTCTTTGATAGTGAAGGAGTGTGAAACAGTATTCTTCCTAACTCAGCAAGATCCTTATCCACGATAGCCGCAGCAGGTAGAGGTAAGATATCTTGTTTGGCAAGTGCTGATTTTTGAGGCCACTTTTCAGGCTGGGTTAAATAAGATGACCACAGTTCTGAATTGGCATGCACCTGGACAGTACTTAATGCAATCATCCACGACATCAAACTAATGACGGACTTTTTATAGCTCATAGCTTACTTCTAACCAAAATGAGCGACCCACTTCAAGACCTGTTTGCCCTTGTGCAACAGAAAAAGTACGAGCGTCCAGCAAATTACTGATTTCTAATCCAATACCTAATTTGTGCTTGCCTAATGATAAGTTGTAATTCCCGGCCAAACTAAACAAGGCGATGGCGGGCCTTCTTACTTCGACATACAGCGGGTATAAAAAAGAATCAATTTGGCAGTTACCGCAAATCTGTAAATCACGTTCAATTTCCTGCAACAGGCCGGTTTGCACAGCAGAATCAAATTCGCCAACATAACTCACATTAAAATTTGTGCTAAAACTCTTACCCCAGTCACTTTGCACACTAAAGTTAGCACTAACAGGGCGACTATAATCCAAATTACGCAGATTCAGGTCCTGTTGGCTCATTAGTCTTGAAATGCTGTTTTGTGCGTTGCCCGTTCTTAAGATAACTAATTCATCTTCTGGAATGTTTTCTACGCTATTGTCGTAAGAGCTTGCGGAACTTTTATTTTCAGATCGGCTGATATGAAACCACAGAGCATGCTTTTCAAAGGCAATATTATAAGACGCCGTATAACGTTCATATTCACCGTAACCTAAGTTGTCTTGTGAAATAACGGTAATACCGTCAACAAGCTCTATTTCACCCCGAGTGACCTGATCTTTTTGCCTACGGTGCACCGTTTGTAAAGAAAATATACCGCCAAATAAACTTTGTTGCCAACCCAAAGAAATTTCATCATTAAAGGGTGTTCCCAAATCGTTATAGTTGTATCTAAAACGTTGTGCTTGAGTCGATACTAACCAATCACCTACATTACCTCTGGATAACGCACGGTATTGAGTTAAATAAGGGCGTTGCTGCTCTCTAATTAAGTAGGTCATTGGTCCACTTGAGTAATAGCGGTTCAAACCCAGCGATAACAAATAAGCATTGTCGCCGAAAGGGTCAAAGCCAACACTAAATCTAGGAGCCACATTGGTATTTTCAAAAACGGAGTCATATTCAGCCCGTGCCCCAAGGTTTATTCTGAAGCGATCAAATTCCAATCGACTGTCAGTATAAATAGAAGCGGAATCTCTTCTCACATCAATATTTTCAACTGGGTAGATACGTCGATATCTAAAAAATTGCCCACGCGTAAGCAAGTTATCTTCATATGCAGCGCTTTGTATTGGGTCACTAAAATCAATTTGTCCACCAAATTGCTGCTCAAAAAAAGGTAACGGTGTAACATAACTTTGTTCAATACAATCAACGAGTTGGCCTCCACAATTAATGTTGGCGTCGCGGAAAGGACTATTATAGATGAGCCCTGTTTGCGTGCGGTTTCGTGCTAGATTAGCTTGTTCTAAAGATACGCCGATATCAGACAACAGATTGCCGCCTAAAAATTCCATTGCATCAAAATTCAAATCATTATCAAATCTTATAATGTTCTGATTTTTTTCAATGTCGCCATATCCACCTTCAATTGAGAAGGGAACGTCATCTACATCAATACCCCAGTTTTTACCCGCAGCGCGATACCAAGGACGATAGGTATTAGGGGCTGAACGTGAATTTTCGCTAAAAGAATAAGAAAGTCGGCTACGCAAATCAACATTTTCAAAGCCTTCTTTAGTGCTAATAATGAAACTCGCGCCACCACCTTCGTTGATGATTTGTGAATTTAATACATCGGTCATAATGTGCTGACCTGTATAAGGTGAATAACTAGCATGAAATCGAACTTCATCAAACAACATGTCCTTAATGCGATATTGAATAGATGAACTAATTGATTCTCGATTTGTTTGGGTAAGTTGCTGCAAGCTAATCTCGTCAATAAGTGAACTAGTGCGAGACAGTGATATGATTAATTCATGATTTTCTAAAGGTTTGACTTTACCTGTTATTGACAATGTTTCTTTGGCAAAAGAGGGCTCACGAGGTAATTCAGTGTTACTACGACTTTCAGAGTTGTCGTTGTTATAGTCCCGCTCGTCTATCAACGTATAGTTATTAAACTCACTTCGACTAGTACGATAATCTATGCGTAAAGTGGGTGATTGAAAGTAACTACGAGGTTGTACGTCAACCACACCACCACTAAATTGACCAAACTTAGCAGGTACGTTACTTTCGTAGAGAGTAACTTCACCTACTAAGGCTTGGTTAATAAAAAAGCTTTGCGGGTGTCCCTGCACATCATTTATAGCGTTAAGTGAGAGGTTGGAGGCGTCGGGGTCGAGTAATGAATTATTACTTGCGCCATCAAAAAAAAAACCAGTCTGCCATGGTGCAGCACCTGACACTGATATTAATTGACTGCGGATTTCTGCTTGCTGTGACACATTCAGAGCACTTTCACTGGTTTGCACACCCGGCAAAATCGACAGCATATCAGTGATGTTGCCATTACCTTTAGGGCTGTCACTTATAAAATCACGATCCAATACGTACTTCCCCGTCAACCCAATACTGATAGGGAGTGGACGTCTGCCCAAAACGGTAATTACCTCGAAGCGTCTTTCTAAGCACTGCTTAAACTTTTGGCTATCACCACCTGACTCTTCTGAACATTTTTGTGAAACAGGGTCTGGGGGAGTGCCAATTAATGTTTGTGACGCTGCGTTAACAGCGACACTTAAAAACAGCAGCGCAATAAACTGCGCTGCAAAATGATCCACTAATTTCACTAATTCCCTTCTCCAAGGGGCGAAACATCAGTTTCGTCTGCAACGCCATCGCCATCCGAATCAGTATCAGCGACTACATCAGAAAGGCTAATTTCTTCCTGAGTGGCTTGCACTGAATAAAAATTGGCTAAACCATCACCATCCGTATCGACTGAAGCGATATTAGTGGATGGGAAATCGTTTTGTAAGGCTTGAACTTCAGCAAGGAGTGCACGGCTAATAATAAGATCTTCACCACTGAGGTTTAATGATGTAATAATATCGTCTACCGCAGTGTAGTTTCTGGCGAAAGCGAGTGCTTCTAAAGCATCTTCATATTGATCTGAAAATTCAGCAGTACTTAACAACTTAACCGAAGCAGCTAACGCATCTGAAAGCTTAGTTATATGCGTATTCATGTTGCTGAGCTGCACACTATAATCACTATTGTTATAATTATTGCGCAGTTGAATAATAGTGGCAGAGCGCTCTAGGGATGAGTCGTCCTCAAAAGTTGCGCTCGAGATTGCCTGAAGCACTTCAGTAAGGGTTGCCGTTTTGTCTTCCTCTACATCATAAGTTCCAGTCAGTGCTTTATCAACCACGTTTAAAATAGATGTATTTGCAGCTGTAAAATGACCATTGCTGCTAAACAATACCGCAACTTGCGCTAGACGTTGATATATATCAGAACGTGAGTAGTCTTGTAAGCGGGCGTTCATTGCTTCAATAACAACCGTTGTTGCTGCATTTTCGCCAACCATTTCTAACGCACTGGTCGCATCTACATGGGCATCCATTACGTCTCGTTCATCCTGATTATCGACACCAAAGTAAGCCGTTCTGATGGTATTACAAATATTTGCAGCATTTAATGCTTTTGCTGTTTCGCCAACACGTTGATAAAAACTAACGTATTTTAAACAGCCACGTACACCTGTTGAAAATGATGTCGTGGATGTGTTTTCAATTAAATAAGCATCACTTGCTAAAATTTCCAAGCCTCTATCGTAGGCAGCTATTGCACCGTCTACATTGTCTAAGTCAAGAAGCGTCTCACCCAAATACCTACTGCCTAAGTTAGACGTCAGTTTTGTTTGGATCTCGCGTAGGTCACCCACATAAAGTCGCTCGATTTCAGCGATAGCGTCTGCCACAGTGCCACCATTTCGAAATATTTTTATTGCTTGAGCATCTTGGATACTAGATTGTATAGCATCAATGCGGCTGCTATCTGATGCTGCAACACGCAGCGCTAAATTTTCTTCAAATTCGTAAAGTAGCTCACTTGAGTAGGCAACATCAATAAGTGGAAAGATGTACTCAACGGCTGTCACAGCTGCAAAGTCTTGAGCGGCATAAGTGTGTTCAGCATCATAATCGGCAACCGCATAATAAGAAAATGTATAAGCCATCTGATCTTTAGCTTTTTCTATCTCTCCCAACGTCAAGAAAAAACCTATGGAACGAGCATTATTAAGAGGTGCTAGCTGATAGTATTTTTCACCTTGATTATCACCCCGTCTGACTAATTGATAACCTGTTTCACGCACAGTCATGGTATATCTTTCAACTGAATCTAATGCAATTTGTTTGTTTTCATCGCTTCTATCATTTAAAAAAGCATCAACATTTGCTTCTACCTGAACTACATATGACCTAACTAAGCCACCAAAAACTCTCGAATATTCCTTTGTTTTACCGCCTAGTAAATCCGTGTAGGTATTGAGTTGATCAATTATCCTTTGCGAAAGTACTTGATCCTCTAATACGCGCGCGTCGTTGTGCAGACCATGAATAAAGAGAGCATCACTGGAGCTCATGTTCTCAAGCCCGTTGTCGACTAAGTATTGTGCGTATATCTGTAAAGCAAGCTCAAACTGCTCAGCGGCTATTTCATTACTGCCAATTTCAGCATTGAAAACGCCTAAGCGTCTATATAAGTTCGACTTTGCTTGCTGAGTAGTAATATTGTTTTCAATTACAGCATCGAGCTGCGCGGTCAAACCTGCACTAGCATAGCCGATAGCGAGTGCGACATAAGCATCCTCGGTGGCGATGTCATCATTGATGGGTGCAAGCGTTTCGCTGGCTTGCTTTAAATGTGATAAATCTGAGCGGTAATAATACGCTGCTTTGTCGGCATTTGTGGTAAACGAGGGTGATAAAGCAACAGTAAAGTCAGCACTGCCTAGTGCATCGCTTAAGGTCACGATAAAACTATCTTCGGGTAGCGTCAACTCATCCGCTACATAGGTGAAATTGCCATCAGTTGCCAATGTCAGCACACCGTTGATTGGTGATTGGGCTAACGCAAAGGTAACGCTATCGCCATCTATATCATCAGCTACAAGTTGCCCTGAAATCTCATCTGCTGCAGTCACTTTTAATGTAGATTGTTGTAATGTAGGTAAGTCATTTACTGCATCGATAATAAAACTCAAGGCATAAAGTGTATTGCCTGCTTCAACGGTTGCTGAATCAGTGCCATTGAAGTTTGCGTTGGGTGTATAAGTAATGCCAGATGCAGCAACGGCTAAATTTCCGTTGCTGACGGTAGTTAATACAATGGGGGTGTCACTAAAAACAATACTTTCTTGAATGCTTGCGTCTTCTTGCAATTGTAAAGAAATTTGTTCGTTGATGATTTTATCGCTATCACTTCCACAGCCAGTTAATGCGAGTATTATTGACCCACCCATTAGGGTGCTTTGAATGTAAGTTAAGGGATTGAAAAGTTTTCGGATTGCCATTTTAAATATACTCCTGTCAAGTTCGAGCGCATGGTACATACAGAAACATTGCAATGCAATGCAAATGATTATCATTTACATTGCATTGTTTCTGTATGTAAAAACCTACTCTGGGTCACTATTGTCATAGAAACTGATTGTTTAACGCCATACCTCGCAGTGAGCAATAAACTACAAAATGCCAACAAAGTATAATAGCGCGGGGGGATGTGTGTAGGAGCCTAGGAGTATATTTTACTGACTACCATACATAACAATTGACCTTCGGGACTGCTAAAGCAGTACTAATTTGTAGCCTGAAAATTAGTAGGGAAATTTACATCAATTAACATGACATCTTCCAGAGTTTTGTTCTTGATCATTAAAACGCTTGATGCATTTGATTGCTGCTCAACTCAAAGCTCATAATTTATCAGGTGAATCAATAGAGTGAAACTGGACTTTTTAAAAGTACAGCTTCGACTAATTAAATAGTTCGACAGTTCGACAAAGAAATCAAGATTGGATGCAAATTTATGAGGTTCACATATACGTGTCATTGCCTAATTTAAATTATTTACCATAGGCAGAAAGGGCTCTGTTCATCCCTGCTAAATTCAACTAATAATGGGATGAAGAACCTTGGCCTCAATAGACCTTTTTTTATAAAATACGTCCGTGTATATCGCCCTAAAGCTATCATGTAGATGTTCAAAATATTTCTCGAATTTTTCCGCTTTACACTTAAGGTGCAGGACTCTATACCCAACGTCTAAAACCTTGCAAACGCTTGTTCAAAGTCGGCGACTATATCGTCTAAATCTTCAATACCAATCGACATCCTTATCATATTATCATTGACGCCCATTTCTTGTCTTTGCTGAGCACTATTTTCGAAATAAATAGTAGAGGCGACTGGCAAGGCTAAGGTGCGAGTATCTCCCAAATGGGTGGCGCAGATGACTAGGTCTAATGCATTTAAAAATTGAATTGGATCGATATCAGCGGCTAAATCTAAACTTAAAATACCCCCATAACCATTAAAAAGTTCTTTAGCTAAAAAGTGCTGTGGATGGTCAGCTAAACCTGGATAGTAAACTTTTAAAACTTTTTTATTATTATTTAGATACAAAGCCAGACTCATTGCATTTTCACATATTTTATCTGTACGCAAAACTAAGGTTTCTAAGCCGATTGAAATAGCATGAGCTGAATCGGGCGATAGAGTTCCGCCCATATCTCTAAGACCTCTTTTACGGATTTGGGTAAGGCCCCATTGCGTTTTATCTGGTCCCCGGTAAATAGGCAAAATATTTTCAAAGCTACTCCAATCAAATAATCCAGTATCCACCACTGCACCACCTAAAACGTTGCCATGCCCAGCGATATATTTTGTCAGAGAACTGATAGTTAACGAAGCCAAAACTGAACTAGCATCAAAAATATTAGCTGGGGTCATAGTATTGTCAACTAAAAACAGCGCTTTTTTAGACTCACATAATTGACCAATAGCAGTTAGATCAGCCACTTAAGTAACTGGATTGGCTATGGTTTCTAGAAAAACCGCTTTAGTATTTGTTTTAAAAGCAGCTTCCACATTTTGCACATCAGTTACATCTACAAAACTTATCTCAATGCCCAAAGCTTGCATAGTTTCGGTAAAACTATGCGTATTGCCAAACAAAAAATGACTGACAATCAGATGATCGCCCACCTTAAATAGACTTAACATAGTTGCGGTAATGGCCGCCATACCGGTTGAAAAAGTGATCGTCCCTATTCCCCCCTCTAAATGAGTAAGAATATTTTGCAGCGCAGTATTGGAGCCTGACGACGAGCGAGAATATACATGGCCTGATTTTTTACCCTGAAAAACATCAACCAAACCTTGTGCATCTTTATATTCGAACAACACAGAATTATTAGTGGCCTGATGTACCGCACCATTTTCAGGTGAATTCAATAACCTGTCTGCATGTACCAAACGAGTAGTAAAACCTTTATTTTTCAATCTTTTTCTCCGCAGGGGGAACAACTTTAATGATCATTTTTTCAGGGTATTTACCGTGCGCATGTTTGAAGTGCAGATAAATCCTATTCAGTTCAGATTGGGTATTGTCGCTTATATTTAGCACTGGACCAAACTCGATAAGTTTTTTCTTATAATCAAAAGCTACCAAAAAAACCGGGACTTTAGATTTGTAAGCAATTTTTAGAAAACCAGTTTTCCAAGGTGATACTGGACTGCGGGTGCCTTCCGGAGCAAGGCACAAGATCATATTTTCGGCTTCTCGCATCCTATTTGCCATATCATCAACCACACCATGTTTTGTGCCGCGTTCGATAGGAATACCCCCTAGCCAGCGCAACAAAAGACCAAAGGGGGGGATAAAAATACTGTGTTTGCCAAAGAAAGAAATCTTGAGGCGCAAATTAAGTGCCACCGCTATTCCCAATACAAAGTCCCAATTAGAAGTATGCGGTGCAACCGCAAGGATCATCTTTGCACAACAAGGAAATGTGCCGCTATAACGCCAACCCATAGATGTTAATACAGTTGTTCCCAGCCGTTGACTAAATTTATTGCCTATTCTAGGAATTTTTTCGCAAAGTATAGGAGTATTTACGTTATCAAGCATTTCATTCTTGGCTTGTGCAATTTAAACTAGGTAAATGGTCGCTCATGATAACTTTTTGTCGAGTGTAAACAAAATGTTAAATTCAAGGATGGTTAAGCTAACACCATTTAGATAGGCCCGTTGGGGTCACCGCTAATTTTAATCGTCACTGGAACACAAAATTTGAGAATTTTACTATTTGTGTTGTCTATGTTCAGCGCCCTTGCACATAGCCAACAAACAGCCCAAAATTTATTTGGCCAATATCGCAACGCACTGTATCAAATCAAGATAATAGAGTTAGAGTCTGGTAATAAGTCATCTATAGGATCTGGTTTTCAAGTCGATTCATCAGGTAATGTAGTCACAAATTACCATGTGGTATCTGAATATGTTTATAACCCTGATAAATACAGAATCGAATATTTAGCTTACGATGGTTCTCAGGGATTATTGCAACTGGTTGATGTAGACGTAGTCAATGACTTAGCCCTAGTCAGAAAGTTGGTGTTATCAGAACAAGAAAGTGCTTTTCCTATTGCACAATCTCTGCCGTTGCAAGGCAGTGCTATTTATTCTCTGGGTAATCCCCACGATTTAGGCATGATAGTGGTGCCAGGTACATTTAACGGATTAAAGAAAAGCAGCTTTTATCAACGTATCCACTTTACCGGTTCTATTAACCCTGGAATGAGTGGTGGCCCTGTAGTCAATGAGCTTGGCGAAGTGATGGGGGTTAATGTAGCCACTGCTGGCAATCAAATAGGATTCCTTATTCCTTTAGAAAAAATTCAGGCACTTTTAAAAAGCCAAAGCGCAGCTGTTTTACAAAATCAACAGTTAAAGCCTCGTATACAAGAACAATTATTGGCTAATCAGAATAAACTTTTTTCCTTGTTAAATAATCAGCCTTGGGACACAAGTGAATTAGGGGAAGCCATGATCCCTTCCAAGATAACAGACTTCATTTCATGCTGGGGTAGCTCAAATACTAGTGATAAGGAGGCATTATACTTGTCGGTAGAAAAACGCTGTCAGTTAGATGAACAAATATATTTACACAATGGATTACGTACTGGCGGTCTCGAGCTTGAGTTTGAATGGTTAGATGGTAAAGCCTTGGGTGAACATCGCTTTTACAATTTTTATTCACAAAGCATCACTGGAGCAGGTGCGAGTAATAATGCGTCAAAAAAAGATGTTACAAATTTTCGTTGTCAACAGGATAAAGTCACCAATATTAATGGTGTGACTAACAAAACAGTTTTGTGTTTAAGGGCGTATAAAGAGTTCGATCAACTTTATGATGTGCTTTTTGTTGCAGCAACATTAGATCACAGTCAACAAGGTTTGATTAGTCATTATACGCTGGCTGGCGTAAGCAAAGAGTCTGCTTTGATATTTACTCAGAAATTTATGGACGCAATAGCATGGCAATAGTTTTAGAACTACTTTCTCGTAAAAATATCCCACTTAAACATTATAAATTTGAACAAGACTATGTATGTGTAGGCCGTGACTTTAATAATGACTTACGTTTAGATGACCCCTATGTTTGTCCCAGTCATATGTTGGTAGCCATCGACCCAGAATCGGGCAAACTAATGGTCAATGATTGTCAGTCAACCAATGGCATCAAAGTGAATAATAAATTCGTTAGACAAGCGTCCCTTAACTCCAATGACGTCATAAAAATAGGTCGCACTCGATTAAGGATAATCGATACTAAAGTGCCTTTAGTTAAAGCTATGGCTTTGAGCGAATTAGAAGAAAATATTAGTTGGTTAAACCAAAGTTTTTTAGCTATTTGTTTATCTTTAGTTTGTGTGGGCTTTTTATTACTTTCAAAATACTTGAGCAGCGTACAAGAGTTTAGTTTGATTAAAGCACTTCCCTCTGAGCTAGGGCAATTGGCTATTATTTGTTTATGGCCTTTAAGCTTTGCGATTTTAGCTAAAGTTGTTAATAAAGAAAGTCATATTGTTAGCCAGTTCAGTCTAACATTATTAACAGTTCTGCTCGCCAATGGGCTGATTTTGTTGCAGAAGATAGCGATATTTAATATTCACCCTGATGCTTGGTTTATATGGCTTGAGTTGGTCATATTTGCACTCGTTGTGGGTGGTTTTATATGGTTAAGTTTATTTATTGCATTTCATCAAACTAATCACAGGCGCAATATCGTTGCATCTACGATGACCTTTATCGTACTGATCCCTATTTATACCCTGGGCTTTTTAAACACTGACGAATTTAATTCCAGGCCTAGCTACAACCCGATACTACTGCCACCCACCTACAATATTACGTTTGCAGTAAAAACAGATGACTTTATTGATAACGCTGATGACATATTTACCCAAGTTGATAAACTTAAAACTAAATAAACGCTTAGCTTAACTGCGCCATAGAAGCTTACAAGACCAGAGGGGTTTATGACTAAAGGGTTGATGACTAAAGGGTTGATGACTAAAGGGTTGATGAGTAGATGGTTGATGAGTAGATGGTTGATGAGTAGAGGGGCTTATGTGTATTTTATTTGTTGCTGTTAATCAGCATAAAGATTACCCATTAATTATTGCTGCTAATCGTGATGAGTTTTTCAACCGTAGAACTTTGCAATCTCGACTCTGGGAAGGAGAATATGGGATTATTGCAGGCAAAGATTTGCAGGCAGGCGGCACATGGATGGGGATCAATAAACAAGGTTACATCGCATCTTTAACCAACATTCGCGATCCAAAAAAAGTATGTACCGATGCGATTACACGGGGCGAATTAGTCAGTCACTATTTGCAAAAACCAGTTAACAACTATCATCAGACATTAAGTACCAGCAAAGATAGCTACAACGGCTACAACCTATTGTTTGGTAAATGGAATGCACTATCTGTATACAATAATCATTTGGACCAGATACAACCATTAACCGACGGTTATTATGGGTTATCCAATGCTAGTTTAAATAGCCCTTGGCCCAAAATTAACAAGGGAGTGGGTAAGTTGGAAGAATATTGTCAAGATGGACACGATATCAACCCAGATATATTGTTTAAACTATTGTTAGATAAAAGCTTAGCAGCTGACGAAGATCTGCCGCAAACGGGTGTACCTATTGACTGGGAACGCCGTCTATCCTCTATTTTTATTCTTGGCGATGAATATGGCACCCGCTCTTCAACAGTGTTAAAAATCGATACGCAGCAAAACGTTACCTGGTACGAACGCACATACAACAATGCTGCAACCTGCACCTCCAACCAGAGTTTTAATTTTAATATAAAGTAGTACTAATTTAACTCGAATTTTGTTTTACCGATGGCATAATGTGTTTTCATTAACTGCCCAGCTATTTTATCATTAAGGAACATCATGTTTGAAGTATTGCCTCAGCTTCCTGCCGACCCAATTTTAGGTTTATCTACTGCTTTTAAAGCGGACACTAATCCTAGCAAAATTGACTTAGGCGTAGGCGTTTATAAAGACGAACAAGGTCACACGCCTATCCTAAATTCAGTGGCCAAAGCACAAGTCATTCTTTTTGATAAAGAAGACTCTAAAACCTATATTACTCCTCAAGGTGTTCAGGGTTACATTGATGGTATGTTGCAGCTGATGTTAGGCAAAGGCAACCCAGTATTGTTAGCGGACAGAATAGCTGCAGTGCAAGCGCCTGGTGGATGCGGTGCATTAAGAATTTTATCAGAATTGATTAAACGCTGTGATGAAAACACTACCGTTTGGGTCAGTGACCCAACTTGGGCCAACCACATACCGCTGATTGGCAATGCTGGACTGACGATTGAAACTTATCCTTACTTTGATAAAACCAATGCCAGTATAAATTTTGACGCTATGGTTGAAGGTCTTGGCCAAGTCAAAAAAGGCGATGTGGTGTTATTACACGGCTGCTGTCACAACCCTACCGGAGCAGACCTAACCAAAGAGCAATGGCATGTTGTATTAGAACTTGCGCAAAAGACTGGATTTATTCCTTTTGTGGATACCGCTTACCAAGGTTTTGGTGATGGTTTAGAAGAGGATGCCTACGGAATGCGTTTGTTAGTCAACAACTTGCCTGAAGTGATTATTGCGGCATCTTGCTCTAAAAACTTTGGGTTATACCGCGAACGGGTCGGAATTGCCGTGATGGTCACCGAAAACAGCAAAACCCGACAAGCTATTCAAAGCCAAATACAATTCATTGCCCGTGGTATTTACTCTATGCCACCCTCATACGGTGGAGCACTGGTCGATATTATTTTGAATGATGACGTATTACGGCATGAATGGATGGCAGAGGTAGAAGCTATGCGATGTCGTATGCAAGATCTTCGCTCACTACTGGTATCAAAAATGAATGAGTACGGTTCAAGCAAAGATTTTGAATTCGTTAAAAAACAAAAAGGTATGTTTTCATTTTTATGTATTACGCCAGAGCAAGTGCAAGCTGTGCGAGACCAACATAGCGTCTACTTTGTTGGCTCTAGCCGTGTCAACATTGCAGGAATTAGTAAAGCTAACGTTGATACATTAGCCAAAGCACTGGTATCTGTTATCTAGATATATGTTTTGCGCCCATAAAAAACCCGGTATCGACCGGGTTTTTTAGTGTATGACGATCGTCAATTTAATCTATTGGTTTGGAACTCTCAACTCTACTTTTAAGTTTCTGACCCGGTCTAAAAGTGACTACTCGTCTAGCCTTAATTGGAATATCTTCTCCGGTTTTAGGATTTCTACCGGGACGTTCATTTTTTTGTCTTAAATCAAAATTACCAAATCCAGATAATTTGACTTGTTCACCGGATTCTAAAGCTTCACGCACTTCTTCAAAAAAAGTTTCGACTAGATCTTTAGCATCACGCTTATTGATACCAAGCTTTTCAAATAAATGTTCTGCCATTTCGGCTTTGGTTAACGCCATACCGTCAATCCCTCAAAGATGCTTCAAAATTTTGCGACAACGTAGCTAAAATACTATCTACTGTTGACTGAATGTCATTTTCTTCTAGTGTTTTAGTTTTATCTTGCAAGATAAGTGAAATCGCTAGGCTTTTCTTTCCTGGTGCAATTCCCTTCCCTCTATACACGTCGAACAAGTTTAGGCCAACTAATTGATTTGCGCTAGATTTTTCTATGCAATCCAAAATATCCCCTACCACTTTATCATCATCTACTACGATTGCAATGTCACGTCGATTTGCAGGAAATTTTGAAATTTCTTGGGCTTTAGGCAATTTATTTACTCCTAAAGCGCTAATTTCCAATTCAAAGACAAAACATCTTCCATTTAACCCCAGTGACTTTTCAAATTTGGGGTGTATTGCTCCAATGGTTCCTAGCATCGTATCGCCGACGAAAATTTCAGCACATTGACCAGGGTGTAAAGCACTATGACTTGCGCTTTCGAAACGATAATCCACTACACCAGCGCAATTAAGAAGATTTTCCACGTCAGCTTTCACATCAAAAAAGTCAATTGATCGAGTTGGGTTATCCCAGTTTTCATCCGCCACTAAACCACAAACAACACCACTGATAACAAGCTCTTGCTTTACACCCATCTTTTCATTGTCATCAGGCATAAAACGCAGACCAGACTCAAATAGTCTAACGCGACTTTGCTGGCGTTTTTGGTTGTACGATACCGACTGTAATAAGCCCGTCCACAAGCTTACACGCATAGTCGACATTTCAGAAGAAATAGGGTGAGGTAACTGCAAACCTTCTATTTGAGGGTACAATAAAGATTGAATTTTTGGGTCCACAAATGAATATGTAATAGCTTCTTGGTAGTCACTTTCAACCAAGGTATTTTTCAGTTGGCTTAAATGTATTTTTTGTTCTTGATGTTGCGACATTTTCAAACTTGCAACTGGCGAAATATCAGGTATCTGGTTGTATCCATATACCCTAGCGACTTCTTCAATTAAATCTTCTTCGATACTAATATCAAAACGATAAGGCGGTACACTAATTTTCCATATACTATTTTCAAAGGAAACGCTCTTTTCAGAAGAAACGTTCTCCTCAAAAGAGACACTAAAGCCTAAGCGTTTAAAAATATCGGTCACAGTGTCGGCAGCAATTTCAATACCTAATACTTTACTTAAGCGGCTGTGCCTTAACGATACCGAACGATTATTTGGAACAAAAGCTAGGTCTATAGCCTCAATCACTGGGCCCGCTTCACCACCTACAATATCAAGCAGCAACTGAGTAGCACGCTGCATTGCAACCTGCTGCAACTGAGGGTCAACACCTCTCTCATAACGATGAGATGCATCAGTATGTAAACCATATTGCCGCGCTTTTCCCATAATAGCATCGGGTGCAAAAAACGCACTTTCAAGAAAAATATCTTTGCTTTCCCTGGTCATACCGGAATCAAGACCACCAAATATACCGGCCATAGCTAAAGCCTTGTTACTATCGGCAATTACTAGAGTGTTGTCCTGGAGTGTGACTTTATTGCCATCTAACAAGGTGAGCTTTTCATCTTGCTTTGCAAAACGAACCACTACATCACCTTCAAGTTTGTTATTGTCAAACGCATGCATAGGTTGACCAAGCTCTAACAACACAAAATTAGTGATATCTACAACAGGGTCAATGCTTCTGACACCTGAACGTCTAAGTTTTTCTACCATCCACAAAGGAGTCACTGCATCTAGATTAATACTCTTAATCACACGCCCTAAATAACGGGGACAGGCCTGAGGAGCAAGCAATTGAATGTTACGGCTATCAGTAATGCTTGGAGTAACTATAGGTACCTGCAGTTCGTTAACTGAAATTTTATTAAGCACCCCAACTTCACGAGCTAGACCTTTAATGCCTAAACAATCCGCGCGGTTAGGTGTTAAGTCCACTTCAATAGTCACATCATCAAGTTGTAAATAATCTCTAATATCTTCGCCAACAGGCGCGTCTATAGGTAATTCTAAAATGCCATCATGGTCGTCAGATATACCTAGCTCAGAAAAGCTACACAACATACCAAAGGAAGGTTGTCCACGTAACTTGGCCTTTTTAATTTTGAAGTTACCCGGTAACACTGCCCCTACTATTGCCACAGCTACTTTAATACCTTGACGACAATTAGGTGCACCGCAGACTATATCTAATAGTTCATCGCCACCCACATCGATTTTTGTCACTTGTAGCTTATCTGCATCAGGATGCTGGCCACATTCGACCACTTCACCCACAACCACACCAGAAAAATCACCAGCCACAGCTTCAACGCTGTCAACTTCTAGACCGGCCATGCTCAGCTGTTCTGATAACTCATCGGTTGATACAGATGGACTGACCCATTCCCTTAACCATTTTTCACTAAATTTCATATTCTTGACCCGACCTAATTAAATTGCTTAAGGAAACGAAGATCGTTTTCAAAAAAGGCACGTAAATCATTCACTTCGTAACGCAACATAGTTAAACGTTCTACGCCCATACCAAAAGCAAAACCTGTGTAAACTTCTGGGTCAATGTTGACCGCTTTTAGCACGTTGGGATGAACCATGCCACAGCCCAAAACCTCTAACCATTTACCATTCTTGCCCATCACATCAACTTCTGCAGAAGGTTCAGTGAAAGGAAAATATGAAGGCCGAAAACGTACTTGTAAGTCTTGTTCAAAAAAGTTGTTTAAAAAATCATGCAAAATGCCTTTTAGTTCGGCAAAACTAACATTTTTGTCGACCATCAAACCTTCAACCTGATGAAACATGGGTGTATGTGTTTGATCATAGTCATTACGATACACGCGACCGGGTGAAATTATCCTAAGAGGAGGCTGCTCCACTTCCATTGTGCGAATTTGCACACCTGAAGTTTGAGTGCGCAACATCACGTCAGGGTTAAAATAAAAAGTGTCGTGATCAGCACGAGCTGGATGGTTCGCTGGAATATTCAATGCATCAAAGTTATGAAACCCATCTTCTATCTCTGGTCCTGTTTTAACGCTAAAACCCAATTCATTAAAAAAACTCTCGATACGATTAATAGTGCGAGTGACTGGGTGTAAACCACCTCTACTTGTCCCTCTTCCTGGCAACGAGACATCAATAGTCTCACCGGCCAACTTTTGGTTAAGCTCTTGGGCTTGTAATAACACCCCTTTAGCATGGATCAATTGTTGAATTTTCTGTTTGGCCTGATTGATCTTTTGACCTGCAGCAGGACGCTCTTCATTGGACAGCTTACCTAAGCCTTTAAGTAACTCGGTCATCCGTCCCTTTTTACCCATAAAGTCAACGCGTACAGTGTCTAAAACATTAACGTCTTGAGCCGCATTGATCTGTTCTTCAGCCTGCGTAATAATGGCGCTGAGATCCATAGATTCCCCGAAGTAGAATAAATATTGTCAACGAAACAGGCACATAGCGGTTTCAATCAACGAATTAATATAAAATAGCCGGGTATTCTACATTAAAAGTGTTGTGGTCTGAATACTAAATCAATGGAAAATATCTATAAATATCAGATTTTTAGGGATTGCTGGCTGGCATAGTTTACATGGCAATAAAAAATGAAAACTATTGGGAATTATCTATCCCTGTCTCTCATATACATCTCCGAGCCCACGAGACTCCTGAGCATCTCGTATTCCGTCTTCTCCTCGCAAACAACAAACACCA
>OOFW01000003.1_pt1 | contig 32574 bp, 32 predicted proteins | sample 1670271 | NCBI WGS metagenome assembly OOFW01 (sample SAMEA98137918, study PRJEB22522) | marine metagenome | biome: marine biome; feature: marine water body; material: sea ice | place: Arctic Ocean | collected 07-Sep-2015 | depth 1.32 m
CACTTGGAGCAACTGAAGATCGTGTTTGTGGAACAATTGATATTGAAAAAGCGTTAACAGAAGGTATAAAAGCTTTTGAACCTGGTTTGTTAGCAAAAGCAAATCGTGGTATTCTTTATGTTGATGAAGTAAACTTGTTAGATGACCATTTGGTTGATATTTTATTAGATTCAGCTGCGTCAGGATGGAATACTGTTGAACGTGAGGGTATCTCAATCCGCCATCCAGCTAGATTTGTACTAGTAGGATCTGGTAATCCAGAAGAAGGTGAGTTACGACCACAATTATTAGATCGTTTTGGAATGCATGCTGAGATTCGTACAGTAAAAGACCCTATTTTACGAGTTAAAGTTGTAGAAGAACGAACATCATTTGACCAAACACCAATGGTTTGGATTGAAAATTATGAATCACAACAACAAGAATTACGTGATCGAATTGTTTCTGCGCAGAAACTATTACCAACTGTTGAAATTGATTATGATTTAAGAGTTAAAATTTCTGAAGTTTGTAGTCAATTAGATGTAGATGGATTACGAGGAGATATTGTAACAAATCGGGCAGCTAAAGCTTATGCAGCATATGATGGACGAGACAAAGTAACAGTTGAAGATATTTCAAAAATTATCACATTATGTTTACGTCATCGTTTAAGAAAAGATCCATTAGAATCAATTGACTCAGGTAATAAAGTAGGCAAGGTTTTCAAAGAAATCTTTGAGATTGAGGATTAAACCTAGTCGTTTTAATAAAGTGAGATTTTTTAAATAGGTTAAATATATGTTTAAATTAATTGGAGCTTTCATAAGTCTTTTTTTAATTGTAATTATCTTCTTGCGAATTCCCCAAGAAAATGTTGGTCTTGCAAGTTTTGCAACTAAAAGTAACTTGTTAGGCTCACCAAGTTCAGCACAACGTTTTTTAAATATTTTAACAGCAATTGGTATTCTCGTTTATTTTGGAATAGCAATACAGCTTAATTTATTAAATAATTAAATTTCATAACTAAGAGAAAAAAAAATTATAATTAATTATTAGTTAACTAATAATTAATTATAATTTTTTACCAGAATCCTAGTGAAACAGCTTTATCAATTGGTAAACATGCACCAATTCCAAGCCAAACTGCTACGAAAAATCCAAGAATGAATAATAAACTTGCGATTGGTCTACGGAACGGATTTTGAAATTTATTTACATTTTCAATAAACGGTATAGTAATTAATCCTGCTGGAACTGCTGCCATAGCTAGCACACCTAATAATTTATTTGGTAATACACGTAATAAATTAAATGTTGGGAAGAAATACCATTCTGGTAAAATTTCTAAAGGTGTATTGAATGGATCTGCTGGTTCACCCATTTGTGTAGGTGCTAAAACAGATAGCCCAACACAACACGCTAACATACCTAACATAGTCAAAGGGAAGATATATAAAATATCATTTGGCCATGCAGGTTCTCCATAATAATTATGACCCATACCTTTTGCTAATTTAGCTCTTAGTTTTGGATCAGTTAAATCTGGTTTTTTAATGACTGACATAATAAATTTTGTTGATATTTATATTATTTTATTTTTTAAATTATAAAGGTCCTGAAATACCTTGCTTACGAATCATTAAGAAATGTGTTAACATTAATACTGCTGCAGCTAAAGGTAAAACAAATGTGTGTGCACTGTAGAATCGTGTTAATGTAGCTTGACCAACACTTTCTCCACCTCGTAAAATTAAAACTAATGGTGGTCCAACAATTGGAACTGCTGCTGGTACACCAGTTACAATTTTACAAGCCCAAAATCCAACTTGATCCCATGGTAATGAATAACCTGTTACTCCAAATGAAACTGTAACAACAGATAGAATCACACCAGTTACCCAAGTTAACTCACGTGGTTTTTTGAATCCACCTGTTAAATAAACACGGAATACGTGTAATACTAGCATTAAAACCATCATACTAGCAGACCATCTATGAATAGATCGAATTAACCAACCAAAATTAACACTTGTCATAATATATTCAACAGAAGCAAATGCATCAACTACACTTGGTCTGTAATAGAAAGTCATAGCAAATCCAGTTGCAACTTGAATTAAGAAACAAGTGAAAACAAGTCCTCCAAAACAATAGAAAATGTTCACATGAGGTGGTACATACTTACTAGAAATATCATCAGCAATTGCTTGAACTTCTAGTCGTTCTTCAAACCAGTCGTAAACTTTACTCATAAAATAATTCTTACAATATTTAACACGGTTAAGCAAACTGTAAAATTGTTAAAGGCGAGAGTGGGATTCGAACCCACGGAACCCGCAAAGGTTCATCTGATTTCAAATCAGACGCAATCGACCAACTCTGCCATCTTGCCAAAAAGATTAGCTGTAAAACTAATCTTAAATATTAATTAAGTATTATATGTTGTCGTTCCACTAAATTTAATTGAGGCCGGGTTCGGATTTTTTCCAATAGAAAAATCACGAGTACCAACAGAAACTCGCCCTGGATTAACTTTTTCTGGAAAAACACCATCTTTTGGATGTAAATATTGAACTTCACCACTCGGGAAAATCCGATAAATTTTATAGTTATTAATCTTAAAAGTTCGTAATTGAGTTCCCAATGCTAAACATTGTTCTTTACGAGCTAAATATAATAAGTTTTCTCCATTACGCATAATTGCTGCACCGCCCGTAGGCATTTCAAAGATTTGCTCTTTAGAGCTTGTCCACGTAATAGCATATTTTTCTTCAACTTCAGCTGACCGTAACCAGCCTCCAGTACTTCCACCAAAAGTAGGAAAAGGTGTTTGTAAATTTAATGTCATCTGTAAAACTTTATAAATGTTTAATGTTCAATATATAATTTTAATAAAAAAAAAGGTTTTTTCATTAAAATTATCAAAATTTCTAGCGGAGAATGGATTTGAACCATTGACCTTCGGGTTATGAGCCCAACGAGCTACCAGGCTGCTCTACTCCGCGGGAGACTAGATAATTTAGTTCTTGAACCTAACGTATATTTTTACATATATTATCTATAGAATATTACATGTAAAAATAGTAACATATTTAAGGTAAATATGTCAATCAAAGTAAAATATTAATTATTATCCTACTTTGATTTTTAAAATAAGTAAATTTAGTAGTATCTATTTAAGTGATACTTTACCACCTGCATCTTCAATTTGTTTTTTCGCAGTTTCAGCAGCATCTTTAGCAATAGCTTCTTGGATTACTTTTGGTGCTGATTCAACTAATTCTTTAGCTTCTTTTAAACCAAGACCAGTAATACTACGTACAACTTTTAATATAGCAATTTTCTTATCTGCAGGAACTTCATCAAGGCTTATATCAAATTCTGTTTTTTCTTCAACTTCTTCTGCAGGACCTGCTGCAGCCATTACCATTGTTCCACCTACAGCGGCAGAAGCATCTACGCCAAATGTTTCTTCAATTTGTGATACTAATTCTGAAGCTTCTAATAAAGTTAAAGTTTTTAAATCTTCAATTATTTGGTTAATTTTTTCTGACATAATAGTTGTTTGATATATTATAAAATCTTAATATTTGTTTCAAAAAATTTAAATAAAAATATTTAAATCTAATTTAATAGACGAACCCATTGTTGTGCAAATAAATAAATTTTTGAAATATTTACCTTTAACACCTGATGGACGGTTTTTTTCTATTGAATTATGCAAAGCTTGTAAATTTTCAATTAACTGAGTCTCAGTAAAATCTGATTTCCCAAAGCTAACATGAACAACTCCCGCTTTATCAGCTTTATATTCAAATTTACCTTTCTTAAACTCTGTTAATGTTGCTTCTAATGTACTGGTAACAGTGCCTGATTTTGGTGATGGCATTAATCCTTTTGGACCTAATACACGACCAAGTTTTGCCAATTTCGGCATCATATTTGGTGTTGCAATTAACAAGTCAAAATCAATATTTCCTTTAGTAATATTGTCGATTAACTCATCATTCCCAACAATGTCAGCCTTAGCGTTTTTGGCTTCTTCAAAATTCTCGTCATTTGTTAAAACAGCAATTGTTAATTGTTTTCCAACTCCATGTGGTAATGTTACTGTCGTTCGTAACTGTTGATCAGCATATTTTGGATCAATATTTAAATTTGCATGTAATTCTACACTTTCAACAAATTTTGTTGTTGCTGTTTCTTTTAAAATCTGTATTGCTTCGTCTAAGGTTGAGTAAATTTTATTTTTAGTTTTTTCGATATTTTCTTTGTGACGTCGCGATAATTTTCGCATAAATTTCTCCACTAAAAACTTATTTAATTTTAATTTAATCTACAATGGAGATACCCATGTTTCGGGCAGTTCCTTCAACAATTTTCATGGCACTACTAAGTTTTGTAGTATTCAAATCTGGTAATTTTATATTTGCAATTTCTTCTAATTGAGCCTTTGTTATTGAACCAACACTTACTCGGTTTGGAGTTGAAGAACCTTTTTTAATTTTTGCTGCGTTAACTAATAATACAGACGCAGGAGGTGTTTTAAGAATGAATGTATAACTTCTATCTTCATAAACTGAGATTTCGACAGGAATAATAAGTCCTGCTTTATCATTCGTTCGGGCATTATATTCTTTACAAAATGCCGCAATATTTACACCATGTTGACCTAAGGCAGGCCCAACCGGAGGTGCTGGTGTCGCTTTGCCTGCTGGTAAAGCAAGCTTAATTAATGCAGTAATTTTTTTAGCCATAAGAATTTAGTAATGTAGTTTGATAAAAGATATTTAAAAAATTCTAATTCTGTATAATTCCCAGATTTACGCTAGCCTTATTAACCTAGTATAATAAGATAAAATTAAGATATAAAATCTTTTAGTCGTTTAAATTCTATTAAAAAATCATAACCTCTCGAAAAAGAGAATCGCGCCCTGAAGGACTTGAACCCTCGACATCTAATTTTGGAGACTAGCGTTCTACCAACTGAACTAAGGACGCGCTTGACTTATTATAATTCTAATAAGTTAAAATTACAAGATTGTAAATGTTAAGTAACTTAAAATTATAATATGAGCTAATTTAGGATGAATAAAGAACAAATATTAATGGAAAAGTATTTACCCCATAATTTTTTAGCAGAAAAAATGATATTAAGTTGTCTTCTCGTAAATTTTGAAGCCGTTGAACTTAGTATTAAAACTATTCCCATTGAAGCTTTTTATTTTAAAAATCATCAAGAAATTTATAGAGCTATTATTTTTATGTATCGGAATAAATTATCTATTGATATTTTATCCTTAACTGCATTTTTACAGGAAAATGGATTATTGCAAAAAATTGGAGGAATAAAAGTTTTATTAGAACTTATAAATCAAATCCCAAATTTAATTTATCTTGAGGAATATATTCGTTTAGTTAAAGATAAATTTTTGAGACGATCTCTAATTAAATTCGGTTATAAAATTATTAATTCCGGTTATGTTACAAATATTCCATTAGAAAATATTTTGAACAATTTAGAAAACGAGCTGTTTAATTTAACCAACGAAAGTAAAGTTAAAAAAACTTTTAGTAGTGCACAGTTATTAAATAATATGTTTTCTGAATTAAAAGAAAAATTTTTAAATCCAACCTTACCTGGTTTAACTTCAGGATTTTCTAATCTTGATTCATTAACACAAGGTTTTCAGAAATCTGATTTAATTATAATTGCAGGTAGACCCTCAATGGGTAAAACTGCTTTAAGTTTAAACATCGCATTAAATGCTATTAGAATTTCGAGATTACCGGTTGTTTTCTTTAGTTTAGAGATGTCTAAGGAACAGATAATGTATAGAATATTAGCGATTGAAACAAGTATAAATCAAATGAGATTAAAAAATGGTAAATTATATCAAAATGATTGGGTCAAATTAAATAAAATAATAAAAATTGTATCAAAGTTACCTCTTTTTATAGATGATAGTCCAAATTTATCAATTCAGGAGATTCGCTCAAAAATAAAGACAATACTTTTAGAACAAACACAAATTGGTTTAGTAATTATCGATTATCTTCAATTAATGCAAAACTCAGAATTTAAAAATGGAAACAGAGTTCAAGAGCTTTCCCAGATTACTCGTTATTTAAAAAATCTAGCTCGAGAATTTAATGTTCCAATAATTGCTTTATCTCAATTAAGTCGAAATGTTGATAATCGAGTAGATCAAAAACCTATTTTATCTGATTTAAGAGAGAGTGGATCTATTGAACAAGATGCTGACGTAGTATTAATGTTGAATAGAGTTAAATCGGTAAATTCTAATCAAAATCAAGACCAGATCGCTTCGATAACAGAACTTATTATCGCTAAACAACGAAATGGACCAACTGGTATAATAAAGCTCGCGTTTAATGAAAATCAGACTAAATTTTTAGAATTTAATAATAAGTAAATAATAATATACTCTAAAAAAGTAGTTTTTTAGAGTATATTACAGAGGATATTTAATGCCCAGAACCAGATTCGAACTGGTGACACGAGGATCTTCAATCCACTGCTCTACCAACTGAGCTATCCGGGCTTACAAGGAACTTTATCATAACTTTATTAAAATGACAATAGAATTTTATCTAAATTACAAGTTGATTATTTGATAAAAGTATAGTATGATAGTATTCGGATGTAGAGTTTAATATAATTTTCAAATTTATTTACCATGTCAGAATTGTAAGATAGCAGCATAAAATAAGACTTTGAAGTTAGTATTAAACCTATATCTGTGATATTTTTTATTTTAATTATTAGTTTATTAATAAAATAATAATATTAGTTATATTTTTTTTGTAAAAGTTGATACAATAATTAGTGTAGTCAATCTTACTATTTTAAATTTTATTATTATTATTAAAATAAAAGGGAATTTTATAAATGACACCTTCATTAGCAAATTTTATATCTAGTTTAGTTTCAGGCGGTATTGTTGTACTTGGTATTGGTATTGCTTTAGTAATTATTAGTAAAAGTGATCGCGTTACACGAGCTTAAGATTTTAATAAATTTTAAAGTATTCGTTTGTACTGTTTTTAGTTAATCTTATCTTAGGATATATTAAGTTAAACATAAATGTCTTATGATAAACGTTAGTTTTGGTCCAAATATTTTTTTAGGTATTATTGTAAGTATTGGAGTGTTAATCTTATATTTTCTTCGGAATGTCAAACCTGAAGTTGCCCGAGATGAAGATATTTTTTTTGCAACTATAGGTTTTCTTTATAGTTGTATTCTAATGGTTCATGGATGGAGATTAGATCCAATTCTTTTATTTAGTCAAGTACTTATTATTATAACTGTTTTAGTAGCAGGATGGGAAAACATTCGATTACGAGGTTTAATTGCAAATATGGCAAAATTAAAGAATAAAAAAAAAAGCTAACTTGTTAGTCTTAAAAAATCTTGGTTTCAAGTTTGTAAATAATTTTTTAAAATTATGTTTAAAAAGTATTCACAAATTCTTTCTGTAGTATTCGTATGCGTTTTTAGTATTTTTGTAACAACTGCATCAGCTATTGATTTAGATGAAGCAACAAGAACAGTTGTTAAAGATTCTTCAGGTAACACAGTTGTTTTAAGTCCTGAACAAGTTAAACGTGGTAAACGATTATTTAATGCAACATGTGGTGCATGTCACGTAGGTGGAATGACTAAAACAAATCCGAACGTTGGATTAGATCCAGAAGGTTTAAGTTTAGCAACACCACGTCGTGATAATATTGATGCGTTAGTTGATTACTTAAAAAACCCAACATCATATGATGGCGTAGATTCAATTGCTGAAGTACATCCAAGTATTAAGAGTGCTGATCTTTACCCACGTATGCGTTCAGTAACAGATGAAGATTTATATGCAATTTCTGGTCATATTTTATTACAACCAAAAATTGTTTCAGAAAAATGGGGTGGTGGAAAAATTTACTACTAATCTGATTAATTTTAATTAGGATATTTTACAAAGTAAATAAGAATGTACTCTAAAAAGTTAAGTAAAAAGTGTTTTTTAGAGTACATTCTTATTTACTTTATAAAATATTCTAATTGTTTTAAATATTTTACAAAAAGTAAAAATACTTTTACACTAAAAGTATGTAGCTCAGTGGATAGAGCATCAGATTCCGATTCTGAAAGTCAAGGGTTCGATTCCCTTCATGCTTATGTTTTCTAAATTGTAATTTGGGGCTGTTTTGGTTTCGACATTTAAAATTAATTAAAGTATGAATCAGGTCGAAGCCGTATTCTTCGTAAAAAACATACCCATCAAAAATAACTGCTAAAAATTTAATTTTATCTTTCCTTACTACGTTAAGTTTTAATATTAAAAAAGATCAGCCAAATTTATTACAATTTGCTGTTTAAAATTTAATCAATTATAAATTTTTTTTCACTATATGCTAGACTTTTTCTCGTATTATAGTTTAGAATACTTTAAATTAATAATCCGTTCTTTTGAACTATGCCTGTGAACGAGTACGTTAAAAAATTTTAAATGGACGTGGGTTCAATTCCCATCAGCTCCATTTTTGCATTCGTGGCCGAGTGGTTGAAGGCACCGGACTCATAATCCGTTTTCCTCTGGAACATCACTGGTTCGAACCCAGTCGAATGCATTTTAAACATTTTAATGTTGTTTTTTTTCAGATCTAATTGTAAGATTACTAATAATAAATAATTACATTTAATAGTCAGAATTCATGTCTAAATTAAATATTCAACAAACGATTAATAATGTAGAAAAAGATTTCTTGAAAGATGATCTTCCAGTTCTTAAAATTGGTGATAATGTTAAAATTGGAGTTAAGATTATTGAAGGAAATAAAGAACGTGTTCAATTTTACGAAGGAACAATTATTGCTAGAAAGAATAGTTCAATTAATACTACAATAACTGTTAGAAAAACATTACAAGGTATTGGTGTAGAAAGAATTTTTTTAATTCATTCACCTAAACTCGATTCAATTATAGTATTACGCTCATCAAAAGTGAGACGTTCAAAATTATACTACCTGAGAAATTTAAAAGGAAAAGCAAGTCGTTTGAAACAAACATTTTAATAAAATTAATTAGTTTTAAAAGTTTAATAAAAAAATTTTTATTTGTATTAAATTTAAGTGGTATAATATAAAGTAGTAAAGTAATTCTAAAAATATCTTTTTTATAGTTTACTTTATAGTTATTTAAAATAAGGAGTTATATGGTTACTTACAAAGTGACATTATTAAGTGAAGAACATGATATTGATTCAACAATTGATTGTAACGATGACGTATTTATTTTAGATGCGGCTGAAGAACAAGGAATTGAATTACCATACTCATGTCGTGCTGGTGCTTGTTCAACTTGTGCAGGTAAAGTAACTGCGGGTGAGATCGATCAATCAGAACAAACTTTCTTAGATGATGATCAAGTAGAAGCAGGTTTCGTTTTAACATGTATTGCATATCCAAAATCAGATTGTACAATCTCAGTACATCAAGAAGATGAGTTATACTAATTAAATAAAAAACTGAGGAATGACCAATATTTTAAGTCATTCCTTGTTATTTATTAAAATTAGAAGTTAAGCTCTGCAGCTTGTACTTTTTCAAATTGTTTTTTCTTTAAAACTAATAAGATTTGTGTTACTAACGCACATAAACAGAAAGCAAGATAACCAATAATTCGTATAGGGTTTTGTAATACGATTTCTGAGTCTTCTTGACCAAATCCACCTACGTTTGGATCAGTATTTAAAGCTTGCTCAGTTTGTACAATATCACCTGATTTAACAATTAAATTTAATCCAATTGGAACGGTTTGTGATGTTTTTGTACCATTTGAATTAACAATTATAACAGTTGACTCACCTTTTTCTGATGTTGTAATTTCTGTAATTTGTCCTGCTTGTGTAGCCGCAAATACATTTACATTACTTTTTTCACCTGTTGGATAAACTTGTCCACGACCACGGTTTCCACCTGCATAGATTGGGTAAGTTAAGTATTTAATATCAGAATTTTTTTCTGGGTCTGGTGCAACAACTGGGAAAATTAATTCTTGGTGTGTTTTTCCTGCGATCGGACCAACAACAAAAATGTTATCAAATTCAGTACTGTAAGGTGAAATAAATACGCCTTTATTTTTTGCCTTAACTTCTTCTGGAATTTGACCTTTTGCCGCTAATTTAAACCCTTTTGGTAAAATTAAAATACCACCAACATTTAGATCAGCTTTTTTCCCATTAGCACCAATTTGTTGTTTGCTTGTATCGTAAGGTACTTTAATTTCTACTTCAAAAACTGAATTTGGAAGAACAGCTTGTGGTGCTTCAATTTCAATCGCTTTCTGGTTTAAATGACAATTAGCACAAGCTAATTTCCCATTTGCTGCACGAGGATTTGAATAATTTTGTTGCGCAAAAACTGGGTATGCTGATGAGTCTTGAACACCAAGACCAAAAGCAATTGTTAAAGCAAATAAAAGACTTTTAAAAAACTTGTTAGTTGCCATAGTTTAAATACTTGTTAAGTATGAATATTCTATTATATAAATTAATTCTTTATTAAAAACAAGATACCTAATCCTGAAAAATATAACAGCAATATTGCTGAAGATAGTAATAACTGTGTTAAAGGATCAGTTGAGGGTGTTAAAATAGCTCCAAGAACTGTTGAAACTAATATAACATATCGCCATGCACTTAACATTTGTTTTGGTGATACAATATTTAGTAACCCTATTAAAATTTGAAGAATTGGAATTTGGAACGCTAATCCTGTGCTATAAAATAAAACAAGAATAAACTCAAAATATTGGTCAAATGACCAAAATGGCTCAAGTACTTCTTCACTATAATTTAAAAAAAAGTTTAAAGCAGCCGGTATTAGAGTATAGTAGGAAAAAGCTAATCCTAATCCAAATAAAATTAATGAACTTAATAATAAAGGTAAAATAATTGTAGTTTCTTTTTTTGTTAACCCTGGTAATAAAAATAAAATTAACTGTCCTATTATAAAAGGACTTGAAAAAAGCAATCCAGTATAAAAAGATATTTTTATTGTTGAAATAAAATATTCACCGGGAGAGATTTGAAAAAATTTTACATTATTAATTGGCAGTTCTAAAATTTTAACTAGAGTTTTGACTTCAATGAACGCGAAACAAGTCAACAATAAAATTATCCCAAATACTAAAAAAATTCGCTGGCGCAATTCTTCAATATGTTCTGAAAAAGGTAATTCTAATGTTATGATTGAATTATTTGTAAAATTAAAATTAGAATTAGTCGTCATGTAAAAAAATATATTCGTACTATTCTAGTAATTTATGTTTTTTGACGAACTCTAAAAATTACATTTCAATAGAAATTTTAATTTTTAGAATTCATCTTTAAAATGTACAACAATTATTAAGTATTAAAAAATTAACCTTATTTATACTTATGATAAATAATTTATCGCTTCTAAACGAGCTGTTGCTTTCTTTAATTCAACAGAAGCATCAAGTCGAGCTTTACTTGTTTCTGCTTCTTCTACTGCTAAAGTTGCTTTTTCTAATTCTTTAGTAGCTTCACTTAATTCAACATTAGTAAGTTCTTCTACATCATTTACTAAAACTGTTACTCGATTTCGATCGATTTCAGCTAAGCCACCACATAAAATAATAGGTGTCCATTTTTCATTTAGCTTTATTCGTAATAATCCAGTATCTAAAGCTGTGATTAATGCTGCATGACCGTCTAATACTCCTACTTGACCAGTTAAACCTGGTAAAACAACTTCATCTGCTGTTGTTGAGCAAATGACTCTGTCTGGGGTAAGAACGCGAATGTTCATAACCATATATGTTACTCCTTATTTTAGAGTTTCTGCTTTTGCAATTGCTTCATCAATATTACCTACAAGGTAGAATGATTGTTCAGGTAAATCATCTAATTCACCAGCGAAAATCATACTAAAACCTTTAATAGTTTCTTCTAAACTTACGTATTTACCAGGTGAACCTGTGAAAATTTCAGCAACGAAGAATGGTTGTGATAAGAATCGTTCTACTTTACGTGCACGAGCAACTGTTAAACGATCTTCTTCTGATAATTCATCAATACCTAAAATTGCAATAATATCTTGTAATTCTTTATAACGTTGTAATGTTTCTTTTACAGTTTCAGCAAGTTCGTAGTGTATTTCACTAACAATACCTGGTTGTAGCATTGTTGAAGTTGAATCTAATGGATCTACCGCAGGGTAAATACCTTTAGCTGCCAAGTTACGTGATAATACTGTTGTTGCATCTAAATGCGCAAAAGTAGTTGCAGGAGCTGGATCTGTTAAATCATCGGCAGGTACATAAACAGCTTGAATAGATGTAATTGAACCTTGTGTTGTTGATGTAATACGTTCTTGTAAAGCACCCATTTCAGTTGCTAAAGTAGGTTGGTAACCTACAGCTGATGGCATACGACCTAACAATGCAGATACTTCAGAACCCGCTTGTGTGAAACGGAAAATATTATCAATGAATAATAATACATCTTGTTTATTTACATCACGGAAATATTCAGCCATTGTTAAAGCTGTTAAACCTACACGCATACGTGCTCCTGGAGGTTCATTCATTTGACCATATACTAAAGCTACTTTAGATTCTGCGAAATTCTTTTCATTAATTACGCCAGATTCTTTCATTTCTTCGTATAAATCATTACCTTCACGTGTACGTTCACCTACACCACCAAATACAGATACACCACCGTGAGCTTTGGCAATATTGTTAATTAATTCCATAATTAACACAGTTTTACCTACACCTGCACCACCGAATAAACCGATTTTACCACCACGACGGTATGGTGCTAATAAATCAACTACTTTAATCCCTGTTTCGAAGATTGATGGTTTTGTTTCTAACTCAGTAAATGCTGGAGCATCACGATGAATTGGTAAAGTTTCATCATATGAAACATCGCCTTGTTCATCAACAGGTTCACCAATTACATTAAAAATACGTCCTAATGTAGGAGTACCAACAGGTACAGTAATTGGAACACCTAAATCAGTAGCTTCAGTTCCACGTCTTAAACCATCTGTTGAACGCATTGATACTGCTCGTACTTTATTATCACCCAATAATTGTTGTACCTCAACGATAGTTGAACTACCATCTTCTAATTCAATTTTAACTGCACTGTAAATAGGAGGTAAATTTCCGTCAGGAAATTTAAGATCTAATACAGGACCAATAATTTGAGTAACGTAACCTTTATTTAAATTAGTTTTTACCATTTTGATTTAACATATTAAAATACTTTAGAATAAATATACTTTCAAAATCTTACCTGCCGTTTTAAAGACTAATAAATTTAGTAATTAACTACTATTGTACAACAAAGTTATGTTAATTCTTGAATATAATCATATTTTGTTAAATCTAACTAAATAGATTTGTTAATTATTATCAGTTAATCTTCCAGTTACTTTTAACCAATTTCGAGCACCTGGATAATTATCTGGAGCTAATTTTAGAGCTTGAATCCAATACTCTGCAGCTTTATCAAATAATTCTTTTGACAATTCAACATATTCATCTTCTTCTAATGTTTGTGCACGAAGGGCTTGTGAGTGATAAATTACAGCAATATTATTTAAGGCTTGTGGTAGATTTGAATTTAATGCTAATGCTTGATGATAAAATTCTAAAGCTTGTGTATATTTCCCTGTATTTCCGTAAATTAATCCAATATTATACAGAGTATAACTACGATCATATGGATCTTCCTCAACTTGAAGAGCTTCATAATAATTTTGTAATGCTTCCGCATACCTACCTTTTCCTTGCGCCGCCATTCCAGCACGATAATATGAAAAAGCTTGTTTTTCCTGTTTACTCGCAGGTAAAACTTTTAACAGAATGTCAGCGATTACTGTAAATGTTTTATCGATAAAGTTTCCCATAAAATTCTCCTTATAAATTAAACTTAAATATTTAGAGTTATTATATACCAAAATAATAACTCTAAGAATTTTTAAACCGAATTTGATGCGACAAAAGGAAATAATGATAAAATTCGTGCGCGTTTAATTGCTTTTGATAATTTACGTTGTTGTTGAACTGTTACCCCAGTAGCTCGACGTGGAAGTATTTTTCCTTGTTCTGTTACAAATAATGTTAATAGATCAATATCTTTGTAATCAATTTTTTGATTTAAACTAATTGGTGATATTTTTTGTTTTTTTGATATCATAGTTTTTTAATTTACTTTATTTCTTTATGTATAGTTGGTTTATTACAATGTGGACAATATTTTTTTAATTCTAATCGTTCTGGATTATTACGACGATTTTTTTGTGTTAAATATCGTGAAACACCAGGTGAACGTTTATTTAAATTTGAACGACATTCAGTACATTCTAAAGTAATCAAAATTCGAGTACCTTTATTTTTTGCCATAGAAATTTGAACCTAATAATTTTAATTACTATATTGCCTAAAAATTTGTATCTTATCAAGGGTTAATATTCCCGGGAAAAATTTTTCTTTGAAAAACTTTTAATTTTCAGTTAAATATACTATATTACATTAAACATTAATTTATAAATAATTATTAAAATATTTAAGAATATGGCTAATACTAAATCAGCAGAAAAACGTATCGAAATTAATAAACGAAATCGTTTAAGAAATAAGTATTATAAAACTTCAGTCAGAACTTTAATTAAGCTTTTCTTTACAAATTTAGAGCTTTGTAAAGCTTCTCAAAATCCTGAAGATAAAGAAACATTAAAAAAAATTTTAAGTTCCGTTTATAGTCTTGTAGATAAAGGAACAAAGAAAAATATATTCCATAAAAATACCGCTGCAAGAAAGAAAGCAAAACTAGCTGGTTATTTAAAAGAAGTATAAATTCGTTGGAACAATAGACAAATTTAAAAAATATTTTAAAATGTTATTTTAGTTAAGAAAATTTAAAATTTTCTTAACCTTCTTTATTATCTGTAAACAGTCCTAAAGGAAAGATATGAACATAATCAATTATTTGACTCACTAACAACAAAGATTATGAAGCAAAATATGAATTATATCAATGCTCTTCCAGATTTTCTGGCAATGCAAAGAGTAAGTTTTTGTTGGTTTATTACTCAGGGTTTAAATGAAGAATTAGCGTTATTCTCTAAAATCCATGATTTTAGTCAAAATACTGAGTATATAATGTTTGGCGAAGAATATAGCTTAATAAAACCACCCTATAGTTTATTAATTGCAAGAAAATACAGTGGAAATTATCGGGCACAATTAGTTATTCCAATTGAAGTAAGAAATAAAATAGTTAACAGCGTTCGTTACCAAAATCAGTTTCCAATCATTACTTTACCCTTAATGACTACATATGCAACATTTATTATAAATGGATGCGAACGTGTTATTGTTAGCCAAATTATTAGAAGTCCTGGAATTTATTTTGAGAAAAATAAAAATCAGAAAGTTCAAAAACAATTCAAACGAAAATTATCTACCGATATAAATAAATTACGGTCATTTTTACCATCGGGTGAGGCTTTTATCTCTGAATTCGATCTTTTTTTCTCTACTCCTACACCAACATATGATAAGATCAAAAGAAGAAAAAAACTTATTCCAACTTGGAACAGTAATTCTATTTATTATTATTCTATTAAGTATTTAAAAGAGGCAAATAAAAATCCAGCGTTATATTTTTTACAATGTTTTAAATTTTATCGTTTAATTTCCAAAATTTTGGAGTCTAGATCAAAAAATAAATTAATTCAATTTTTTTTGAAATGGTTAAAATTAAAAAATAATGCAGTAAGTTTTAAAACAAATTTGAAAGAAGACCAGATTAGTTACATATTAAGATACTTTCAATTTTTATTAAAGATTTTAGTAAAACACCAAATTGTAGAACTTAATTCCTCTCCAAATAATTTGACTAACTTTAAAGAAATTAAGGAAATCTCACTTTTAAAACGTAGTTTCAATTTATCTGAACCTCAAATTTTAAAAGTACTTCAAACTTATAATAAAACAATAATTAGCTCACAAATTTCTGTTCAACTTCAATTAAATTATAAATTAGTTTTAATTACAAAAGACTCTAATAATTGGCTTTTAGAAATGCATGATTTCCAATTTCTAAAACAAAACATCAGTAAAACATTATCCAAAATAACTAATATTAATAAATTAATTGAATTTCCAAATTTACGACCAACAATTTATTTTTCAATAAGTTTAAAAGAACAATTAAAATATATATTTGGGAAAGATAAATTTTTTTATAAATCTGAACGCCATAAATATCTTAAAACTAAAACTCAATTACTTCTTTATAGAAAAGATCATGAAATTAAGACTAATTATCATAAAAAATATGATGAAAAGGATTTATATACTGCCACTTTAATTCCTGAGTATGGGTCATGGATCCGGTTTGGTTTTCAAAAAAATACAAAAATTAACCCTTATAAATACCCAATTAAAAATCAAGAAGATGAAGTTGTTATTCAATTAGATAAAATGAATCAAAAACCAGTTCTTTATTTATTAAAAGAAATGGGATTAACTGATTTAGAAATCTATCAAAATTTACAATATTCAGATTTTTTCTATTTTAATAAACCTTTATTAATTAACTCCAAACGCTTTAAACAACCAATTTCACGTTTTGATTTAAATTTAGAATATTTTAAAAATATTTCAGAGTTCTCAAGAATTTTTGACCCTAATTATTACCGGTTAGGTAGAGTAGGTCGCTTAAAAATTAATAATCGATTAAATTTAAAGCTTAGTGAACGTCTTCAAATAATAACATATGAAGATATTTTTGCTGTTATAGATAAATTAATTAATTTCACTGTTTCAAAAGCTGTCCAAGATGATATTGATCATTTAAAAAATAGACGAGTTCGTTCTGTTGGAGAATTATTACAAAATTTATTTAGAATAGGTTTTCAAAGACTAGTTAGAAAATTACGTAATCAAACAAATAAAATTGATTCAGGATATTTATTAAGTTTTAATATTGTTAATGCAACTATAAGAGAATTTTTTGGATCAAGTCAGTTGTCACAATATCTTGATCAAACTAATCCCTTATCATCTTTAACACATCGACGTCGAATTAGTGGATTAGGACCAGGTGGATTTGATCGGGATCGAATAAGTTTCGCTGTTCGCGATATTCATCCAAGTCACTATGGTCGGATTTGTCCAATTGAAACTCCTGAAGGTCAAAATGTAGGTTTAATTGCTTCATTAACGACATGTGCCCGAGTAAATAAATTAGGATTTTTAGAAACCCCGTTTTGGAGAGTTATAAATGGAAAGGTTATAAAAACTGGAAATCCAATTTACTTAACGGCTGATATTGAAGATTTATATAAAATTGCACCAGCAGATATTGCAACTAATAATGAAAATTATTTAGTAAAAAATGTAATTCCAGTTCGTTATAAACAAGATTTTGTTAATGTTACTCCATCTGAAGTTGATTTTATAGCAATTTCAACGATTCAAGTTGTTTCAGTTGCTGCTTCCTTAATACCTTTCTTTGAACATGATGATGCAAATCGAGCGTTAATGGGTTCTAATATGCAACGTCAATCAGTCCCATTAATTTTCCCTCAAAAACCGATTGTTGGAACAGGATTAGAAAATCAAATTGCTATAGATTCAGGAATGACTCTAAATGCTCAAGTATCAGGTATTGTTCATTCAGTAACAGCTAATAAAATTATCATTAAAGATCAAGCTGGGAAAAAAATAATTTATAAATTACAAAAATATTTACGTTCAAATCAGCAAACGTGTATTAATCACCGTCCAATTGTTTGGAAAGGTGAAAAAATAAAATCAGGACAAATTCTTACAGATGGCCCAGCTATTACAAGTAGTGAATTAGCTTTAGGACAAAATGTCTTAGTTGCATATATGCCTTGGCAAGGTTATAACTTTGAAGATGCTATTTTAATCAGTGAACGTTTAATTTATGATGATATTTTTACGTCAATTCATATTGAACGATATAAAATTGAAATTGATCGAAATTCAGAAATGTCTGAACAGACTATGAAAATGATCCCTAATTTAAGTCTTTCGGAAATTAAACATTTAAATGATGATGGGATTGTGACAGTTGGGACATTTGTAAAACCTGGTGATATTTTAGTCGGGAAAGTAATTTCGAATAATACATCAGAACAATTACCAGAATCAAAATTATTACGTGCTATTTTTGGTGCAAAAGCAAAAGGGGTTAAAGATAACTCATATCGAATGCCAGATGGTGAATATGGCAGGGTAATTGAAACAGTAACATTTAATCGTAGAACCAAATTAACATATAAATTTGAAAAAATTTATGTTTTTATTGCTCAAATTCGAAAAATTCAAGTTGGTGATAAAATTGCAGGTCGACATGGTAATAAAGGAATTATTTCTCGAATTTTAGCACGTCACGATATGCCATTTTTACCTGACGGAACACCTATTGATATTATTTTAAATCCATTAGGGGTACCTTCACGAATGAATGTTGGACAACTTTATGAATGCTTATTAGGGTTAGCTGGTGATAAATTGAATTCTCGTTTTAAAATTTTACCATTCGATGAAATGTATGGACTAGAAATGTCTCGAATTTTAATTAATAAAAAACTTCGCCAAGCGTCTATTAAACGAAATGAAAGTTGGCTGTTTAATCCTTATGCACCAGGTAAAATGGTTTTAATTGATGGTCGAACAGGTAAGGAATTTGAAAATCCTATTACTGTTGGAAATGCTTATATGTTAAAACTTATTCACTTAGTGGATGATAAAATGCATGCACGAGCAACTGGTCCTTATTCACTTATAACACAACAACCGTTAAGAGGAAAAGCGCAACACGGTGGGCAAAGATTTGGAGAAATGGAAGTATGGGCGCTAGAAGGATTTGGTGCTGCATTTACTTTAAAAGAACTTTTAACAATAAAATCAGATGATATGCAGGGTCGAAACGAAACATTAAATGCAATTGTTAAAGGACAACAAATTCCAAAATTTGGAATTCCTGAATCATTTAAAGTTTTATTACAAGAATTAAGATCTATTGGTTTAGATATGAGCACTTATAAAATTGAAAAATTCAGCTCCTCTAAAAGATATGAAGTTGAGGTTAATTTAATTGAGAAATATAATGCTTTATCGAAAACATTTTCACCAACCTCAAATATAAATGATATTTCATTTTAATAATTATGATACAATTTGCAAAAGAATTTAATTATATCAAAATTAAATTGGCATCTCCTTTTCGCATTTTGCAATGGTCAAATCGCAAATTACCAAATGGCCAATTTGTTGGAGAAGTACAAAAATCTGAAACAATTAATTACCGAACCTTTAAGCCAGAAATGGATGGGTTATTTTGTGAACGGATTTTTGGTCCAAGTAAAAGTTTAGAATGTGCTTGTGGAAAATATAAACGAGTTCGGTATGAAGGACTGATTTGTGAAAGATGTGGTGTTGAATTAACAGAATCACGAGTAAGACGACATAGAATGGGATATATAAATTTAATTTATCCCGTAACTCATGTTTGGTACATTAATAGCCGACCCAATTTTATGGCTCTACTTTTAGAAATAGAAGAATCTGAAAAACAATTAGATACAACTTACACACCTCATTCTGAAAAATGCCGGAAATGTAAAGGTTTAAAATTAACAACGTCAACAGTTGTTGATTTATGGGATGAAAGAATTAAACGGATTAAACTTGCTTCTTTAGCCTATTTTATTGCTGAAGATGAAATTTCGTTTTATGGTTTACATTGGGATTTACAACAATACAGAAGAAGTAGAGAGTTAGGTTATAGTGGGTACCCTTTAAAACCTTACCCAAAACCACAGAATCGCAGATATAATACACCAAAATATTTATTAAGAGCGACACCAAACTTTTTAATTGGAGCTCCATTAATTAAACGTGAGTTAGAAAAACTTAATTTAAAATCAGAAATTTTTAGAACCCGCTGTTTTGTTTTAGTTTGCACAAAAGTATTAAATAAAGAAAAGCCACTTTATGATGAATCACAATGGTTTAGAAAATGGGAACAACAAAGAATTTATAAAATTCGTGAACAAGCAATTAAGCGAATTCGAATTCTCGAAAATTTAATCGGAACAGGTTCACGTCCGTCTTGGATGATTTTATCTATTTTACCTGTTATTCCACCTGCTTTAAGACCTATGATTCAATTAGAAGGTGGTCGTTTTGCGACTTCCGATTTAAATGAATTATATCGTCGAATTATTACACGAAATAATAGATTACTTCGATTATTAGAAATTGACGCTCCACAATTAATTATTCGAAATGAGAAAAGATTATTACAAGAAGCTGTAGATACATTAATTGATAATGGAAAAAGAGGCAAAATTGCTTTAAGTGCAAATAATCGACCATTAAAATCATTATCTGATATTATTAAAGGCAAACATGGTCGTTTCCGCCAGAATTTATTAGGAAAGCGAGTAGATTATTCGGGACGTTCAGTTATTGTGGTTGGACCAAGTTTAAAACTAAATCAATGTGGTTTACCTTATGAAATGGCAATTGAACTTTTTCAACCTTTTGTGATACGAGAATTAATTAATCAAGGTTTAGCAAATAATATGAAAATTGCTAAAAATTTAATTCAACAAAATGAACTCGTTATTGAGCCAGTTTTAGAGAAAATCTTAACAAATCATCCAATATTTTTAAATCGAGCGCCAACACTACATCGCTTAGGAATTCAAGCATTTGAACCTATTTTAGTTCAAGGACGGGCAATTAAACTACATCCTTTAGTTTGTTCCGCTTTTAATGCGGATTTTGATGGTGATCAAATGGCCGTCCATATTCCATTATCTTTAGAAGCTCAAGCCGAATGTTATATGTTAATGTTAGCCCCTTATAATTTTTTATCACCAGCAAACGGTGAACCAATCATTATGCCAAGTCAAGATATGGTTCTTGGTTGTTATTATTTAACTGTAAATAATATTAAAGGGTTACTTGGTTCAAGTCATTATTTTGCAAACTTAGAAGATGTTATGTTAGCTTATCATCAAAATAAAATTGAAATTCATAGCGCTATCTGGGTTCGTTATAATGATTCAAATCAAAATCTATCTAATCCACTTAAAATAATTATTTTAAAAGATGGTAGTAGTATTGAATACTATGAAAATTTACAAGTAAGAAAAAATAAAGAAGGCGAGACAATGGTTCAATATTTAAAAACTACAACCGGCCGAGTTATTTTAAATTACACAATTCAAAAAACCTTAAATTTTTTATAAATTAAGAGAGTAATATACTAAATATATTTTATGAAAAATTATACTTATCAAAATAGCTTAATTGGTAAAAAACAATTACGTCAATTATTGGCATGGAGTTTTACGAATTATGATTCTATGCAAGCTTGCTCGCTAGCTGATGAATTGAAATATTTAGGATTTAAATATGCTAGTCAAGCTGGTATTTCAATTAGTATTGAAGACTTAAAAATTCCGTTTGTAAAGAATGTAATGCTTAAGAAAGCAAATCAAGAAATTAGAAATGCGGAGAAAATTTATTTAAAAGGTAAAATTACCGATGTTGAACGATTTCAAAAAATAATTGATACATGGAGTCTTACAAGTGAATCGTTAAAAGATCAAATTATTTACTATTTTAAAAATTATGATCCTTTAAATTCAGTTTATATTATGGCATTTTCTGGGGCTCGCGGAAATTTATCTCAAGTTCGTCAACTTGTAGGTATGCGGGGTCTTATGTCGGATCCCAGCGGTCAAATTATGAACTTACCAATTAAAAAAAATTTCCGAGAAGGATTAACTATAACTGATTATTTAATGTCAGGATATGGGGCTAGAAAAGGTATCGTAGATACAGCTCTAAAAACTGCGAATTCTGGATATTTAACGCGACGCTTAATCGACGTAGCACAAGATATATTAATCAGAGAAAAAGATTGTTTAACAAACTATGCGTTTTTGTTTTCAATTTCTGATAAAAATCTTAATCAGAATGATTTAATTTATGATAAGATATTAGGTAGAGTTTTAAGCAAATCGGTTTTTAATCCAAAAACAAATGTTTTAATTGCTAAAAATAATACTCAAATAACTCCTATCTTAATTAAAAAATTTAAAGAAAAAAAAATAACGAAATTTTATGTTCGATCACCTTTAACTTGTAATTTATATCGTGCAGTTTGTCAAAAATGTTATGGGTGGGATTTAGCAAATGAAAACCTAGTTGATATTGGTGAAGCTATTGGTATTTTAGCAGGTCAATCAATTGGAGAACCTGGTACTCAACTTACTATGAGAACTTTTCATACAGGAGGGATTTTTACATCTGAAGCGCGACAACAAATTATTAGTCCATTAAATGGGGTTATCCAATTTTATAAAATATTAAAAACAGTTATTTTAAGAACAAATCGAGGTGAAGATGTTTTAGTTACAAAAAACTCTGGATCTTTAGTTTTAATTCCTGATGATAAAAATCAAAAATTGGTTCAAATTGAGGTTTTACGAAATACCATATTATTCCCAAAAAACAATCAATATATTTTAAAAGATACTGTTATTGGAGAGTTAATTAATACAAATAAACAAATTAAAACTGAAATAAAACCAATTTTAAGTGATACGTGTGGTGAAATTTTCATCCCACGATTAAAACAAAAGATTAATTTATTAAATAATAATAAATTAATCTGGATTCTATCTGGTCAGCTATACAATAGTCCAGCAAATTCTTTTTTAAACTTTTATCCTGACTATAAGTTAAATAGACATAGTTATATTTTTAGAACTAAAGTAATTAATCATTATAGTGGTTTTGTTAAATTCATTAATAATAAAAAAAGTTTATATCAAAGGTTAGTTAAAATTAAGAATAATAAATATTCATTAGTCACTTCTAAATTAGAAAAATTAGACTCAAATGTTAACTTTACTAATTATTTATTAAAGTTGGGGAATTTGAAATATTTTATAAAGATTCAACGAAAACATTCAAAAAATTATTTACAAATGACCCGAAATGAAAAATTTGCTACTTTAATTACAAATTCATTTCGAACATTAACTGGTGGTACCTTACATTACGATTATAAAAATCTACTCAAGAATAACAAACAAAATAAAATAATTTCTTATTCTCACCGCGTAATTGAAGATAAGAAATATAAATCTGTAGTTAATCATAGAACTGTTATTTGGTTAGGTGAAGAAATTCATAAAGTAAATTGCGAGCAAAATATTTTACTTGTGGAACATGGTGACTTTATTTCAAAAGGATTTGAGCTAATTCCAGGTCTTTTTTCAAAAACATCTGGACTTGTCACAATAATTCAAAAAAATAATGTTATTAAAACAATTTCAATTAAATCTGGTTTAGTCTACGAAGGAAAAAAATTTAAAAATACGGCTAAAAAACTATACTATCCTGGAGAAGCTATTTTCTCTAATATTACTGTTAAAAATTTATCCTTTTGTGAACATATTATTGGGAAAAGCACTGATCAATTATTAGTACGACCTGTTGAAATTTATGAGTTTCCGTATTTAAATGTTTCTTACCAGAACTTACAATTAAATCTTAAAAATCAATCCATTTTTAATTTAGAATCTAAAGCTCTATATTTCTACAAATCAAATCAATGTATTAAAGGTATAAAAAATTTAGATCTAGTTTCTAATGTTTTAACTTTTAAAACTAATAAATCATTAAATAATAACATAAGTATTGAATTAGCTAATAATCAAAAGAAGAATTCGGTTGATTTTACTATTATTGAAAAACTGTGTTTAAATAATTATATTCCGCCGAATTTAAAATATAAGGATATTCAACCGTGTTTTCTTATTCAAGAAAATCAATTTGTAAGTAATTACATGACGTTGGGTTATTTAGAAGCAATTACCTCAAATTCTTTAGAAATCGTTAAATTTAAAATTAAGAAACAGACTAGTAAACAGATTTTTTTAATTTCTAATAATGATTGTGTAACAATAAAAAAAAGTGAGGTTCCAGATAAAAAATTAAATGATTTTATAACTTCTAAATCAAATTTAACGAAAACAGGTAAAATTATCATTGAAAATGAGGAATTTTTTACGATTCAAAAAGGAAGACCATACTTTTTTCCAAATTGTAAGAATGAAGGTTTAATATCTAAAACAAATTTACAATATAAATTAGTTCCATCATCTCGAATTAAATCAGATTTTGTTACCAACCGAATAGTTTCTTTAAATTATTATAATATTGTTAAGTTATCGGTAAAAAGAAAACCAAGGTTGAATCCATTTTTAAATTCAAAAACTAGCATTAAAGCAGAATTTTCTAAACTTTTTGTAAAAAATAATGGAAAACTTTATAGTTGTTTAATTCCACAGTTCTTTAAAAAATTTACTATAACGAATAAAAAATCTAAATTAAAACTTAATAAACTGTTACGCTCAAATAAATCTGAGAAATTTGGTGTAAAGAAAATTGATCGAGCTTTATTAATGCGAAGTTCAGAAATTATTACAAATGAGAATAAAGCTAAACCTTTAAGTAAATCTTATTATCAATTAACTTTATTAAAATTTGTAGAACAACCTTTTACAAAGTCTACAAAATCGGTTGGTTTATATTCAATAACTGAAGATTATTTTGAACAAGACGTTAATAGTGTATTTTGTAAAAATACGGAATTCATAGAAGCAGAGAAAACTATTGGATTATTAAATCTTGAAAAAGAAATTACTGGTGATATTGTTCAAGGTTTACCAAGAATTGAAGAAATTCTTGAAGCTCGTAAAAAAAATATAATGATTAAGCGAATTCCAACAAGTCAGAAAAAAGGTTTGTTAATCCAAAAAACTAGTTTAGATATTAATTTTGAATTCAAAAAATTAGGTACTTCTATAAAAGAGAATGATAAAATCAATCCCCATAAATTATTAAAAGTATATTTCAATTATTATGGTTTAATAAAATATTTTTTATGTGATCAAACTAAATCCTTTAAATATAATCGATTAATTAATAATTATGAGGGTAGTTATAAAAGTTTTAAAAAAGTTCAATTATTTATTTTAAATTCAGTTCAATCTGTTTATCAATCACAAGGTGTAACAATTAATGATAAACATTTAGAAGTTATTATTAAACAAATGACAACAAAAGTTTTAATAACTTATGAAGGCCACACACCATTATTAAGACGAGAAGTTATTGATTTATATCATATTCAATATATTAATGAAATTATACATACTGAAATGAAACAAGCTGCATGTTATATTCCATTATTACTTGGTATTACAAAAGCCGCGTTAAATAATCCAAGTTTTATTTCTGCTGCAAGTTTTCAAGAAACAACTCGAGTATTAACAAAAGCAGCAATAGAAGGTCGAATTGATTGGTTACGAGGTCTAAAAGAAAATATTATTATTGGTCATTTAATTCCAGCTGGAACTGGATCTCAGAATTATCGAAATTGCTTCAAAAAATATTCGGGTAAAACTAAGATGATTAATTCAAGCTTAGAAAGTTTTAGTAATTTAGTAATATAAATCAAAAAGCTAGACAAGTTATTTAATATTTGTTATATTTTAAGTTATAAATTTATAAAATTAATTTAGTAATTTAAAATTTTTATGTCTGATATTAGTTTATCTCAATTATTAGAAGCTGGTGTTCATTTTGGTCATAAAGCTCATAGATGGAATCCAAAAATGTTCCCTTACATTTATAGTGAAGTTAACAATATTCACATTTTAGATCTAATTCAATCTGCAACGTTATTAAAAGAAGCTAAGAGTTCTTTAGAATTAGCAGCAAGTGAAGAAAAAACATTTTTATTTGTTGGTACTAAACGTCAAGCAACTACTTTAATTGCCCAAGAAGCAAACCGTTGTAATTCATATTATGTAAATCATCGCTGGTTAGGAGGAATGCTAACAAATTGGACGACAGTAAAAGATCGTATTGAGCGATTAAAAGATCTAGAAAAACAAGAAGCAGATGGTACTTTTGATTTGTTAACAAAAAAAGAAGTGGCTTTGCGTAGAAAAGAATTAATCAAACTACGTAAACATTTAGAAGGTATTAAAACAATGAAAGAATTGCCAGATGTTGCTATTATTATTGATCAAAAGCGTGAAATGACAGCAATTTCAGAATGTCGGAAATTAGGAATTCCAATTGTTTCTATTTTAGATACAAACTGTGATCCAGATTTAGTTGATATTCCAATTCCAGGTAATGATGATGCTGTAAGATCAATTAAATTAATCTTAAATGCATTAACTGATAGTATTCTTGCTGGTCAATCAAGAGTAAAATAAAAAAATCTAAAATATGTTGGGAATTTTTAGAAAAATAAATCGCTAAGTAAATTTCTACTTAGCAATTTATTTTTCTATTTTCGTTGAGACAACATATTATAAAACTTGATATAATATAATGGACAAGGAATTAACAACTCTCACTTATAAAAGCATTTTTAAATATAATTTAGCTGATTTGCATTTTGGACAATTGGACAATTGAGTCGGCTAACTTTTTTAAGGTAGTGGACTCTTATATATAACTGATTCGACTAACTTCTTAAATTTCTCGGCTTCCTTGATGTCATTAATAGTGGGTAAAGTCCCCATTAACTGAGGAGCGTCCATGGGAAGTTGCTCTCCGAACACTAGAGTTTCAAAACCAGCGCTTAAAGAATCGACACCATAGCACAAAGTATAAAAGCCAATACCTCCGGTCCATTTAGCGAATTTGCAGCCAAATTTAAATTTATTATCTGGCGCATACATTTCCAGCATTGAAAAAGTCAGCGCGCAGGGCAATGAAAAGCCAATTAGTGCCGGTAGTGTAATAGGTGCTGTAGCTAAACCAGCTATTCGATACGCGGCTAATCTATGCAATTCAGTAAAGGTAAACGGCGCCATTAGGAAATAGGGTACTTTGGATTTGATCCGACTGTAAAGCGGATGGTTTGCTTTTGCAATCAAACTTTTACATAAGCGCTCGCGTATTACCTTCTCATGATCATCAAATATTGAGTCTTCGCGAAGCTTGCGAAATGGTACTTTTTGCGCGTTCGAGATTTGATCATTGTTTATAATCTCGTCGATCTGCTCCGACAATTTAACATGTGGAATTTTACCGTTATAGTCTGCTCCTGCTCGTAATTGATTTATTTTGCTGAAAGATAATCCGAGTAATCCATTGTTTCGATAAAATTTTTTACTTGCTAATAAAAAATGTCTCATAGATTTTAATTTTTATATTCGATTTTTTAATGTCGTTTACTCGACAATTTTAACTATTAAAAATTGTTACGTGGTATATTTTTTAATGACACTCTACAGTATTCTTCTTTTATTTGTCAATAAAAAATTTATAGATAATGTATTTTCTAAATTTTCACCAGCTTGCTCTGATAAAATGTAAGCAATTATTCCTGACATTTTTTTTCCGGTCGCTTGCAGGCAACTGGTCCAAAACGCCTTCTTCAATTGCTTCTTGAATATTTTTAATAGTTCCTCTTAAATTATATTCTAACATTAAGTATTGACTTTAAAATAAAATAAAATAAAATAATGTAGCCACGTTAGCATTATTTTATTTTAAAGTCAATACTTATTACTGCCGAATAATAATTTAACAGATATTCAGAAGATAATGGTTGGAATTGCTTATAAAGATGGCCAAAGAATTGGGGAAATAATTTCAGCTGCAATCGAATCAGGTGAATTAGAAATACCTGACAATGGAACTATGGAAATTCTTATTGATAAATTTTTTACCTATGAATTCACAAGGTCCCAAAAGTTACTTCTTCTACTTGGGTCACCAGAAGCTTCAACTACTGGAAATCTAGCTTGTGCCGCAGGTGGGTTTGTTATTGGAGGAGTTTCAATAAAAAATTTTTTACAAACAAAAAATCGTGTTGCACAATTTTTTTACTGCGGCAGTATTGTTTGTTCAGGAACTGCTGTTATTGCGGGTGGTTTCAAAGCATTTGGTAATGTTTACGGGTTTTCGCATTTAGCCATTGCTGGAGATTTATTCGGCGGTGGGTGTTTATTCTTAGGAAATAATGCAAGAAAATTCGGTAATTATGTTGAAGGGAAAGGTGCACCGGACAATTTAAATCCATTTCGTCCAAGGAGTTTTGCGCGTCGCCCTAAAAAAGTAGTCGGAATGGGCCACAAAGGTATGAGTTTCGTTGCAAGTTCAGATGTTCCTGTTTCATTCCAACAAATTATTATTATTGGTGGTACAATTTTTACAATATATTGTTACGGCAAACTTATTATTTCGATTTATAATTACTTACATTTAAAACTTTTGCCAAAAAAAGATCCATCTCAGGTAATTCACCTTAGCGCTCGATTTTTAACAGATTCATTTAAGCTGAGAGAATTCAAAAAGTAAAATATGTAGCTTCGAGCTCGAAGCTACATATTAACTAATTATACATTTTTTTCATTAATCTTTCGAAACTGTTCACGTTTTTCTTATTACCATGGGCACAAATCCCAAGAACATTAACCTGATTCCCCAAAAATTCTACAAGATAGCGACCGTCTGCTCTTTTTGCCAATGCTGTAGTGTTCGGTCAATTGGATTAGCACAAATATACCTAAACTTAATTTACCTTCATTATCGGGCTTTATTATTTTAACTAAGTAAATTTTAAAATCATAGATACTAATAAATTAATATCTATGATTTTTTATAGGTTCTACTAATTTTAGGCAAACCTAAAATTAGTAACGGCCACCTTCCGGATTAGCTTGAACACTATATGATTTAATAGTGTAGCGAATGAAACGACCTGGACCTTCACCACGTTCTAAGTAGAAACCTGGTTCGTTAGCCGGACGGTTAACGATGAATGACATAACACAACTTTCTGTACCGTAGCTTGCATCAAATGCGTTAACACGGATGTAACCAGAAGCACATGATTTACGAGCTTCTTTTAACTCGAACATTACAGATGCAGAATCTTTAATGTCGAATAAAGGTAAACCCCATAATTCCCAGTAGTTATTACGTGGATGTGGATCATCTGTCCACTCAACGTTCATTGCCCAACCTTTAGTGATTGCGTAAGCAATTTGCTTTTCAATTTGTTCGTCAGTTAAATCTGGTAAGAACGAGAAACAACCTTGTGTAAGTCTCACTATTCAAATACTCCTTTAATTTTTTTAAAAGTAACTTATTATACGTTTGCTGTAGGTGTTACAGCGAAATCAGCTGTATCTGTAGACGTGTAGTTGAAACTAATATCTTTCCATAAGTCTAAAGCTGTTTGTAAAGGACCACATGTTTTAGCAGCATTACGTAAAATTTGTGGACCAACATCATTATTGAAGTAGTCAGCACCTTCGTTACGAGCTAAAATCATTGCTTCTAAAGCAACACGGTTAGCTGTAGCACCCGCTTGAATACCATCTGGGTGACCAATTGTACCACCACCGAATTGTAAGATTACGTCATCACCTAAATAGTGAACTAATTGGTGCATTTGACCACAATGGATACCACCAGAAGCAACTGGCATGCATCGACGTAAACTAGCCCATGGCATTTCGAAGAAAATACCAAAAGGTAAGTTAACTTCTAATGTAGTTAAACGTAAAACATCGTAGAAACCTTTAATCATTAAAGGATCACCTTCTAATTTACCTACAACTGTACCAGCATGGATGTGATCCACACCAGACATACGCATCCACTTACAGATTACACGGAAGTTAATACCGTGATTTTTTTGACGAGCATAAGTAGAGTTACCAGCACGATGTAAATGTAAGATCATATCGTTATCACGAGACCATAAAGCAATACTTTGGATTGCTGTATAACCCATAACTAAATCGATCATGATAACTACAGAACCTACTTCTTTAGCGTACTCAGCACGCTTGATAACTTCTGTCATTGTAGCAGCAGTAACGTTTAAGTAAGAACCTTTAACTTCACCTGTAGCAGCAGCAGCACGGTTAATACCTTCCATACAATTTAAGAAACGTTCTCTCCAACGCATGAATGGTTGAGAGTTAATGTTCTCATCATCTTTTAAGAAGTCTAAACCACCTTTTAAACCTTCGTATACTACACGACCATAGTTCTTACCAGATAAACCTAATTTTGGTTTTACTGTAGCACCTAATAATGGACATCCGTATTTGTTTAAACGCTCACGTTCTACTACGATACCTGTAGCAGGACCTTGGAATGTTTTTAAGTATGAGTGAGGAATACGCATATCTTCTAAACGTAAAGCTGATACAGCTTTAAAACCGAATACGTTACCAATAATAGATGCTGTTAAGTTAGCTAAAGAACCTTCTTCGAATAAATCACATTCGTACGCGATAAATGCGAAGTATTGATCTGTTGTATTTGGAACTGGATCTACACGGTAAGCTTTAGCACGGTAACGGTCACAAGCTGTTAATAAATCAGTCCATACAACTGTCCAAGTTGCTGTAGAAGATTCACCAGCGACTGCAGCAGCAGCTTCTACTGGATCTACACCTGGTTGTGGTGTAATACGGAATAAAGCAAGAATATCAGTAGTTTTTACTGCGTATGAAGCATCCCAGTAACCCATTTTAGCGTAAGGGATTACACCAGATTCGTAACGGTCACTTTTAATTCGAGTCCGTTCTGATACAGATTGAGACATTGATTTCTCCTTAAAATAAAAAGGCAATATATAATAGATATTTAACTAATTTAAATTTTAAACTAGTTCTGTCGGTTGAATTTTTAAATTTTTAATTGACAACCTTAATATCAATTATAATCTGTTTTTAACATAGTCTAAATATACTTTTATTTTAAAATAATAATAACTTTTAAGAATACGTTTTATAAAAATTTTTTAAGCTAATTTAACATATTAAGTAAGTTTTTTTATAATAGTATTTAGAACTTACTATAATTTAAATTTTTTCTACAATTCATCGACATACTTTATTTAAAAAATTATATGATTAATCAATCAAATAAAGTTTTGAACACAAATATAACTAAATTAGTAAATAAAACTTATCAGTATGGATTTTCAACAAATATTGAAAAAGATATTATTGAAAAAGGATTAAACGAACAGACCGTTAAGTTAATTTCTCATAAGAAACAAGAGCCCCCATTCTTATTAGAATTCAGATTAAAAGCATACAAAAAATGGAAACAAATGTCTGAACCAGAATGGGCATATTTAAAATTTCCTCAGATTAATTACCAGGATATAATTTATTATTCGGCACCAAAATCTCAAAAAAAATTAAAAGATCTTAATGAAGTTGATCCAGAATTGCTTAAAACATTTGAGAAATTAGGTATTTCTTTAACGGAGCAAAAAAGATTGGCGAATGTAGCAATTGATGTTATTTTTGATAGCGTTTCGATTGGAACAACATTCCAAGAAGAGTTAAGTAAATCTGGAGTAATTTTTTCTTCAATTTCAGAAGCTGTAAATGATTACCCAGAATTAATTGAAAAATATTTAGGATCCGTTGTGCCTATTGGTGATAATTATTTTTCAGCATTAAATTCTGCCGTTTTTACTGATGGATCATTTTGCTATATACCTCAAGATACAATTTGTCCATTAGATCTTTCAACATATTTTCGAATAAATGATCAAAATTCAGGCCAATTTGAACGTACTTTAATTGTGGCGGAAAAAAATAGTCAAGTTAATTACTTAGAAGGCTGTACAGCACCTCAATACGATACAAATCAATTACATGCAGCTATTGTAGAATTAATTGCTCTTGATAATGCTACTATAAAATATTCTACAGTTCAAAACTGGTATTCCGGTGATGAATTTGGAAATGGTGGAATCTATAATTTCGTAACAAAACGCGGGTTGTGTGCCGGAGCACATTCAAAAATTTCGTGGACACAAGTTGAAACAGGTTCATCTATTACCTGGAAATATCCAAGTTGTATATTAATGGGTGATAATTCACAAGGAGAATTTTATTCAGTTGCATTGACCAACAATTATCAACAAGCTGATACGGGAACTAAAATGACTCATATTGGTAAAAATTCGCGAAGCCGAATTATTTCTAAAGGTATTTCAGCTGGTCAATCAAAAAATAGTTATCGAGGATTTGTTAATGTAACTAATAAAGCTATTGGAGCAAGAAATTATTCTCAATGTGATTCATTACTAATTGGAAATTTATCAAATGCGAATACTTTTCCATTTATTTCTGTTCAAAATTCAACTACAAAAATCGAACATGAAGCTTCAACATCAAAAATTGGTGAAGAGCAAATTTTCTATTTCTTACAACGGGGTATTTGTCTAGAAAAAGCTGTAGAATTAATGGTAAGTGGGTTTTGCCGTGAGATTTTTACTAAATTGCCATTAGAGTTTGCCGCAGAAGCAGACAAATTATTAACTTTAAAATTAGAAGGAAGTGTTGGATAATGAATACTCTTTTAGAAGTCAAAGATTTACAAGTTTCGATTAATGA
>OOFW01000004.1_pt1 | contig 30089 bp, 31 predicted proteins | sample 1670271 | NCBI WGS metagenome assembly OOFW01 (sample SAMEA98137918, study PRJEB22522) | marine metagenome | biome: marine biome; feature: marine water body; material: sea ice | place: Arctic Ocean | collected 07-Sep-2015 | depth 1.32 m
AATAGTACTTGTGATATGTACGACTTGTGGTTTTATGTTTCTTGTTCGAAAGAAGGTATTTACCTTCTTTTTTACCCCTAAGTTTTAATTAAGTGGTTAATAATTAGCAGAAATGATCATGTCAGGCGCTTTTTCGCCGATCATTATTGTTGGCGAATAGAAATTTCCGCTTACTAAGTAAGGCATGATGGAAGCATCTACTACTCTCAGTCTTTGCTCACCATAAACTCCAAGCTGAGGATTAACAAAAGCAAGGTTATCTTTTACTGTTCCCATCTTACAGGTTACTACCGGATGATATTGAGTGTCAGCAGGGTTGCGTATACCCTGTTTTAATTGTTGTACATTCTATTTTTCCATAGCATATTTATGGGAATATCGCTGAAAGTATCATCGTCTAAAGCTGTTTGCATTTTTTGTGGGCCGGCAATAATAGCTAGCATATCTTTTTCGTCACCGAAGAAATTAGGATAGTTTAGTAAGCTATCATCTGGATCAGTACTATCCAATTTCACTTCTCCCCGGCTTTCAGGACAACAAAACGTTATATGACGACTGTGTCCGTGGCCTAATGTTATTTTTCGTACATAGTCATCAACAATTCCTAGAACAAATACGAACTGAGCGTCGGGCGCACTCAATCCCTGTTCAGTATGGAAAAAAACATCTGATTCAGCCAAAGTACTGGTGATTTTGCCTGTTCTTTTGTTATGCCATTCGAACACAGACTTGATCTTCCTGAACCAGGCTACTGAAGAGATACTGAGGTATCACCATTGCTAGAGACTTTATGATTTTGCCCATGATCAATGTGATCATCGCAAATTTTGTCTACGCCTGCCAAATAATGATAATACCTTTTTACTGCCTCAAGAATGTATTACATATTAAGTACTCAACTCTGACCAGGTGATGATCGACAAGTTTTCTGTCTTCATCAAACTAAAAACTTTTTATGAAGGAACATTAATATGTTTCTAATAAAAAGTATTACCTTAGAATCATATGTAATTAACAATAAAAAATGCAGTAAAAGGCATTCTCACTAGCAATTTAATTTAAGATTTCCTCTCTTTTTAGTACTCAAAAAAATTAAACTGTAAACGCCTTCGATTTGGGGATCGCCTGCAGTTTTATGGCAAGACTAAGTTGGTGGCTGTCCTTTAGAGAAAGATAAAATTATTATTTCAGTTTGATATTTTTACTCATGGCATATTGTTCTATCTTTTAGTTGAATTGTTTTTCCTTAATAACTAATAAAAAGTAGTAAAAATACCTATTTACTGCGCCAGTTAATTCTCTAAAGTAGAAACATGAAGCTGTTATTTATAATGTTTAATCAGAGCACTTATAAATGGGGGGAGACTAAAGAATGAGTCTAGTAAAAAATAAAATACTTGTAGCTAATAATGAGCCAGATTTATTGGCGATCTTAGATGTTACGTTATCAACCCATTTTGATGTTCTTTTGGCTGAAAATGAGGTGAAGGTAAGAAAGTTAATTGAACCCCATGGTTTTCTATTATTAGCTTTAGACATTCATTTACCAGATATGAGTGGCATAGAATTATGTCAGTGCATAATCGCCTTATCTAAAGCAGTCAAACCCGATATTGCAGTTGTTACGGGTGATAACAATCAAAGCACTATTATCGAAGCTTATTATCTGAACATTGAAGATCATATAATAAAATCGATCTATTCATTACTGTTTTTCCAGTATATGCAGCGATTGGAAAGAGAGTTTTTAGGTATTTTCAATCTAGAAAATCAACGAAAGAAATTTAATAATAACGCACAAACACCAATGCAAAAAACTTCAGGATATTACGGCACATTGGAACTAATATCACCCTTAAATAAATTTGGCGATAGTCTGTTTTTGGCCAGAGAATGGGTGAAATATTTAGAGTCAAAAAGTTACTTTTCAGCAGTGCATTTGCGTTCAGATCAAGAGACGGTGAGCTTTGGTAGTGACTCCCTTAAATGTTCAGAAATCGAATTAAAAACATGTATTCTTTAGATTCTAATGCTTATGGCGTTTTAGTTGGCATCTCAGCCAAAATTGTAGTGGCTTTTAAAAAACGCTTTATTAGTCTAAGCAATGAATTAAGCATATCTCGAAGTACCGAAACACTCTCTGATATTATCAAACTGGTAGGTGTGAGCATTCTCGCAATGGAGCTAGAAAAGCGCCATATTATTAAAGTTGTTGTTAAACAGATTAATGCAAGCTTCCACTTATTAGAATTAGATGATGTTCAAGAAAATTATTTTGTTCGTTTAATTGAAAATCAACTATTAAAGAAAGATGTAGGGAGTTGATTTTTTACCGATAGAGATGCTTTGGACAATTGTTTAGTTAACATAAGAAATAGTCAAAAAACAACTACCCCAGCAAATGAGCCAATACAACCAGATTATCAAAATGTTGAGCTATTTAAAGACTGAATGTGACAAATAAAGACAATTGGTTGGCCTGTAAACTGAATTAATATAGGAATTCATTTCATGATTGAAAAAAGTTCACTTCAAATAATGACCCATGAGTTGTCAAACAAGTTAATGATCCTTGAAGGCTATATTACCTTGATGCAACTAGATGGAAAACACATCAATGCCGGCACAATACAAATATTAGCAGAGACTTTGAGTAGTGCGACAGAAACACTTTGTAATTTCAAATCGAGTGAGGCACATGGATTTGTTAGTCCCGGCAATAAGAAATAACGAATAAAATATTAATGCTCTTAAGCACGGATGCTAAACACCAATCTTCTATTTAGTGGCGTTTACTTAAGCATATGTGCGAATGATTGTTACATGCATATTAGCTACCCACTCTATAATTATTGTAAGGTTTTAAATGAACGTTAAAAGTGTATACATGTTAGAAGATGATTATTTGTTAGTTGAGATTTTTGTAGATTATTTGGCCGCTTTAGGTATCAAAACTGATAAAGCATATTCTTGGACCCAGGTTAATGTTGACGTTTTAAAGGCATCAGATTTAATAATATTGGATTTATCCTTACCGGACTTTGATGGGCTGGATATTTTAGAGTTTTTAGCAGCTGAAAAAGTCAAAATACCTATAATATTGTGCACTGGTCATGGTGATAATGTAGCAAATACGGCGGTAGATTTACTGAAATCACAGGGCTTAACTTTCGCGGGCAAGTTGATAAAACCCTTTGGGCTCATGCACGTAGAAGAATTATTACAAAAAATCACCAATGAAGGATTGTTAGAAAAGTTAGAAAAGTTAGAAAAGTTAGAAACCGAAGACAATTCAATTACAATAGACTCCGCTTTAAATAAAGCAGAGTTATTGGAAGCCATTGAGAATAATTATTTTAGCTTGCGTTATCAACCCCAAGTATACAGTCAAACTGGCAAGTTATATGGAGTGGAATGCCTAGCTCGATTAACTTTACCTAATCAGAAGGGTATTTCACCCGATGTCTTTATTCCTGCACTAACTGAGTTTGAGGTGATGGAAGATTTTACTCTCTATATAATTAAGTTAGGCCTGTCTCAACTTGAAACTATTGCCCTACCTAAAAACCTTAAGATAGCCTTTAATATTTGTGCACAGACCATTAATAGTGAATTTTTGACTAAATTATTCCAGTGTTGCGAAGGTTACCGTTTTCCAATCAATAATATTGTCCTGGAGATAACGGAAACAGAGAAATTGGAAGTCAGTCAAAATAAAAAAAAACTGCTTACCAAATTAAGGCTAAAAGGGTTTGTGTTATCTCTGGATGACTTTGGTACAGGGTATTCCACAATTCAAGAAATTGACTCTATACCCTTCAACCAAATTAAAATTGACAAAATGTTTGTACAATCCATGAAAGATAAAAAAACCTCCGATGCAATAGTATCAAGCACAATTGAGTTAGCTAACAAGCTTAATTTAACCGTTATTGCGGAAGGTGTAGAAACAAGCTATCAAGCTGAAAAAATTGCAAGTCTTGATTGTAAAATATCTCAAGGCTATTTTTATGCGCGTCCCTTATCTCTTAGCAGCCTTGCCGACTTTACATTGCTTAATAATGCTTACCATTAGGTATTTTTACTGATGACCGTATCGTTGCGAAGGTTAAATATGGTTTTGTTATGCAGTTAACTAATATTATTAGGTTTGGCTAATGATTTTCAAAGTTTAATCATCTTGTCCTGAAGTTTTAAGTTGTCATTAAACTCTCAAAACTGCTTTGTATTATTTTGTTAAGTTCATGTCTGGTTATTCACGTTATTAAAAATTAATAAGGAGACCATTGTTTTCGATTTAGAGTGAGCAAGGTCTGCTATTGGTATCTAAGATAAAAGACGTTCTCCTTGATTTCATAAAGAAGCATTACAAATGGGCAACATTTTTAAAGCGCTTTTTGTGTCTATCAGCTTGATTGGGTATTAATTTAAACAGAAAAATTGAATGTTACAACACGAGTTAAATATATTTAACTTAATCATTTTTAGTCTACACCCCAAGTGTTATTAATTAGGTATGATATTAGTAATAAAGCAACCGGGGTGGTCGTATTAGGTTGACCACGTCAGATATTCATATCGCTAAAACAATATTCTTTGGACGTTCAAGTAGAGTGGCTTAAAGAGAAGTATTAAATGTCTTTAAGGTATAAAAAATGAGAAGCACCGCTTTATATGTTTTAACCGTACTAATTTGGGGTTCTACATGGCTTGCCATTGAATTTCAGTTAGGTGTTGTGGCACCTGAAGTATCGTTAGTGTACCGTTTCTCGATTGCTGCATTATTTATGTGGGCATACTGCTTAATTAAGAAGTTACCCATGCAATTTAGTATTAAAAATCATATCTTTTTTATGACACTAGCCTGTTGTAACTTTGGTTTTAACTATTTGATTTTATATTGGGCACAAGAATACTTAACCTCAGCTATGACTTCCATCGCGTTCTCTACATTACTTGTAATGAACATTATCAATACCCGAATATTTTTTGGCAGATCTATCGCACCACGTATTTTTATTGGCGCAACACTAGGCTTAGCAGGTATTGTAGGGCTGTTTTGGCAAGATGTTAAAACCCTAGACTTTGCCAGTGAAGCGATCATTGGTTTAGGGTTGTCATTAGGTGGCACCTTTGTGGCCTCACTAGGTAATATGACCAGTGTTCGAAACTCAATAAATAATATTGGCATTATGCAGGGCAATGCATGGGGCATGTTATATGGTAGCCTATTCCTGTTCACTTTTACTTTGTTTAGGGGGTCTGAATTTAGTTTAGATACTAGACTTCCCTATATTGCATCACTGCTGTATCTCAGCATATTTGGTACAGTCATCGCTTTTGCTTGTTATTTTGTATTGCTAAAAGATATTGGCCCTGAAAAAGCCAGTTACTCTGTGGTGCTGTTTCCAGTGGTCGCTGTGACTTTGAGCATGATGTTTGAGGGATTTGTTTGGCAGACTAGCACTGTGATTGGTTTTGTTTTGGTACTTACAGGTAATATTATAGTGCTAACCCCGATCAATAAAATAAAGATGTTGATGGGTCTCGGTAAACCTTTAGGTCAAGAAGCCGGTTAATAACGGTTAGCGATTTATGTTGATAAACGTTGGTGTCAATATTAGATACTAGATACTAGATAAAAGGTGTAACAGCTTGTCAGCTTGATATTGATTGAATACACGAATGCCGTTTTGTTCAAGCAATATATTCTCTTTTGGTCGTCACTGCATAGCATGACAATTAAAGTTGTTGTGCGAGTTTATCTAATGCCTCACCAGTAACACGATTAACTGTCCACTCGTCCATAGGCTTTGCACCTAAAGATTGATAGAAATCGATGGCAGGTTTGTTCCAGTCCAATACCCACCATTCTAAACGACCGCATCTTAGTTCTAGGGCTAGAGATGCTAAATAACCCAAAAGTATCTTACCTAACCCTTTACCGCGCATATTGGGTTGCACGTATAAATCTTCTAAATAAATACCGGGGCGACCAAGAAATGTCGAGAAATTATGAAAATACAATGCAAATGAAACTGCGACACCATTATATTCACCAATTATTACCTTGGCGTGGGGAATATCGCCGAACAGGCTTTCTTTTAAAGTGGCTTCGTCAGCAACAACTTCATGTAATAGTTTTTCATAATCGGCCAACTCTCTAATAAATCTAAGAATAAGTGCTGTGTCTTCGATGGTTGCTGAACGAATAGTAAAATTAGGGTTGCGGGTTTGATTCGTCATTTTACTCACTATCTTTTATTTTTTTTTATTCCAACAGGCGACACAAAATATCATTAAAGACAAACACCATGCTGGCCAATCACCAAACGAACGGTATGGTGTGTGTCCCTTAACTTGTTGTATGACATCACTCAGAACAGCGGCTTCGAACTGAGGTAACCTGCTTTGAATTTGCCCTTGGTGATCGATAAAAGCGGTGATGCCGTTATTGGTGGCACGTAATACGGGTAAACCGAACTCTTTGGCCCGCGCCTGAGCTATTTCTAAATGCTGAGCTGGGCCGTGAGAACCGCCAAACCAAGCATCATTACTAACGGTAATAATAAAGTCAGTGTTGTAATATAGGTTGGCGGATATCTGTCTGGGAAAAGCGATCTCGAAACAAATAGCTGGGGCAAAGTGATAACCTTTTGCCTCTAAATTAGGTTGTTGATAGTCACCACGACTAAAAGATGACATAGGTAAATCAAATATGGGTGCTAAACCACGTATCCAGTCTTCTAATGGAATAAATTCGCCTACCGGAAGTAAGTGGTGCTTAGCAAAACGATTAGCATGAAAATAACGGTAGTGACCACGGCCCTCATTGCCCTCATTTTTATCATCTTGATACCTTTGCCCTAAACCAATTAAGTTGTTGTAGGCTTCGCGTGTTTCAAAGTTGTAGTTAACAATGCCAGTGATCAGCCCTGTGTTTGTTTGTGCGGCTAAGTTATCCATTTCCCTGATGAAATCTGCGGCAACGGGTTCAAGTTTAGGGATAGCGGCTTCTGGCCAAATGATCACGTCATTATTCCAATGATCAGCTGTCATGTTTCTGTATTTGTCCATGGTTGGCTGATCTTGTTCTGGTGTCCAACGCAGGTCTTGTTCTATATTGCCTTGGACCATGGCAATAAGCACACTTTTGCCTGTTGGTTTTGACCATTGGTATTGATCTAATGCTGACCCTGATACAAACAACACTATGACAACAATACTGCTTGGTAACCATTTTTTATCAGTTATCCAGATTGCAAGTGCAGCACTGATTAAAACAATTAGACCAGAAACCCCAAACTCTCCTAATACAGGGAACCAACCAGCAAGGGGGCCTTGTATTTGGCTATACCCTAAAGATAGCCAAGGAAAACCAGTTAAGAACCAACTTCTCAACCACTCAATGAGCAACCATATAAAGGGTAGGGCCATAGGCCAAAGTTTATGGGTAAAGTATTTAGTGACGAGATAGCAGCTTAGGGCAGGGAACAAAGCCAAATATGCGCTTAGTAGCAACATCAAAGTTATGGAGCCAATCAGTGGGACACCACCAAAGTCAGCAATGCTTACATGCACCCAACTTACACCTGCACCGAACCAGCCTAAGCCATAGGCAAGACCCATTTTAAAACCTTGTTTGGGCAATGAGTTGCTTAGTAAGTAAATAAAGCTAGTTAGGCTAATAAAGGTAACAAACCAAAATGAAAACGGCGCATAGGCCAAGGTCAATATTGCACCAGATAAACAGGCTATAATTAGTTTTAGAGTGAACGACATGTCGTTTACTCTTTGTGTGATGCTAAGGTTTTGTTTAAGGCTCAGGGCTATTCTTCCGTTTCTGGTAAGGTAACTTTTAACTGCAACAAGCGCCTTTTATCTGAGTTGGTCACTTTAAATTTAATATCATCAATGATGACCTTTTCATCGCGCTCTGGCATATGCCCAAAAGCCTTCAAAACAATACCACCTATGGTGTCGGCCTCTTCTTCATTAAATTTGGTCTCGAAAAACTTATTGAAATCTTCTAATGATGTGAGCGCTTTGACCGAATAAGTGTTTTTATTAAGAGGGCGGATACCATCATTTTCATTTTCCTCAACATCATGTTCGTCTTCTATCTCACCCACTATTAGTTCGAGAATATCTTCAATAGTGACCAATCCTGAAACACCACCATATTCATCTACAACTATGGCCATATGATAGCGTTTTTGCTGGAATTCTTTGAGCAACACATCTACGCGTTTACTTTCCGGTACAATTACAGCCGGGCGAAGAATATTTTTGAGTTCAAATCTTTTGCCAGGGATGAAGGCATACTCAAGTAGATCTTTAGCTAACAAAATCCCTTCAATATGGTCTTTGTCTTCGTTAATGACAGGAAATCGAGAGTGGGCAGAGTCAAGAAGGATAGGTAAAAATTCTTCTACATTTTGTTCAATATCAATGGTGCGCATTTGTGCTCTTGGGATCATTATCTCCCTAACACGCATCTCGCTGACTTCCATCACTCCTTCAATCATTTCCTTGGTTTCAGAGTTAATAACTTTTCGCTGCTCAGCGTCTGTGATGACTTCGAACAACTCTTCTTTATTTTTCGGCTCTCCCGTGAAGGACTGGACTATTTTCTCAATCCAGCCTTTATTGGTAGAACCGCTACTAGATGGGGGGGTATCTTCGCTCATGATCTCGTTATTTAGGTTAAGTTAAATAAAGCTTTGAGGCTTTATGAATTATTCAGACTGCATCATTAATGATCTTGATAGGGGTCGTCAATGGATAAATTTTTTAATATAGCGATTTCAATGCCCTCCATCTCTTCTGCTTCTTGCTCTTCTGTGTGATCGTAGCCAAGCAAATGTAGAGTGCCGTGGATTAACATATGTGCCCAGTGGTGACTGAGAGGCTTATTTTGTTGTTTTGATTCCTGTGAAACAACCTGAACGCAAATGACAATGTCGCCTAAAAAATTAGATATTGATTTATATATCTGGACCTCATCAGGTAGATTTAGTTCAGGCATCTCAAAAGGAAAGGACAACACGTTAGTTGATGTGTCTTTGCCTCGATATTGTCGATTAAGCTCTTGAATTTCTGCATTATCAACAATTCGTACTGTAATTTCTTTTTTATCAAGCTGCTGATGAGACAACAAAGTGTCAAGCCATAATTGAATATCCTCAAGTTTGGGGATATCAGCGTGATTACTGGCGAGTTGTAAATCTAGAATTGCACTCAAAGGTGGTTCACTTGTTGGTATTTTCATCCTTTTCAACAACAGCATTTTCAGCAACGGCATTTTTTGCAGCTGCATCACTGACAAGGATTTCTTGTTGAATCTTTTTTTCGAGTCTTTCTTTTTCTTGTTTACCTTCATATTCTTCGTAAGCCATCACGATACGTCCTACAACTGGATGACGAACAACATCATTGGCAGTAAAGAAGTTAAATGAAATATCATTGACATTTTTTAATACCTCTATGCTGTGCCGCAAACCAGAACGTACTCCACGGGGTAAATCTACTTGGGTAATATCTCCTGTAATCACAGCCTGAGAATTAAAACCTATTCGGGTTAAAAACATCTTCATTTGTTCTACTGTTGTGTTCTGTCCTTCATCCAGAATAATAAATGCATCGTTTAAGGTACGACCACGCATGTAGGCTAAAGGCGCGACTTCAATTACACTGCGTTCTATTAACTTTTCAACTTTTTCAAAGCCAAGCATTTCAAACAAGGCGTCATATAGAGGGCGTAAATAAGGATCAACTTTTTGGGATAAGTCACCAGGTAAAAAGCCTAATTTTTCACCGGCTTCTACCGCAGGGCGAGTCAACAATATACGGCGCACGTCTTGACGCTCCAACGCTTCAACCGCACATGCAACGGCTAAATACGTCTTACCTGTACCAGCAGGACCCACACCAAAACTAATATCGTGATTAATGATATTACTCACATATTGTGATTGGTTAAGGTTACGCGGCTTTATTACTCCACGTTTAGTTTTAATATGGATTTCTTTACCATATTGGTCTACATCGGATCTTTCCAAACATTTAGCTTCTTGAATAGCTAAATGAACTGTATTTGGCTCAATATCTGGGACTTCGCCACGAACAGGCTGAGTTTCCATGTACAAAAGTTTGAGTAGCTCTGCTGCACCGCTGGATTGTTGCGATTGTCCCATCACTTTAAATTCGTTATTACGGTAGGTGATCTCTACGCCTAAGCGGCGTTCAATTTGTTTGATATTGTCATCTAGTGGCCCACACAAACTGGATAAACGTTTGTTATCTGACGGCTCTAATACAATTTCACTGCTTACAAGGTTGTTCAAATGTGTAGCCTTTACTCTGTTAGTTTTGTCGAGGTATATTGTTACTGAATGGAGGCAATGTGGCCTACACCCAAGTCATCAACTTTATTCGGATTCTTGGACATGATAATCTGAGGTGCTAATTGGTTACGTAAATCCATTTGATCTTCGGTTCTGATCACATGACCTCTCAGAGAGTTTGCGAAAACATCGGTAATTTTCACATCAACAAAATTGCCAATCATTTTGGGTGAACCTTCAAAGTTCACTACGCGGTTATTTTCAGTACGTCCGGATAACTCCATAGGATTTTTCTTCGATGGACCCTCCACCAAAACACGTTGCTCCGTGTCTACCATGTTACGGGCAATACGCAATGCTTGTTGAGTTATACGTTGTTGCAACAAACTTAGGCGTTGCTTTTTTGTCTCTTCAGTTACATCGTCGGGCAAGTCAGCTGCAGGCGTGCCAGGGCGGGCACTATAAATAAAACTAAAACTTAAATCGAAGCCCACGGCTTGGATTAAGTTCATAGTAGCTTCAAAATCAGTGTTGGTTTCGCCAGGAAAACCAATAATAAAATCAGACGACATACTTAAGTTAGGACGGATCTTTTTTAGCCTTCTAATCTTAGATTTATACTCAATTGCAGTATGGCCTCGTTTCATCAAGTTTAAAATACGATCAGCTCCAGACTGCACGGGTAAATGTAAATGGTCAACCAGCTCAGGAATGTTTGCGTAAGCATCGATAATATCATCAGTAAACTCGACCGGATGTGATGTGGTATAACGAATTCGATCAATTCCATTAATAGACGCAACTAATTCTAATAATTCAGCAAAAGTGCAGATACTGCCGTCGTAGTTTGGGCCGCGAAATGCATTTACATTCTGGCCTAACATATTAACTTCGCGAACACCTTGTTCAGCCAATTGCGCGATCTCTAATAATACGTCATCTACAGGGCGACTGACTTCTTCGCCACGCGTATATGGCACTACACAAAAACTACAGTATTTTGAACATCCTTCCATAATAGACACAAATGCACTTGGGCCATCAGCTTTCGGTTCGGGTAGACGGTCAAATTTTTCAATTTCTGGAAAACTGATATCAATAACTGATTTGCTACCACCTTTAATTTGATTAATCATTTCTGGCAAGCGATGCAGAGTTTGAGGGCCAAACACAAGATCAACGAATGGTGCGCGTTTACGGATGGTTTTACCTTCTTGTGATGCCACGCATCCACCCACACCAATGATAAGGCCTGGTTTATCTTTTTTCAGGTTTTTCCAGCGGCCTAACTGATGAAATACTTTTTCTTGGGCTTTCTCACGAATTGAACAAGTATTAAGTAATATGATATCAGCATCTTCAGCCGTGTCTGTGGTTTGATAACCATGAGTTGCATCCAGCAGATCAGCCATTTTCTCCGAGTCATACTCGTTCATTTGGCATCCCCAGGTTTTAATAAATAACTTTTTTGTCATAGCGGGTTGTACTTACCTTTTGCAATCATTTTGATCAGTAACTGGACAGACTTTGAGTCTTAATCGAGCTACTAAAATCGATAAATGGATTTTACGGGTTATTTGAACTGATCGCCACTTTTACACGAAATATATACCTTTTCCACCTTAACGTGACGACTTCAAAGAGATCTTTAAGCAGTATAGTTTACACTTTATGACGAGGCATCTTAGGTGATGAGGTTTTTTGTCAACGCCTTGAGTTTAAAAGTTAAGCTAAGTCAATATACTCGACACCTGTCTATGCCCTTGACAAAAAAACATTTAAAATCGTCGATGGGTAAAGATTGGGTATTTCAGTTTTTTGTTGCGCCAATTTAGTCATTGCCGGGTCTTATATTGAAGCACCCTAGTTTTTCTGAAACCGACATTTTATAGGAATATGGGTATAAGCCTGACAGACGCCCAATAAACAGTGAATAATTGACTGTTAGTCAATATGACGAATATTGTTTGTTACTGCTGCATTTCAGATACCCACAAATCCCTTAGCTTGGTATGATATCAGTAAGACAAACTTGAAGTATTAAGACCTATCTAATGCAAATAATGCAAAACTTACAGACACTCTCGATTGGTAATATCGAGGTGGCTAATGACAAACCCTTCGTACTTTTTGGTGGCATGAACGTACTGGAATCTCGTGATATGGCGATGCGTGTTGCCGAACATTACAAGGAGGTGACTCAGAAACTGGGTATTCCTTATGTATTTAAGGCATCGTTTGATAAAGCTAATCGTTCTTCTGTTAATTCTTATCGTGGCCCAGGAATGGAACAAGGACTAAAAATATTTGAAGAGATAAAAAAAACATTTGATGTACCTCTGATAACCGATATACACGAAACCCACCAAGCTGCACCTGTATCCGAAGTGGTCGATGTGATCCAGTTGCCCGCATTTTTAGCTCGCCAAACTGATTTGGTGGTAGCGATGGCAAAAACAGGCGCAATTATTAATGTGAAAAAACCTCAGTTTTTGGCTGCTCATGAAATGTGTCATATCATCAACAAATTTGGTGAGGCAGGTAACAACAAAATTATCTTGTGTGAAAGAGGCTCTTGTTACGGTTATAACAACTTAGTGGTAGATATGTTGGCTATGGACGAGATGAAAGCATACGCACCGGTTATTTTTGATGCGACTCATGCTTTACAAAAACCCGGTGGGCGAACCGATTCAGCCGATGGTCGCCGTGCTCAAGCAGCACAACTTGCCAGAAGTGGCATGGCGTTAGGAATAGCGGGCTTGTTTATCGAGGCTCATCCTAATCCTAATCTAGCTAAATGTGATGGACCTTGTGCTTTGGCTTTGGATAAATTAGAACCCTATTTACTACAAATGAAAGCATTGGATGAGTTAGTTAAAGGATTTGCACCCCTTGATACAAGTGCTGACTGATAAATGAATATAGGTAGATGATGTTGTAAGTTTTGCTGTGCAAGCATGTTTTGGGCTGTTTACGGCGGACTTAGCACAGGGTGCCCCGCACAGGGTGCCTCGCACAGCGATAACTCACTAATAGGTGTAACGGGCAGATAAAACTTAAATAAGCTATTCTGCGATGACTACTTTGAACTTGAATTCTGGTAATGTCTCATTTACGTTTTGTATCAGTCCGTTAGTCTGTGACTGAGCTGTCTCCATATTAAGTTTTTTGACAAGATCAGTTTGAATAGCAGGAGCTTGAACGTTTGCTAGCATCATAATGATGTTGTTAGCTATTTCAGTTTCTATATTTATTCCAATTGTACTTTCAAATTGAACTGTAGAACGGATAAAACCAAGTTTTGCCGATGCGGATTGTGTAAAAACTACTGAGGCTAAAATAGCCATTAGTGTATAAGTTGTTCTCATTTTGTTAACCTTTGTTTAGTAATGTAAAATAATAAGTGTAATTTTGTTTATAAAATCTGCCTTGAGATTGTTATTTGTTGTTTTAAAACAATAAATATATATCACGAGGGAGATTGTATACTTATGCTCAAACCTAATAAAATGACATTTTGTGCGCTTGTAGATTAGGAAAACTAATGCTTTAATGGTGATCGACATAAAACTAGTTGACTGCTTACCTATGAACCGCAGATTACCTCCTCTGAACTCTCTTAAAGCCTTCGAAGTGGCTGCTAGGCATCTAAGCTTTACTCGCGCCGCAGATGAATTATTTGTTACTCAAGCTGCAGTCAGTCATCAAATAAAGGCATTAGAAGAGTTTTTATCCATGAAACTTTTTGTGCGCAAAAATCGCGCGTTGTTTTTGACTGAAGAAGGCCAGAGTTACTACCTTGAATTAAAGGACATTTTTCAGTCACTAAATGATGCAACTGAGCGATTAGTGGCAAAAGGTGGAAAGGGTGCAATTACTGTTGCGCTTCAAACAAGTTTTGCTATTCAGTGGTTAGTGCCCAGGATCAGCAAATTTAGTCAGTTGAACCCAGATATTGATCTTCGGATAAAAGCGGTAGATGGGGATGAGGGATTTTTGACAGATGATGTGGATGTGGCTATTTATTTTGGTAAAGGCAAATGGTCCGGGCTAGCAGCTGATAAACTACATACCGAATATCTCACCCCTATGTGTTCTCCTCTTTTATTCCAAGGCGATAAACCCCTTCAAAAATTGGATGATCTTGGACAACATACCTTATTACACGATTCCTCTAGAGACAATTGGCAGGAGTGGATACGGCATTTCAATGTATTAGGCGTAAATGTGAATCATGGCCCTATATTTAGCCATTCCTTGTTAGTTCAGCAAGTCGCAGCTTTAGGACAAGGGATCGCATTAGGATACAGCTTTTTAGCCAGACCAGAAATTGAAGCTGGACGCTTAATATGTCCATTCGAGGAAAAATTAATCACTAAAAGTGCCTATTATTTAGTCTGTCATCAATCACAGGCTGACTTAGGCAAAATCACTGCTTTTAGAGAATGGTTATTGGCACAAGTCAAAGAAGAACAAGATGATCAATACTTTAGTTAATACAGCTCAAAATCCAATCGCTAATTTTGTATTCGCTCATGGCGCGGGTGCAGGACAAAATAGTGAGTTTATGGAGCTTATGGCTTTGGGTTTGGCCAAACAAAATATTAATGTTATACGTTTTAATTTTGCTTACATGCAATTAGTTGAAGAGTTGGGTAAAAGGCGACCGCCCGACAGAGCCGATAAATTAATTGTTCACTTTAACGCTGTAGTAAGTGAAATAGATAAAAGCTTACCTATCTTCATTGGTGGTAAATCAATGGGTGGCAGAATGGCAAGCATGTTGTTAGAAAAGTCGAATGCATTAGGCTGTATATGTATGGGGTATCCTTTTCATCCGCCGGGTAAACCTGAAAAATTACGCACTGAACATTTATTGGCCATCAATAAACCCGTATTGATATTACAAGGCGAACGAGACACTTTTGGCACTCGGGAAGAAGTGGGCACATTTAATTTGTCTGAGCGGGTTGAAGTAAGCTACTTAGCTGATGGAGATCATAGTTTTAAACCGCGCAAGGCCTCTGGCGCAACCCTCGAAGCTAATTTAGATCAAATTATTGAACACAGCATTACATTTATAAGAAAACACCTTTGATTTACTTTTTAAAGTTTTTAGCAATAAATAAGTATCGATAATCGATGTTTATTATTGTTTTTAACATATTGTGTGGTGGCCCTTACACATACAAAGGTTATCGTTTAAAGTGCCAATGAAAAAATTGCAAGAGTAAGTTTATTTATCAGACTGCTAATAGTCTTGATAGCCTGTCTGAACATCTTAGTCATAACTGTGGCTATTCTTACTAAAAGTGAATCAAGCTCTGCTGAACTAGCTGTTGGAACACTACAATCATCTGTTACACATGTTGTTAGCCTACCCATATCCTCATAGAGTTTTGCCAAGGAATTATACTCAGAGGGCTTTAATAGTCATGCCATTATGCTTATCCCTGAATTATTGTTCTGCTTATTTATATATCTGTGTCTGATTAAGCTTTTTGGCTTATATCAACAGGGGATTATATTTACTGCTAACCACATTGTTCAACTCCATAATATTGGTACTTGTTTATTGGTATGGTCTGTATTTGATTTATTTTATCCCATATTTTTAATGCTGTTCCTCAGGCTATCCGGATTATCAGAGTCGTTATCGTTATTTTTTTCCATTAGTTCTGATCAATTGCTCAGACTACTGGTTGGTTTAATCATTTTTGTTTTGGGCTGGATCATGACAGAAGCTCAGAAATTACAGCAAGAACAGGAATTAACTATCTAATGGCTATTATCATTGAGATGGATGTGATGTTAGCTAAGGGAAAAATGAAGCTAAACAAGCTAGAAGAATTAGTGAATGTTACGCCTCAAAATTTATCTGTACTTAAAAGTGGTAGAGCTAAAGCGGTAATATTTTCAACCCTTGATGCAATATGTAAAGTCCTTAAATGTAATCCAGGCGATATATTGCTTCATCAGACTAAACAACCAGAGGATGAATAAAATGAAATACCTGATCCCCGTTTTTACTATGGCATGTTTTAGTTTCATGCCAGTGATGGCAGAAGAACTGCAACCGCAATATTTTTATGGGATATCGTTATCACATTTTGACATGCTCGCTACCCCAAAGCAAAGCGAGGTTACCTCTAAATATGTACCTTCGATTTTTGTTGGCGTTGGATACGAATTCGACATAGATAAAAACTGGCAAGTCGAATGGACTAACAGTTTGAATATTACTCAAGCTAATATAAGACCTATCGAAATATCGATAGCGGATTATACAGCCTTGACAAATATAGGGTTGTGGAGCCATGTTAAACTTGAATATGATGGTTTGTTTGACAATGCTTCGCCCTTTGTTAAAACGGGTGTAGGATTAATTAACGTAGATTATTCACTTAACGGACAATCAGATAATAGCTGGGATACAGCCACTATTTTGCAAGCTGGAATTGAATTTGAATTATCTGAAGGTTCAAGCATAGAGATAGCCTTCGGTGTGCCTAACTATAATAAATTCTAGTGGTTAAAGATCTCAAAGAGTAAAAGTCTGCTTTTATAAATAAGTGAGTTTCCAAAGAACAATAAACCCTAATCTGCAATTGATAACCAACAGTGCTTTGTTTTTGGTATAGTTATGGCGAATGCAAATGCAAATAAAGTATTCGCTAGATCCTAATCTAATCTATGAGTTGTTTTTTGATGAAAATATTATTAAGTTTTGCAGCCTTCAGTGCTATGTTTTCGGTTGTGCTGGGCGCATTTGCTGCTCACGGCCTAAAGAGTAAGTTATCCGAAACATTATTAAACACGTTTCAAACCGGTGTGCAGTATCAGATGTATCACAGCCTTGCCGTAATTTTGTTAGTAATTTTGTATCGTCAAATGCCTCAATCATTATTGTTATACAGTTCCGGTTTTATGCTCGCGGGTATTATTTTGTTTAGTGGTAGCTTGTATATGCTGGCGCTTACCCAAATCAAATGGTTTGGCCCCGTGACGCCCCTTGGCGGTATTTGTTTTATTGTTGGCTGGGCATTGCTTATAGCCGCTGCCTTAAAAGAAGCACATTAAATTATGGCCGGATTATTATTATATTGCCGCAGTGGTTTTGAAAATGATGTAGCTAACGAAGTTAAGGAAAAATCTGCTCAATTAGAAGTGTTTGGTTATTCAAAAACCCAAGCTAACAGTGGTTTTGTTTTATTTAATTGTTATGAGGAAGAGCACGCTGAGTTATTAGCAAATAAGTTAATATTCAACAAGTTCATTTTTGCGCGCCAACAATTTGCTTGTAAACAAGTGATTGAGGATATGGATGTCGCAGATCGCATTGCTCCACTTTTAGCCGCTTGTGAAGTATTTCCGTTATGTGGCGAGTTACGGGTGGAATATGCCGACACGACTGATGGCAGGGAACTGTCGAAATTCTGCCGAAAGATAAGTGTGCCTTTTAGGCAAGCTTTGCGTAAAAAAAACAAATTAACCACCAAAGACAACATCAATAAGCCTGTATTACATGTGTTTTTTACTAAAACTGACAAGGCCTATATTGGCTACTCATTTACTAATAATAACTCACCTTTGGCGTTAGGTATTTTACGTTTGAAGTTCCCTCATGATGCGCCAAGCCGCTCAACGTTGAAGCTAGATGAAGCTTTTCAGACTTTTATACCTAAAGAAGAACATCACGTGCGCCTACAAGGTGGCTTACATGCCGTTGACCTAGGTGCTTGCCCCGGTGGATGGACATATCAACTTGTGCAGCGAGGCATGTTTGTACAAGCAGTTGATAACGGTGCTATGGATGATGCTTTAATGGAAACTGGCCAGGTGACTTATTGCCCAGAAGATGGATTTAAATTTCAGTCTAAGAAAAAGAATATTTATTGGTTAGTTTGCGACATGATTGAGCAGCCTCAGAAAGTAGCAAAGCTCATGGCTAACTGGGTGGCTGATGGCCGATGTAAAGAAGCTATGTTTAACCTTAAATTGCCGATGAAAAAGCGCTATGAATCTGTTCAGGGTGCTTTAGGGATTATTGATGAGGTGATGCAAGCTAATCAAGTTGGAAAATATTTATTACAAGCTAAACACCTCTATCACAACAGAGAGGAAGTGACAGTACATTTGAGGCTTAAATAAACAGCGTTAAATATCCTCCGGAAACATAATCGAAAGACATTAGATAGGTAAAAGTTCATTATTATAAGGAGATGTTAAATTCTTCTGACAGTTCAAAATCACCTGTTACTTCAACTATCTTATCATCAACAAACTTAATCGTGAGATCTTTGCGGAAATCTTCGCCGCGTTTTTTCATGCCTCGTTTCATTTGATATAGGTAGTACCAAGTATCGTGATCGAATGCATCCTCTAAAACAGGCTTACCCAGCACGTAAATAACCTGTTCTTTGGTCATGTCAATTCTGAGATTTTTAACGTCTTTTTCATCCAAAAAGTTACCTTGAGGTATATCAATTCGAAAAATCCAATCAGCGCAGGCTGATAACATAATGGTGGAGGCTAATACAACCAGTAAATTTTTAAACTTCATTGTTACTCAACATCTCGGCGTTTAGAAAAAATTTGCAAGTGTTATGTGACTTACACTTATCTTGTAAATCATCCTAACCCAGCCGTGTAAGGTCAATCAATGCCTAATTTTTATGAATTGCTGATTTGTAACAATTCTCTAGCATTAGCTATGGCTTTTTCGGTAAGAGTGTCTCCCGCTAATAGTCTGGCCAACTCTTCAATTCGTTCACTTTCTTGTAAACAAATCATATGTGTTTCTGTGGTTTTTTTGTCACTAAACTTAGTAACAAACATCTGGTTGTGTGCACGGGCAGCCACCTGAGGTAAGTGAGTGACACAAATAACTTGTGAACTTTCACCTAATTTACGAAGCAGTTGCCCTACCACTGATGCCGTTGAACCACTTATACCACTATCAACTTCATCGAAAATCATAGTGGCAATATCGCTATTACTTGAGCTAATCACTTGAATGGCTAATCCAATCCTAGATAATTCGCCGCCCGACACGACTTTTTCAAGGTTATCCAAAGCTTGGCCTTTGTTAGTCGACACCATAAAATGCACTATATCTAAACCTAGTTTGTTAGGTGTGCCTTGTGCAAGGTGTTCAACATCAATCTTAAACACCGACTCTGCCATGTTCATTTGATGAATATGGTGTTCGACTTGTTTAGCGAAGGACTTAGCGGCTTTTTGTCTTGATAGGCCGAGTTTATTTGCGGCATGATGATATTGTTGTTCTAGCTCACATAGATTAACTTTTAATTCTTCTAACAATGAGTCGTTTTTGACTAACTCACTAAATTCAATACTGAGTTGTTGGTGAAATCCATAAAGCATCTCGGGTTTAACATTATGTTTTCTGGATAAATCTAAGGCTTGTGAATAACGATTTTCTACGTTTTGCATACGCATAGGGTCAATTTCAAGTTGTTCGGTATACGTTCTCAATTCGTTAGCTGCTTCGTTTATTTGAATGCTTGCTTCGACTAACATATTCACAATAGGTTTGAGGTTTGGGTCGTGCTCTTGTAACTCAGTTAATTGGTCTACACAGCTTTGTACCGCAGATAAGGCATTAAACTCTTCTGCCTCGTAAAGCTTATGAAAGCTAATTTGGCTTTGTTCCAGTAAGGATTGGCTATTACTCAGTTTTTTATGTTCAGTTTCAAGGGCTACAAATTCTCCCTCTGCCATAGCATATTCGTCTAGTTCTTGAATTTGATACGACAATAATTGACTGCGGTCTTCGCGCTGTTGCCGTCCTTCCAGTAAATTTTGATAGCGTTGTTGTTGTGTCCTAAGAGTCTGATAACAATCTGCGACTTTAGCTAATAAGGGGTCATGTTCAGCATATTTATCAAGTAAACGTCGCTGATTGTCACTTTTTAATATTTGTTGATGTGCGTGTTGCCCATGAATACTTAATAAAAACTGACCAAGATTTTTAAGTTGCTGCAAGGGCACAGGTGTGCCATTCACAAAAGCTTTAGAGCGCCCTTCAGTGGAAACGATGCGCCTAATTAACACTTCATCGTCATCTAACAGTTCATGCTCTTCAAGCCATTTTAGAGCTTCGGGTAACTGCTTAACATTAAAACCTGCAGATACCTCGGCTTTGTTTGCACCTGTTCTTACCATGCTACTATCTGCTCTATCGCCTAAGCATAGTCCTAAGGCATCAACCGATATTGATTTACCCGCACCTGTTTCACCGGTTATGGCCGTCATACCTTGGCTAAAATCAACATCTAGTGTTTTAACAACGGCGAAATTACGAATAGACAGATGGGTAAGCATGTAAACTCTCGATAAGAACATACAAAAAAGCATGTTTAAATATACAGTACCTGTAAATATAAACATGCTTTTGCTTAGTGTCTAGTTATCTATTTAAAAAAATGTAAAAATTATCTAGTAAAGTTTACTGCCCCATCCAAGTTTAGTACGTAACACATTGAAATAGTTATAGTCTTTGGGATGAATCAAAGACAACTTAGCAGGGTTTTTACATATAATTATTTCGTCACCCGGTAACACGGTCAGTACAATATGGCTATCACAACTGACTTGCATATTATCGGTATTTTCAGGTGAAACTTTCAATTTTACTGTGCTGTTGGCGTCCACCACTATGGGGCGGCTACTTAATGTATGCGGAAACATAGGTACTAAAGTCAATGCATCTAGATTAGGCGTAAGAATTGGCCCACCACCTGACAATGAATAAGCTGTAGAGCCTGTAGGTGTGGCCACAATTAAACCGTCAGAGCGTTGACTAAATACAAAGTTATCATCTAGATACACTTCGAATTCCATCATATGCGCTACTTTTCCGTGGTGAATTACCACTTCGTTTATTGCAGAGTCTTTACTTTGGATCCTACCATCTCGATAGACTTCAACTTCTAATAAGAAACGTTGTTCTATTTGGCAATTGCCATCAAAAATGCTATCAAGTTGCGGCTCAAAATCGTCAGGATTAATGTCGGTCAAAAAACCTAAGTTACCTCTGTTAATGCCTACCACGGCTAAATTAAACTCAGCCAAAACTCTTGCAGCGCCAAGCATATTGCCGTCACCGCCTACTACTATGGCTAAGTCAGCCTGTTTACCAATTTCTGAGATGTCTGTTGATTCAAAACCATCTGAATCTAATTCTTGTGCGGTATTAGTTTCAACTAAAATCCGACAACCACGTCTCGTCAAATAAACTATTAACGCCTTGAGACTCAAATTTGCACCTTTATGTGCTTGTTTGCCAATTAACCCTACGGTTTTAAACTTCATTAAAAAATATCATGAATAAAGATTTTCCAGAGTATAACCATGAGACTGTTTGAAAGTCATATCTTTTGCTAGGATTATTTGATTGACTGTATGATTTGATCCTATTTATAGTATGCGTATTAAATTTTTATACTAATTAAAAGAAGGGCACTGATTGATGGGGCCATTGATGCTAGATGTGTCAGGTTTTGAACTGACACACGAAGAGATAGATATTCTCGATCATCCTTTAGTTGGCGGGCTTATATTATTCAGCCGCAACTATTATGATCAAAAACAGCTTACTGACTTAGTTAGGCACATTAGAAGCGTTGCACGGAATGATATTGTTATCGCGACAGACCATGAAGGCGGCAGGGTTCAACGATTTCGACAAGACTTTAGTAAAATTCCCGCAATGGGCAGTATCTCTAATCAGTTTAATGAAAATGCAGAACATTCATACTATTTATGCGAGCAATTTGGCTGGTTAATGGCAGCTGAACTATTAGCTTTTGATATCGATATTAGTTTTGCACCTGTACTCGATATTCATGGTGTATCAGACGTCATTGGTGATCGCAGTTTTCATCAAAAACCAGACAAAATTGTTCAATTAGCCAGCGAATTCATCAAAGGGATGCATCGTGCTGGCATGCCTGCCACGGGTAAACATTTCCCAGGACATGGTAATGTACTCGAAGATTCCCATATCGCAATGCCGGTGGATAATCGTAGTAAAGAAGACATATTTGCTCTAGACATGGCTATTTTTAAAGCCATCCATCAACAAGGGTTGTTGGATGCTGTGATGCCAGCGCATGTTATTTATCCAGATGTAGATGATTTGCCCGCTGGTTTTTCGAAAAAGTGGATTAAACAGATTTTGCGCCAAGAACTGGATTTTAATGGGGTCGTTTTTTCAGATGATTTGTCTATGCAAGGTGCTGTGCAAATCGGCAATATTGAAGAGCGCGCAGAACTCGCTATAGCAGCAGGCTGTGACATGGTGTTGGTGTGCAATGATCCAAAGGGGGCAGTGAAGGTAATTGATGGTTTACCCTCAAATTTGAATTTAGAGGTAAATAGTTTAGATAGAATTAAATCACTTAGAAAAATAGTTGGATTAGATTTCTCAGCTCTAAAAAAGACTCAGGATTATCATGTTGCGAGCAAAGCGTTAGATGAATTCTATGCAAACTAATAATAAGTTAATTTTACTTTCTATTATTAGTAGCACTGTGCTTTATGCTGCGCTTCTGAGTTTTGGTCAGCCTCACTTGATTGCCTCTACAGCGGCCATTACGCTTTTTACCGCTATGTTATGGGTCACTGAAGCTATTCCAATTCCTGTTACGTCTCTTATTCCATTTTTTGGTTTTCCTATGGCGGGGGTTTTGACTCATAAAGAGTCCGCATCTGCATTGGGTAGCCACGTTATTTTATTATTGATGGGCGCGTTTATGCTCTCAAAAGCATTGGAAAAATCTAATGTTCATAGTCGCTTAGCTTTTTACTTAGTCAATATCACTGGCGGTAAAAGTGCTAAAAGATTGGTGTTTGGGTTTATGTTGACTGCCGCAATTTTAAGTATGTGGATTTCCAATTCGGCCACGACTTTAATGCTTTTGCCTATTACTTTGGCTGTATTACAACATGTAAAAGATCCTAAGCTGACTATTGCAATGTTGTTGGGTATTGCTTATGCGGCAAGTTTGGGAGGAGTGGGCACACCGGTTGGTACACCACCAAATATTATTTTTATGAGTGTTTACCTTGAAACTCAAGGTAAAGAAATCAGTTTTCTAGAATGGATGAAAACAGGTGTGCCTATAGTCGTTATTGGCATTCCGATTATTACCTGGTGGTTAACTCGCAACCTAAAAGATACCCAAGAATTTACTTTACCAAAGTCTGGTGCTTGGCAACCAGCTGAAAAGCGAGTGTTGATAACATTTGCATTGGTAGCCATGGCTTGGATGTTTAGACCTTATTGGACGGTATGGCTAAATATGCCGAGTATTGGTGATAGTAGTATTGCTTTAGCTGGTGTCGTTTTTATGTTTCTTATTCCCAATGGGAATAAGGTCAAAGAGTCAGACGTACCCGCAAAAAATAGTCAATTTGGTGAAGTGACTAAAAAGGCTAAGTCAGATAAATTACTCGACTGGGACACTGCGGTTACCATTCCATGGGGTATGTTGTTGCTTTTCGCAGGTGGTATTTGTATCGCAAAAGCTTTTTCTGCTTCCGGACTAAGTACCTTGATGGGAGATGGCTTAACCGGCTTATCTGGCTTGCCCGTACCCTTGTTAATATTGTGCATTTGTTTGTTTGTGACTTTCTTAACTGAAATTACTTCAAATACCGCTACTGCCACTTTATTGATGCCAATACTCGCTGCAGCAGGTGTGGCAGCTGGTATTGATCCCGCTTTAATGATGATGCCAGCAGCCATAAGTGCTAGCTGTGCATTTATGTTGCCGGTGGCTACTGCACCTAATGCAATAGTTTATGGTATGGACAAATTTAGCATCCAAACTATGGCCAGAGAAGGTTTAATGTTGAATATATTTCTGGCGTTTATTATAACCGCAGTCAGTTATGTGACCTTATCTTAACTAAAGGCTAAAGGCTAAAGGCTAAAGGCTAAAGGATTAACCCTAACTCAAAACTTATTTTTTCTAACTAACTTTATATTGGCGTTAGGTAAAATACTTCATCCAATATATTTTTTATTTGTGGCAATAACACACTTTTTTGCATCATTGTTGAGCGCTAGTTGTCCAGTCTAGTGCAGCTCTAAATTAAATATCTAGCTGTAACCCACATAAATCAAGGCTTATTAAAGCTGGCATTAATTCTGCAGGTCACAGATTCTACAGGTCACTGATTCTGTAAATTAATCTCATATAAATATTGAATACAACAAGTTTTGTATTCCCGATTAAAGAATAAATCTATGGGGTGTTATGGAAGCTGAGTTGTTGTTGTTTGTAGCAACATTGTGTCTGGCCGGTGCAGTTGCGGGCATTACAGCTGGATTATTTGGAAATGGCGGTGGGTTTGTAGTGGTACCCGCTTTATTGTCTGTTTTTCCGTTTTTTACTGAATCATCGGGCGAACTCATTAAGGTCGCTATTGGTACCTCTCTGGCTTCCATTGTTGTCTCAAGCGCTCGTTCTGTTCAGGCACATAACAAAAAGAAAGCTGTTGATTTTGCAGTTTTGAAAGACTGGTCAATTTGGTTGGTAGTTGGGGTATTGATTGGTTTGTATATAGCCTCAAAGACAAGCCCGGAAGTTCTGATCATGGTGTTCGCAACTGGAGTCTTATTTTTCTCAGTGTGCTTTTTGTTTCCAGGGATTTTTAAAGGTTCATCAGGCACTTTAACTATGCCCCAAGGTGCATTTAAAGCAGGACTGGCCTCTTTTTTAGGTGGATTTTCAGCACTGCTTGGAATAGGTGGCGGAACTATTACCGTGATGACAATGGTGATTTGTAACCGCAGTGTGCACCAAGCAGTTGCAACGGCTGCTGGTGTCGGCTTTATTATTGGTTTACCTGGAGCAATTGGATTTTTGCTGATGGGGCAAAACGTCAATAATCTTCCCTACGGTACATTTGGCTACATCAATATACCTGCTCTTCTTGCAATAAGTGCTGGTTCTATACTAACAGCACCTATAGGTGCTAAGTGGGCACATAGTTTGGACGAGGTAAGTCTAAAACGAATGTTTGGCGTTTATTTAGTTCTGGTGTCTATTTCTATGTATTACAAAGCATTTTAAAACTGTTCAAATTATATAACCATAATATAACTAAAGGGCGAAGGCATGACCGACAATGTGAGTAGACGATTATTTTTACAAGGATCTTTTGCAACGGCTTCCGCTTTTGCAGTAGGGGGCTTGGTATCTTTATCAGGAAACGTGTTGGCAGCTCACAGCGCGGCTCCATTAGTTCATTATGGCCCAATTACGGGTGTCGCCAAACTTAACGCCAATGAGAACCCTTACGGGCCAAGCCCAGATGCAATGAAGGCAATCATGCAAGCTAGCGCCAAAGGGGCTTATTATGCTACTGAGCCATATAATGTATTGGTTGATATGATAGCTGAGAAAAACAGCTTGAGTAAAACCCAAGTCTCATTGAGTTCTGGCTCTAGTGGCGTATTGTCATATGCAGCCATTGCCGCTTCCAAAAAAGGAAAAATACTAGGACCTGATTTATTTTGGGATACAACGGCCAAAGCGCCACAAAATATGGGTGCACCAAAGATTAAGCGTATAGCAAAAACAAAGGATCTAAGTATCGATTTAGATGCTTTGTATGCTGCGATTGACGATGGTGTGGCTATGGTGCATGTGACAAATCCAAATAATCCTACTGGGCACTTATTGGATGCTAATAAGTTGAGAGATTTTTGTGTAAAGGCTTCTAAGAAAACATTGGTTTTGGTAGATGAAGCTTATAATGAAGTGACTGATATGCCAGAGAAAAACTCAATGGTCCCGTTGGTGAGGGAAGGGCATAATGTCATAGTCGCTAAGACATTTTCTAAAATATACGGTCTTGCTGGTATGCGGGTCGGTTATATGCTGGCATCTGAGGAAAACACTAACAACATTAACCGTTATAGTTTAGGTGGTTACGCAATGAATCAGGCCGGATTGGCCGCTGCGATTGCCAGTTATAATGATGAAGCATTTTTGAAAATGTCTAAGTCAAAAATTGTTGAAGGCCGCGAAATGGTATTAGATGTCGTTAAGGCAAATGGATTAATAGCACTTCCGTCTTCGACTAATTTTGTTTTTGTAGATTTAGGTCAAGGCAATGCTGAAATTTTCAGACAAAAAATGGCAGAACAAAACATATTAATACGTGGCATTTATCGTGACTATAACAGTTGGTCGCGGGTCAGTATGGGCATGATCCCCGATGTGCAAAAATATGTTAATGCACTGCCTATGGCATTAGAGCAGACTTTAGCTTTGTCTTAAAAACTCAGGTCTAAAATATGGAAGAAAGTTATTTGTTAGTCGGGTAGTCGAACGTTAGGTGCTAATACGTTAAAGCTGAAAAATCAGTTAACTACTTAATCGTTTTTACTGGGGGATGGGGATTACTTTATTATCATCACACCTTTGTGGTTGCCAACATGAAATAATTACCTTATCTACAGTTGGCTGTTATTAACGTTGGCCTCTTGCTCAGTTTTTTTATCGACTTCTGGCCAACGGTAACGGTTAATACGCACAACCATGCCAAATAGTGGATGGTCAAAATAATGAACCTGTTTACTGATCACTCGCCTTAGCTGATTAAAATTAACGCTCTGTAGAAAATTCGGTTTAAGAGAGTCCGGTTGTGAGGAGCTCAGTTGCAGAGAGTCCGATGGTTGTATTTGGTTGCCCACTATTGCGGTTTGCGTTAATGCTCCTTGGTCAGAAAAATTAGTTGATAAGCCTCGGACTTGCGAAGCTTTTTGTGGGTCAAATATTGTATGTCTGAATTCCAAATTACTATCGATGTGCAAATAGGGCACGCGCCCTACATTACGCAGATAAACGTTTATTCCACCGTCTAATTTCCATAGTTCTTTGAGGATTGCTGGATCAATATTAGCTGCCTGCTCAGTTTGACTTTCGATTTGATTAAAATTGATGGGCGTGTCATCTGCTAATGCAGTGGCTATTCTTGCAAATAAGTCTTCAGTAATGGTCTCTGAACCTTTGACATTATTACCGGCTAAAACGGCTAGTTGCTGTTCTGCGTTTAAAAGCGCTAATACTTGTTCAGGTATATAAATATCGTCTGTAGCTTGATTTAAACTATCAAATAAAGTGTCGGTATCGTCTACAAAATGTAAGCCATTGGCATCAAATTGATCTGCAAAATTTTCTCCCGCAAATAGTCTGAATGTTTGCCCATTTTCTCGACCAAATTTAACTTCTTGACGCCAGTTAATATGCAGTATCGGGGTGATATCACGCTGCCTTTTAATTTTATCGTAAAGGTCACTCATCTGCATGCTTGATGCGGGTAACAAAAATGCACTGCGCTTTTTTTGCCATTCAATACCGTTAATGATTTCTGGAACGCGTTTGATTTGATTATTTTGTTGTGCGTTTGATGCATCATTCTGCAACAAATTGAGAGACGCAAAAGACGCATCAATCTGTTCTGCGAAGGCACAGGGGAATTTACTAGGAATTTGCCATTCAATAAGCTCGACATCAGTAGAAGATTCTACCGACGTGATTTTTTCAGCTGATTTTTCGTTTGGCCGCGATAAAGATGTCTCGGTTTTATCGTCTAATGGTACGGGAAAGAAAAAACCTTGTTCATATTGCTTTTTGACTGCTAATTGATTTGAAGCACGGCAATAGGGTAGAGCAGCCCGTAAGTAACTCAAATCCGGTTTCAGATAGGGAGTGAGTAAATCATGATAGTCCTTCGATGCTTGTTTAAGTCGAGACTGTTTGAATTTTTCAGAAATATTCGCTGCATCTACATTACGTTCAAATAAAATCACTTCAACATCAAACCACCATTCTTGTTCTGCTGCACTTGCGGGTTGTGCTAAAACGCTAACACCAAGCAAGATTGTAAAGGCTATCTGTGCGTAAACCGCACTCATAGCCATTTTTTTCAGAGGGTGGTCAGTATTTTTATCTGTCATTAAGCCGCTCGTAATTGTTGGCTAAACTCGGTTAGCAAATTATTAAACAGCTCAAGTCTATCTTTGGCGGATTCAGTAGGCACGTTAAATTTAAGTTTTTGTGGGCCATCCAATTTGTAAATTCGAGGTTGCGATTGAATTAGCTTGATAATAAAGCTTGGATCAATCTGTGTTTTCTGCGAAAACTCTACGAATCCACCTTTATTGGTACCTTCTATTTTGGAGATACCAATGAGTTTGGCTTTTAATTTAAGCATGGCCATATCTAATAGATTTTTAGCACTTTGTGGCAACAAACCAAATCTGTCTATCAGTTCTATTTGTAGCTCATTGACAGCTCTTTCATCTTTGCAGCCAGCAAGTTTTTTGTATAAGGACAAACGTGTATTCACATCAGGAATGTAGTCATCAGGAAACAATGCGGGTAGACGTAAGTCAATATCAGTTTGTTCAGCAAGTGCGGATTCTAAAGAGGGTTCTTTTCCTTCTTTGAGTGCTTCAACCGCTTGGTCCAACATGTCCATATATAAAGTGAAGCCGATACTTGAAATTTGGCCTGATTGACCATCACCTAATAATTCACCTGCACCACGAATTTCTAGATCGTGTGTTGCCAGCGCAAAACCAGCTCCTAACTCTTCTAAGGATGAAATCGCATCTAGACGTTTTGCTGCGTCTTTGCTTAAACGTCTTGGATGAGGTGTTAATAAATAAGCATAAGCTTGATGATGAGAACGCCCAACGCGGCCACGTAATTGGTGAAGTTGCGCTAGACCAAGATGGTCAGCTCTGTCCATCACTATTGTATTGGCTGAGGGTACGTCAATACCAGTTTCAATAATCGTAGTACACAATAATACATTAAAACGTTGATGATTAAAGTCTGACATGACCTTCTCTAAATCACGTTCGCGCATCTGACCGTGGCCAATAGCGATACGTGCTTCTGGCACTATTTCAGCAATTTCTTCAGCAGTACGTTCAATGGTGTCTACTTCGTTATGTAAAAAGTAGACTTGTCCACCACGCAAGATTTCTCGCATGATGGCTTCACGTATTAATCCTTTATTACGTTGTTGCACAAAGGTCTTGATTGGTAAACGTTTAGCTGGAGGTGTGGCGATGATAGACAAGTCGCGCATACCACTTAAGGCCATGTTTAATGTTCTTGGTATCGGTGTTGCAGTTAAGGTTAAGATATCAACGTCTGAACGAAGCGCTTTAAATTTCTCTTTCTGGCGAACACCAAATCGGTGTTCCTCATCGATGATGACTAGACCTAAATCTTTAAATTTAAGGCGGTCTTGCAGTAAAGTATGAGTGCCAACCACTATATCCACTTTACCTTCACCGATAGCTATAACGGTTCCTTTCGCATCTTTGGCACTGACAAAACGCGACAACACTTCAATTCTAAAAGGACAGTTGACAAAACGTTCTTTAAAATTTTCAAAATGTTGACTAGCAAGCAATGTTGTAGGAACTAATATGGCAACTTGTTTACCCTGGTTAGCAGCGATGAAGGCCGCACGCATTGCAACCTCGGTTTTACCAAAACCTACATCACCACAGACTAATCTGTCCATCGCATTGCCTGACCCCATATCTTGGATAACAGCGTTGATGGCTTTTTGCTGATCAATGGTTTCTTCAAACGGGAAACTATCACTAAAGGCTTGGTATTCATCCCAAGCAATTTTAAAAGCATGTCCAGGCTTGGCTGCTCGTCTGGCGTAAAC
>OOFW01000005.1_pt1 | contig 27344 bp, 20 predicted proteins | sample 1670271 | NCBI WGS metagenome assembly OOFW01 (sample SAMEA98137918, study PRJEB22522) | marine metagenome | biome: marine biome; feature: marine water body; material: sea ice | place: Arctic Ocean | collected 07-Sep-2015 | depth 1.32 m
ACCACGAAGCTCGCCCGTTTCGTCATGAATATCATAAAAGCGCACATCTTTATGCCATGTATCAATATCGTCACGAACGCTGATAGCTAAGTTATACAAGCGTGACATCACTTCAAATAATCCTTTTACTACCTTGTTTTCAGGGAAATAAGGGCGTAGTTGTTCATCAGAAATTTTATAGGTCTGTTCTTTGAGTTTCTCGCTGTAATAAGCAAAATCCCATGCTTGTAATTTATCTGTTTGATAATGTTCTGAGGCAAAAGCTGTAAGTGTATCGACATCCTGTTGCGCTTGAGGTTTAGAGCGTTTGGCTAAATCCTGTAAAAACCCATTAACCTGTTCACCCGAATTAGCCATTTTGCTGGCTAGTGAATATTCTGCAAAATGTTTAAAGCCCAATAGTTGCGCTAATTCTTGGCGTAACCCTAAGGTTTCATTGATAATTTCAGTGTTGTCCCATTTACCTGCATTCGGCCCTTGGTCGGAAGCCCTCGCAGTATAAGCACGATACATTTCTTCGCGTAATTCAGTATTATCTGCGTGAGTCATAACAGGTAAATAGCTTGGAATATCCAAAGTGAATAACCAACCTTCTAAATCCTTACTTTTTGCGAGCTGTTTGGCCGCACCTAAAGTGGAGGCCGGTAAACCTCCTAATTCAGCTTGATCAATAATATGTTTTTGCCAACCTAAGGTGGCATCCATAACATTATTACTGAAAGTCGAACCTAAGTCTGATAAGCGACTTTTAACCTGCGCATAACGAACTTTTTTATCATCGTCCAAAGCTACGCCAGATAATTTAAAATCACGAATCGCGTGAATAATGACTTTTTTTTGTGCTGCTGATAAGTCCGCAAACTCATTACTGGATTCAATTTTGCAATATGCGTAATACAAGTCGGTGTTCTGACCCACCCAAGTGCCATACTCTGATAGAGTGGGTAAGCAAGCATCGTGCGCCTTACGCAATGCATCATTACTGACTACGGAGTTCATATGAGAAATCGGAGACCATGTGCGACTAAGTTCGTTGTCTATTTCTTCAATAGGCGCTACTAGGTCATCCCAATTATAATTACCTTGACTCAAGGTTTCGGTAATTTTAGTTTTACAGGCCTGAATTGCTTTTTCAATAGCAGGTTGAATATGTTCAGGTTTGATAGCCGAAAATTGCGGTAGGCTAGATAAATCAGTAAGTGGGTTGGTCATAAAGTAATCTTCTCTCCTAAGTTATTTAAAGAAATTGGGTTACATTAGCTAAATCTCAAGTGCTGACCGACGGTTGCAACAGATAATTTTGACAACGATACAATTTAATCATGGCCCCTAGGTTCTTTTTACATTCACAACCCGTATCGATTAGCTAGATTGCATCAATTGAAAAATTGCGGTGTTATTTTTGTTTCATAAGCATTATCTTCAATTGGTTCTCTTCAACTTATTTTTTAACTAGGCAGACTTATGGCAGATTTTGATTATATATGTATTGGTGGTGGTAGTGGCGGTATTGCATCGGCAAATCGCGCGGCTAAACACGGTAAAAAAGTAGCATTAGTAGAAGCAAACGCAATTGGAGGCACTTGTGTCAATGTAGGTTGCGTACCAAAAAAAGTGATGTGGTTTGGCGCACATGTTGCTGAAGCCATTAACCTATACGCACCCGATTATGGTTTTGATGTCACAGTGAATAGTTTCAATTGGCAAACCTTAGTAAATAGTCGAGAAGCCTACATCAAGCGCATTCACACTAGTTACGGTAATGGTTTTGAAAAAAATGGTGTAACACTCATCAAGGGTTTTGCAACTTTTGTTGATAAAAGCACCATCGAAGTGAACGGCAAACAGTACACCGCTGATCATATTCTTATCGCCACAGGTGGTCGTCCTATTTTTCCTAATGTGCCTGGCGCAGAATTAGGTATTGATTCCGATGGTTTCTTTGACCTAACAGAGCAGCCGAAACGTGCAGTTGTGGTCGGTGCAGGTTATATCGCTGTAGAGCTTGCTGGTGTAATGCATGCATTAGGGACAAAAACCGAGTTGGTAGTGCGTAAACATGCTCCGCTTCGTAGCTTTGACACTATGCTGTCTGAGACTTTGGTAGAGCTTATGGCTCAGGATGGTCCTACTTTACATACCCATGCCACACCAACTCAAGTGCTTAAAAATTCAGACGGTTCTTTAACAATAGAATTTGATAACGGTGGATCAATCGAAACTGATTGTGTGGTTTGGGCTATTGGCCGTGAACCTTCAAACGATAAAATTGGATTGGAAAATACAGGTGTTGAGCTAAACGAAGGTGGATACGTTAAAGTTGATAAATTCCAAAACAGTAACGTCGACGGTATTTATGCAGTGGGTGATAACATCGGTTATGTAGAACTTACTCCAGTAGCCGTTAAATCGGGGCGTTTATTATCTGAGCGATTATTCAACGGCCAAACAGACGCTCATATGGACTACACCTTAATTCCAACAGTCGTTTTCAGTCATCCGCCAATCGGTACCATCGGTTTAACGGAAGCTGAAGCCATCGAGCAGTTCGGTGAAGATAATATCACTGTGTACAACTCAGGATTTGCTGCAATGTATACAGCAGTAACCAAGCACCGCCAAATGACTCGTATGAAGTTAATTTGTTCAGGCGTCGATCAAAAAGTAGTCGGTTTGCATGGCATTGGCGCAGGCATGGATGAAATACTCCAAGGCTTTGGCGTAGCGATGAAAATGGGTGCAACTAAAGCTGACTTTGATTCGTGCGTGGCGATACATCCAACAAGCAGCGAGGAATTTGTTACACTTAATTAGTAGTGTAGAGACTTGACTGCTGTATAATTATTGCTCTAGAAACTTTTTATTGTTTTCATTGTCTATTAGTATTCAGTGTATATTTAACCTGATGTTATGGCTTCATAGTTGCATCGGGTTTTTTTATGTCAGAAGTTTCACATTACGCTTTTAAGGTGTATTTGCTTTAATAAATTAATTCAACGGATTGTGAAAACAATTTAAACAAGGTAAAAACATGATTTCAAAAACACATATTATTTTGATTATGGCCATCTTAGGTATGCTTAGCGGCTGTGGGCAAGAAGTAGCTCCTGAAAAAGTAGAGGTCATTCGACCTGCTAAGTTGATCGAGGTGGTTGCTTCTTCGAATATCAAACACTTCAGTTTTCCGGCTATTGTTGAAGCGTTGAGTTCGAAAGAATTAACTTTTCAAGTGTCAGGGCAAATTGAGAAACTCAATGTACGAGAAGGCTCAGAAGTTAAGCAAGGTGATGTTTTAGCAACGTTGGTACAACGAGATTTCAAAAACAAATTACAAACCGCACAGATACAATTTGACTCGGCTAAGTTAGACTTTAAACGCGCAGAGCTGCTTATAGTAACAAATGCCATTGCTCAAAACATGTATGATCAACGCTTAACTCAGTTAAATGTAACTACTGCTCAGTTGGATACGGCTAATAAAGCCATGGAAGACACTGTTTTATTATCGCCGTTTGACGGTGTAGTAGCAGTTAAACATGCAAATGAGCTTGATACTGTTAACCCATCCCAAGCGGTGTTTACTCTTCAGACTGAAGGTGCTGCCGAGGCGCGGGTGAAAATACCTGCCAGTTTAGTGACCCATTCAAAACAAATTGTGCCTATTGAAACAGTCGTGATACTAGACTCTGCCAATCAATACGAAATGAAAGCAGAACTCGTCGCTACTACTGCTTTGGCCGATGAACGTTCACAAACTTTTAATGTGCGTTTTGGTTTTACTCCCCCTGAAGAGTTAACTATTTTACCCGGAATGACGGGGGTTGTTAAAGTCAGTTTAAAATTGACTTCCGATGTAAACAACACAGGTCAAATTGCCATTCCCTTAAGCGCAGTTTTGTCAGACATTGATGGCCAATTTGTATGGAAAGTGGATATCCAAACCATGACAGTTGCTAGGCAAAATATTCAAGTCGGTGCCGGTGTGGGTGAAACACTAACGATTGATGTAGGTTTGGTTGCGGGAGATACCATTGTTGGAGCAGGTGCTTCGTATTTGAACGAAGGCATGAAAATCCGTCGTTTAGAAAATTCATCAACTTACTAGCCAAAACTAAAAGGAATTATTTTATGAATCCAGGGATTTTTGCGATGAAAAATCGTTTGATAACCATGATTGTTATTCTTGCGTCGCTGGTAGGTGGGTGGAATGCCTACAAAAACATGTCTCGCTTTGAAGACCCTGAGTTTATCATTAGAACAGCGGTTATCATCACCGAATATCCGGGTGCTACCCCTGTAGAAGTAGCAAATGAGATCACTGAACCTCTAGAATCTGCAATACAACAAATGCAAGAAGTTAAGAGTTTGGAGTCTACATCATCTGCGGGTTTATCAAGAATTCACGTTGAAATAAAATACGAATTCTCACCTTCCAAAGGTACTTTGCAAGCTATCTGGTCAAAACTTCGCAACAAGGTGAATGATGCTCAATCTGAGTTACCACCAGGTGCCATTGCATCTATCGTAAATGATGACTTTGGTGATGTTTATGGCGTGTATTATCTTTTAACCGGTGATGGTTATACCTACAAAGAGCTTGAAGACTACGCCAAAAAGTTACGTACAGATATATTGAGCGTTGACGGTGTAGCAAAAGTATCCTTATCAGGGCTGCAAGAAGAAGCAATATACGTTGAAGTATCTCGTGAACGAGCGGCTGCTTTAGGCCAGTCAATCAATAATATCTACCAGCAGCTTGAGAAACAAAATGCGGTTAGCCCAGCGGGTAACGTTCTAGCTGGTAATCGTCGTTTGATTATTCAGCCTTCAGGCTCAATTGATTCAGTAGAAGAAATCAAAAATATGGTGGTTGCTACCGATAACGGAGGCACGCTTGTTTATTTACGAGATATCGCCGTTGTTGAAAGAGCCTATAAAACACCCCTTACGGATGAAATTCGTTATAACGGCCAGCCTGCTATAGGGTTTGGTATATCCAATGTGACGGGCGTTAATGTGGTGAAAATGGGTAATGCAATTGATACAAAAATTGCCAGTGTTGAGAATCAAAGACCCATTGGCATTGAAATTCATGAATACTACCATCAAGGCAAAATTACCGATGATGCAGTGCAAAACTTTGTATTAAATGTCGTCGCTGCTCTTGTTATAGTGCTTGTTACCTTATTTTTTTTCATGGGAATAAAGTCGTCGGTGATTATTGGTGCGACCTTAGTCATCACTATTGCCGCAACACTTGCCACCATGTATTTGATTGCTATTCCTATGCACCGAATTTCATTAGGCGCACTGATTATCGCCCTAGGGATGTTGGTCGATAACGCCATTGTTGTTACTGAGGGCATACTTGTTGGCACGCAGCGCGGCGAGAAAAAGTTTGATGTAGTCAAGAAAATTATTAGTCGCTCAATTTGGCCTTTATTGGGTGGTACGTTAGTAGGAATACTGGCTTTTGCACCCATAGGTTTAGCGCCAGGCTCTACCGCAGAATATACCGGCCATCTGTTTTGGGTAATAATGATTTCTTTGATGTACAGCTGGTTGTTTGCCATTACAGTTGTGCCGTTCTTGGCTGATTTAATGTTTAAAGAAGTCCCTGCGCCAGCAGAGGCACCGAAAGACGGTAAATTCATGGCCCTTTATAAAGGGTTTATGCGCAAAGTATTAAAAATACGCTGGGTGCCTATTGGTGCAACCGTGGTTTTGTTCGCCGTTTCTGTGTGGGGTTTCCAGTTTGTAAAGTCTGGCTTTTTCCCGACCTCTACCACGCCGCAAGTAGTAGTCGATTATTGGTTACCTGAAGGCACTGACATCACTCAGACCAAAGCCGATATGTTAAAAATTGAAACCGAACTCATGACTTACGAAGGTATTGAAAATGTTCAAACCCTTATAGGTAAGGGTACTCTGCGTTACATGTTGGTATACAGTTCAGAAAGCAGAAACTCTGCTTATGGACAGTTTTTGTTAGAAGTAGATGATTACGACGCCATCTCAGGCCTTATCCCTAAAGTTCAAACATATTTAGATGCAGGTTACCCAGATGCGCAAGCTAAGGTATGGCAATTTGAATTAGGCCCAGGTGGTGGTTCAAAAATTGAAGCCGAATTTAGTGGACCTGATCCAGCGGTATTAAGGCGTCTAGCTGATGCAGCAAAAGCTATTATGACCGCAGATGGTGGCGCTATATCTATCCAAGACGATTGGCGACAGCCTGTCGCTATTATTGAACCCGTATATTCTTCAAGCAAAGGGCGCCGTCTAGGCATCTCTCGTGAAGATCTTTCAACCTCGTTGTTGACCAACTTTTCTGGTCGTGACGTGGGTGTTTATCGGGAAGGCGACACACTTATTCCGATCATTGCTCGTGCGCCAGAATCAGAACGTTTAGATGCTGAATCAATCGGGCAAATTCAAATTATTAGCCCAGCGACAGGAGTCGCTGTGCCTATAGAACAAGTTGTAGATAGTATTGATATGGTATGGCGCAACTCTTTATTATTAAGAGAAGATAGGGTTTGGAGAATCAAAGCACAATCCGATCCTGTTGCCGGAGACTTAGCATCTGATCTGCAGGGTCGTGTGCGTCCAAAAATTAATGCACTGGAATTACCACCTGGCGTAACACTTGAGTGGGGTGGAGAACTCGGCAATAGTAGTGAAGCCGAAGAAGATTTAGCCAGCGCTATCCCCATGGGTTTATTGGCAATGGTATTGGTTGTGGTGATTTTATTTAATGGATTAAGACAACCGCTGGTGATTTGGTTAGTTGTGCCACTCGCTTTGATTGGTGTTGTTTTAGGGCTTGTGGTGACAGGCACACCAATGGAGTTTATGGCTATCCTTGGGCTTCTATCTTTATCTGGGTTACTTATTAAGAATGCCATTGTACTGGTTGATCAAATGGATATCGAAATAGCCGAAGGCAAAGCACGATTTGATGCTGTTGTGGATTCTGCGGCAAGCAGAGTTCGCCCCGTTATGATGGGAGCACTGACTACAGTACTGGGGGTCATTCCACTATTCGGTGATGCCTTCTTCAAGTCGATGGCAGTGGTGCTGGTCTTTGGTTTGACATTTGCTACTGTGCTTACCTTGATTGTTGTTCCTGCTCTTTATGTAGTGATATTTAAAATTAAAAATTCTGAAACTGAAATGATATGATTTCATTTCATTTATGAGAGCACTGTAGCTAAGAACGTCATGGATTAAAAAATACTTGCTATGGCAGTTTGTATCGCTACTTATATCAAGATATTTTAAGTAACTGTGCAACTAGCCGTAAATCTCGAGTTGCAGATACAGAAGCGGCCGCTTCTTCAAGCTTACCCGACTTACCTAGTCAGTGAGTTTGAATCAAGCAGGGGTATTTTTGACCTGAAAGTGGGTGAGTTAGAAAAATTAAATGGTTCGAATCTGTATTTACTCGTTTTAAAATGAAACCCCTAAGTATGTTCAATTCTAGAAAGGCATTTGGGGCTAGCATAAAGAAAGCCCCGATGATTATGCTAGCGACGCTAATAAAAACCTCGTTGCTTTTAACGAGTCGTTGTCGCGATAAGGGATGAATATTTTTCAAGCATCAAACCAGAATTTTTATTCAGCATGTTTTGCTGATTTACTATCTTAAGATTACTCGCCACCATGTTTTGGAATTTACCCAGACTATAAGCTGTATCTAAATCTTCAAGGCTAGCTTCGAAATTTCCTAAAACATGATGCATCACCGCACGGTTATTATAGGAAATAGTTGAAGCCTTGCCTGTATTAACTGCGGCTTGACAGTATTGGTTTGCCTGCTGCATATTATTAATGGCTAGATGAGCGACGCACAAGTTATCAAGCAATGGTTTACGTAAAGATGCAGTTGAAACTTTGGCTAAAGCAGCATTGCTTTTTCGAATACCCTGTTCCAGTTTGCCTGATTCAATTTCTCTTACGCCAATGACGTCGGCCACGCTGGTTTTCACCATCAGTCCTAAAGTTGCTGTTGCATTAGTTGCTGATGCTTGGCTTACTGGGATAATCATCAGCATGGCTAAAACTGCTGGAGAGAATGATTGGATTGCTGTTTTCATAATGACGTACCTTCTATGTTTGAACGAATGGTTAACGTTTAACCGACAGTGATTCACGTTTAATTGTGCTACTTGCTTGTACCGTTTGAGTTTGGTCAGTATGGTGAACTGGCAGGGAAAATTCCTGAGGAACAACAGATAAAAAGCTGATGAAATGGTGATGAAAAACCGATATTGATGGTTATATACCCATGCAACCTCAAAATACTGGGAGATAATTGAATGGAACAAGATAATTGACCGAACAAGCGCTACCTGAAAATGGTTATTTTCGTTTAGGTGACTATTATATCGATGTGGGCGATCATAGGGTATTTCATGGTGGACAAAGTCGTCACCTAGAGCCAAAAGCTATGCAAGTTCTGTATCAGCTTGCTTTGTGTGCTGGCGAGACCGCTAGTCGACAAGAATTAATGGATAAAGTATGGCACGGACGTGTTGTGATAGAAGATGCTCTGACACGGATCATCTCGCAGCTTCGTCTAACCTTCAACGATAGTAAAACCCGCCAAATCATCCACACTGTGCCTAAAAAAGGTTACCGACTGTCGGCAGATGTTACATGGTTGACCAGAAAAGAATTTATTAAACTCTGCACAAAACTTAGTGAGACAAATAACCCTGCATCAGGTTTAGACTCATCACTTAAAAAAGGCACAGTGGTTGCACTTATCACGGCATGCTTAATATTTACTCTATTTATTTTTGCACTGTTGCCTGAAACACCCGAACATCAGGGATCTACAACCGAGGCGATTCCTCAGAAGAGTCCTCAGAAAATTGAAAAAAACATCACAAAGACAGAAATTAATATCGCTTTTTTACCATGGCGCAATCTTACAGGCGATGATAGCAATGACTATTTGGCTGAGATGCTCCCAGAGGAGCTATCAATCAATCTGTCCAAATCAGAAAAGGTGACCGTATTAGCACACTACTCTTCCCTTGCCCTTGCCAGAGACCCCAGTGCATTAGATTCTTTAATTGAGCAGTTTAACCTTGAGTACTTGGTCGAAGGCAGCATTACTGAGGCAACAGAGCGCATTCGTGTCTTAGTGCATTTAGTCGAAAAACAGAGCAATAAGGTGATTTGGTCACAGGTGTATGAAGATGACATACAAAAACTGCTGACCTTAAATACTAGGATCATCTCAGACATCAATGCGCAACTGTTTGGGCAAAACGAACAAGAAAATTTCTTAGCTGCATCTGAAAGTATGAATATAAAGGCTTACCGAGCCTATCTTCAGGGAAATTACTGGTGGATGAATGGAAAAACTAGCGAGTGGTTTTTTCGAGCACAGGCATCATTCCTAAGAGCAACTGAACTGGCGCCCAATTTTGCCGCCGCGTTTGGCAGTTTAGCTTTTCTCTACGCGAGATATAATTATCATGATGTTTACATGGAAAAAGCTGACGCTGTTGCAAAAACCACGGCGGCTATTGATACTGCCTTACAACTTGACCCTAATGACATTAACGCCCTCTTAGCAGGCGCTTTATTGGCTATTGAAGACTTACAATTTGATAAGGCGGAGCAATTAATCAATCAAGTATTAAATGTTGATGCCTCGAACACCAGAGGTCTGTATGTCTATTCAGAGTTTGCCTTGGCCAAGAATCAATTTGACGTAGCGCTGACTTATGCTGATAAGGCGCTTCAAATAGACCCTCTATCGCCTTGGATAAACGTCAACAAAGCCATAGTGCACTTTTGGCGGAATGAGATGGCTGAAGCGTTGGCGTTAGTCGACTACGCCATTGATATTGATAGCAGTTACACTTGGGCTTACGTTTGGAAAGCCAAAATACTCATTCAAGATGGACAGGTTTCAGATGCTATTGAGGCAATGAAGATTTGTTTGAAAATTGATGATGGCTCACCTGTAAATGGTATTTACTTGGCGCTGCTTTATACCAAGGCTGAAATGCCTGTAAAGGCTCAAAGATGGTTTGCTCATACCGCTTCACTTTATGGCGATTCCCCTGACGCCAGATTTTGGCAAAACTATTTAAGCTTTATCAAACATAAAGAAGACTCTGATATCGCGCGACAATTGGTCAACCAAATCAGCATGAAAACTACTCGCTTTTTTAGTGTAGTGCCTTTACAGAAGGCCTTGTTGTCATCACAACCTATGCTGATAAAGCAAGCCTTACCTGAGTTTCTGTCGCTTATTGAGCGTCCAAATCAATCTGGCTTTTGGGTTAATCATCATAACCAATACAGTGCCTATGCTGCATCAGCATTGATGCAGCAGCTGGATAGTGCTGAGTATGAGCAACAGCTGACCTTATTAAATGCTCAAATTAAGGCATTTGAGCATTTAGTTGTTCTACAGCTGCGAGCAGATATCAAGTAAAACGAGCCGGATATACGGGATAAGTTTTTAATCGCGATAGTGGTGTTTTCAATAGCTGGCTTAGAATTACAACAAAAGGTCTGCCATAATATCGCGCCCGAAAAAGTAACATGGCAAGTCAGGCCAAGCCTTTTACTGGCCAGTGCCGCGAACTTAAGTTGTTGCGTTGCCCATACCGCCTTTGTTTAGGATTGTTTATAACGGCTTCTGGTGTAAACCCGTCAAACGTCTGATCATAGGCCGGATGTACTGCTACCAATTTTCCTTGCAAATGGGTGGACAACTCACTTATTTGTAATCCTGCTGCTTTTACAACTGTGGCAATTTCATCGCAGTAGGTTTGGCTGTTAGCGACTAATTCAAGATCGAAAACGCGTTTGTCCCAAGTGGGTATTTGTACTGCTTTGTAGCCAAGTTGTGCCAACCAATTACACATATTAGTTAAGGAATTGAATGGGGCTTCATCGCTTAAAATTGTGCCAGAAATATCCCTGGTCCTTTGATATTTTTCATAAATATAGGTTACCTGTATTTTTATTTTTGAGACATAGGTTGAAGAGTGAAGCTATGCCATTTTTGTTGTGATTGACTCGAAGCCACTACGTTTTCAATAAATGCCATACCTCGTATAGCTCGGTGAATGCCCGGCATATACTCAGCGAAATCAGGACTAGGTTGATTGGCTTTTTTTGCCTCAATTTGCCTCAATTTGCTCAGCAAAGTTTACGTACAAGTTGGCAAAAGCTTCGATATATCCTTCTGTATACCCCGCTGGAGTTCTCAGGTTGGCAAGAGTCAAAGGATATAAAGAGCCCACTCCAGCTCTTAATATCTGAGTTGATTGGTCAGGAAATTTAAGTCACAGCGAGTTGGGCTCCAATTGAGACCATTCCAAACTTGCTTTTTCACCATATACCCGCAAATTCAGTCTGTTTTGTTCACCTATGGCAACTTGGCTTGCCAGTAATACCCCTCCACCCGAATCAAACCTCAACATTACAGTGCCATCATCGTCCAGTACTCAGCCAGTAACATTAGGAGCGATATCAACACAGATATCACTGATTTCATCATCACAGCAATATTCTGCCAGATTAGCAGCGTGTACACCGATGTCTGCCATACAACAACTTAGGGTCGAAGCGCCAAATGGCTTGTTTACTTGCTTCGTCTTCAGGGTTGGCTAACCACCCTTGAAAGTATTCAACGACCATTTTTTTATTTTTCATAGTTGCCCATTAATTATGCGTTGTCGCACTTCTTTTACCATGGGGTAGCCTATGGAGGTATGGGTTAAACCATACAAACAGCTAGAATCATCAAGCAGTGCTTTAAGCGCTATGCTTCTGCGAGGTTAAAGGTGGCAGGTTTGTCAGACAACACGTTGAAACTACTTTGAATAGCTAGTTTGGCAACTGGGAAGTGTAAATGATTCGGCGTGACAATTGCTACAAAGTTCATGTGTTCATCTTTGGACAGTGTGGATTCGGTGGCAAACATCTGTTGATAACAGGCATAACACCTTGAGGTATCTACACCAAAAGACTGCCCGCTACGCTATGCAGACATGTTTGTGGATCACTACTAAAAGCACCACACACCAGCTCCATTTTATTGTCTAATGCGGCGGCCATAAGGTGGATTTCGCCAATAAAAGCACCGGCACCACCACCTACCATGCCCATCTTTATTTTATTGACCATAGCTTAGCTTTGTTTGCTAAAACACGGCACCACGGATTACATCGCAAAGTGTTAACGTGTTGTTAGCATATCTTTAACTTTATATTAAGTGCATTTACACTAAAAAAGGTATCGTAAAATCGGTTCTACATGCAACAAGATCCGCGTCATAAAAAAATTTAGGGGTTGAATGACATTGTGAAAGTTTGCAAGCCTAAGGTGACAAGTATTATGTGAGGGTCGTTAACTGTTATATGCAACATTAAATGTTCTAAAAAATAGAACAAACTAGGCTATTTATTACGTTATTTTTATCTCGATAATATAATTATACTGTCCTCATCAACTAAAAAGAGGAATGTATCATGTTAGTTTTAAGAGCATCATCACAACGCGGAAGCGCAAATTATGGGTGGTTAAACAGCCACCACAGCTTTTCTTTTGCAAATTATTATGACCCAGCACATATGGGATTTTCCTCACTACGTGTGATCAATGACGATATTGTTCAGCCTAGCATGGGTTTTGGTACCCACGGCCACAGTGATATGGAAATTATTAGTTATGTACTTGAGGGCGAGATTGCCCACAAAGACAACCAAGGAAATGTCAAAATATTGCCCGCAGGTGAATTCCAATTAATGTCAGCTGGAACGGGTATAACCCATAGCGAATATAATAATTCGGATAAAGAGTCGCTGAAATTTTTACAAATTTGGATTGAGCCCAATGTAAAAGGACAAACGCCAGGATACCAGCAAAAAGACTTTGGCCAGCATGAAGGGCTGACGCATATTATTAGCCCAAATGGGCTAAACGGCACTTTGCAGGTCAAACAAACCATGCACTTGCATCAATTGGTCTTGAGTTCAGGACAGCAAACCCATCTAACTAGTAAGCTTCCCAATCAATATGTGCATTTAGTCAGTGGAAAATTGGATGTCAATGGGTTTGAAATAGCGTCTGGTGATGGATTAAAGATTACTCATGAAGAAAAACTGTTTTTTAAATCATTAGATGAAGAAGGCGTTAAAGCTTTAATTTTTGAGCTGCCTTAGGTGCTAAGGCTTAAACTTGATCTGACCACTCGATTATAATTATATAAAGGTGGCTATCTCACTGAGTGTCTTTTTGTTGCTAGCATGCTGTGGCACAGTAGCGTCATCTGCAGGGTAACCCACAATCAACAACATATAAGGGCGTTCGTTATCAGGACGGTTACATATTTTTGATAAAAAGCTCATGGGTTTGGGTGTATGGGTGAGGGTTGCTAAGCCAGAATGATGTAACGCATTGATCAGAAAGCCTGTCGCGATACCCACAGATTCATGCACGTAGTAGTTGGTTTGTTTATTGCCGTCTTCTTGCTTGGTATTCTTTTGACTGAAAATCGCAATAAGCCAAGGGGCGTGTTCTAGATAAGGTTTATCGGCATTAGTGCCTAAAGGTTTGAGCGCACCTAACCATTCATCTCCACCTCGCCCTTGGTAAAAACCTCTCTCATGTGCTTCAGCTTGCTCGCGTACTTGTGTTTTAACTTGTTGTGAATGAATAGCCACAAAATGCCAAGGCTGGTGATTGGCTCCATTAGGGGCAGTGCCTGCCGCTTTGATGCAATTTTCGATAATATCTCTGGCAACGGGCCGGTCGCTGAACTTACGAATACTGTGGCGGCGCTTGATATCAGCATAAAACTGTTCTGAACGGACTTGCATTTCTGCTGGGGGATATTCGATAAAATCGTTTAATGGTGAAGCATCATGTTGTTGCATTGAACGTCTCGTCATTGTTTTTATTAACTGTATTTAATCAAATTATTATCTACTAGTGATGGGAGCAAATATGCTGCCTCACCTTTATGTGATCTTTAGTGCCACAACATCAGATGAAGTTAGTGCACGTTGAACGTCTCCCTGACTTGCGGCATCATTCGCCTGCTAACGGGAATCTGGGTGTCATTAGACAAAATCAAATATCCATTTTCGCCGTCACGCTTCAGACTAACTACTTTATCAAGGTTCACTATGTAAGACCGATGCACACGCACAAAAATTGTTGATAATTGCTCAGCTATACTTTTCAAGCTGCCACTGTAAAGCAATTCCCTGCTTTGAAGATTTATTTCCACGTAATCACCAGATGCCTGACAGTAGAATATATCTTGAGTGGCAACTTTTTCTATTTTTCCAGCACTGTGAATATTGAGGCTTTCTGATTTTTGTTGTTGCTGCGTTTGTTCCAATTTAAATTCAAGCTTCGCTCGTAGGGTCTTCTCAGCTTGAGCTGTCTCTAGTTCCATGGAATATTCGTTGGCTTGTTGCACAAATAAATAAGCCAGAAGGATGGCAACAATAACGTAAAACACTAGTTCATGAAAATATTGGAAAGTGACACTTACAGTGCACAAAAACACTCCTAACACAGCTAAATATCTGACGGTATTCCAGCTAAACTGATTGTTTAAGTTAACAACAATAAGCACAAAAGACACCAGAATAGGGACAATAATTGCTAAGGTTGTTTTGATATCAAAACCCGGAAACATTAAAACAATAATACAGGTTAATAACGAACCACCGTAAATCCAATGCAGCTTGTGTGCACCTGCAAATTTGTTACTCAATAAGGTTTATTCTGCAGTGCGATTAATAGTTCATCGGGTAAACCAGTGTGCAACCATAACTCGCGACCTTGGGGATCGATATCGCGAAACTTCACAGGGGCACAATTAGGCAGGGAAAAATCTGGCAGGACCATGCTGGTCGGAACATTGGAACACTGAGTAAATGTTTGCTTATTTAACGAATAGATAGGATCAGCTGCAAAAACAGGTGAGCAAATCAGCATAATAAAAATACTGATAAAGGTCTGGTATGGACGCAATTTCTACTTTCCTATACAAAAATATTAAACTTAAAAATACGTTACCGAATATCGGGTAAACACTACCGCTTATCGTTTGAACCATAGTTTTTGGGGCTTCTGATAGAAACCATCTGTTGCTACACCATCACAGTATGTTGCAATCGCTGCATCTTAAATCAAACCACAGGTAAACCCCATGCGCCATCAATTTTTCCTTTTACTACTGTGTGCAACGTTCAGTTGTATCGCGGCACAAAACGACCAAGAGGTTGTCCCAAGAACATTTAAGAATGAAAAGGCAATCATATTTAAAGCGAACGACGGGCAAGAGACCGACGCATTTGAAGGCTTCATTATGGTTACCGAAAACCGTAACAACAGCAAATCAAGAAACATTAGAATAAACTATGTGCGTTTCCCCGCTACAGGTACAAAAGTGGGGCCGCCTATTGTCTATTTGGCGGGAGGACCTGGGGGATCAGGTATTGGCACCGCAAAGTGGCGACGCTTTCCCCTATTTTTAGCTCTTCGAGAACACTCTGATGTGATAGCCTTAGATCAACGTGGCACCGGCGATTCTGAAAAAATGCCTCCATGCCAGTCCGATTATTCTATAAGCCTGACCGAAAAAATTGCGCCTTCAGAGGTAACAAAACAATATCGTCAAGCTGCCACCGCCTGTGCTGTCGATTGGACTAAACAAGGCGCTGATGTATTAGGTTATACAACCGAACAAAACGCTTGGGACTTGAATGACCTTCGCCAACATTTTAATGCTCCCAAAATATCACTCTGGGGGATTTCATACGGCAGCCATCTGGCGTTGTCAGCCATATCCTTGTTTGAACAACATATAGATAAAGTCATTATCGCTAGTGCTGAGGGGTTGGACCAAACAGTTAAACTTCCCAAGAATACGAATTTATACTTTGAACGAGTTCAACAAGAAATAAAGCGCCACCCAAAATTGGCTCAGTCTTTTGGCAATATCGCCCTTAGAATGCAGCGTGTTCATCAGCAATTACTAGATAGACCCCTTACTCTGACTTTGAATAACAAAGACGGTACTGAGCTGCCTTTTTTGTTTCAAAAGCATCATATGCAGCTTCTTGCATCGATGATGATAGCGGATCCGAATCAATATTTGGCCATACTACTAAACATTTATCGCGATATAGAAAAAAGCGACTATCACTCAGTAACGCTACTTCTTTGGCGGGGTATGTTTAATGATGAAAATATTAGTTTCCAGTTAATGTCGATGGCTATGGATGTTGCATCGGGTATAACGGATGTCCGTCTACAAAAAGTGCGAGAGCAGACAGAAAATGGCTTATTAGGCGATTTACTCAATTTCCCAATGCCACACTTAAACGACGTTATTAACGGTCTCGACCTCGGTGATAAATTTCGTCAACCCAAGTTGTCTTCTATTCCAGTTTTATTGTTAACCGGAACGCTTGATGGAAGGACTTATATAGAAGGACAAAAACAAGCGGTTGCCCATCTAGACAAGGTGACACAAGTTAAAGTGGTTAATGCAGGGCACAATTTATATACGTCATCACCTGAAGTACTGAATACGATGCATCAGTTTCTAAGGGGAGAAATAATAGAAAAGCTGGAAATTTTGGTAGAGCCGGCATTTATTGAACATCTCAAACAGTCTTTGTAATTAAAAAACTGCATAAAAAACTGCATAAAAAAGCGGGGAACAGTACATGCTGATCCCCGCTATAATCCAGCGAATAAAATTCGCTGAGTGTTAAGACTCTAAGCCACTTTTAAAGCATGTTCACGGCTAGCCAAATATTCGTTATAAGTGCCTTGGAAATTGATGATCTCATGTTCGCTAATTTCAATGACACGAGTGGCTAAAGACGAAACAAATTCTCTGTCGTGACTCACAAAAATTAATGTACCGTCGAATTTTTTGAGTGCATTGTTCAATGCTTCAATCGCTTCCATATCCATATGGTTAGTTGGTTCGTCCATTATCAGTACATTGATATCTGACATCATTAACTTACCAAACAACAAACGATTTTTTTCTCCACCCGAGCAGACCTTGGCTTTCTTATTAAAATCGTCAGCGGTGAATAATAAGCTACCCAATAAAGCACGTACTGCTAAGTCATCGTGTTTTGGTGTACGCCACTGTGACATCCAATCAAATAAAGTAAGATCAGTGTCGAAATCAGCGGTGCTGTCTTGTGGGCAATAACCTATACTGGCATTCTCGGACCATTTGACTACGCCACTCGTGGCTTGTAAGTCATCAATCAAACAACGTAATAGGGTCGTTTTACCTGCGCCATTCTCACCGATTATAGCTAGTTTTGCGCCAGCTTCTAAAATTAAGTCTGCATTGTTAAACAAGGGTTTGTCATCAAACTCATGACTAAGTTGTTCAAGGATCAAAGCTTGACGGTGAAGTTTTCTGTGCTGTTTAAGCATAATTTTTGGTGTGCGGCGACTCGATGATTTCACTTCGTCTAAGGTGATCTTTTCCATTTTTTTAGCGCGAGAAGAAGCTTGCTTTGCCTTAGATGCATTAGCTGAGAAACGGTTCACAAAAGCTTGTAATTCATCAATTTCGGCGCTTTTCTTCGCATTTTCTGTGTGAAGTTGTTCTTGAATTAATGATGATGCGGCTTGGTAAGCTTCATAGTTGCCAGGATAAATGCGTAACTCTCCGTAATCAATATCAGCCATATGGGTACACACTGAATTCAAAAAGTGCCTGTCGTGAGAAATAATGATCATGGTGCATTTGCGTTCGTTAAGGACTCCTCCAAGCCAGTTGATAGTATAAATATCAAGGTTGTTGGTTGGCTCATCTAACAGCAAAATATCTGGATTAGAAAACAATGCTTGGGCTAATAAAACCCGTAATTTCCAACCGGGTGCTACCTGTGCCATGAGTCCGAAATGATAGTGCTCAGCGATACCTGCCTGTAATAATATTTCACCGGCTCTGGATTCTGCAGTGTAGCCGTCCATTTCAGCAAATTGGGTTTCCAACTCTGCTACATGCATACCGTCTGCTTCACTCATATCTGGTTTTGAGTAAATGGCATCACGTTCTTGTTTGACCTTCCAAAGTTTAGCATCACCCATGATGACTGTATCGACTACTGTGTATTTTTCAAAGGCGAATTGGTCTTGGCTTAATGTGCCGACTTTATCGCCAGGGGTTATCGATACATTACCAGCGCTTGGCACTAAGTCACCACTAAGAATTTTCATAAATGTGGATTTACCACAGCCATTAGCACCGATCAGTCCATAGCGATTGCCGTGGCCAAATTTAGCCGAGATGTTTTCAAACAAAGGCGCTGCGCCAAATTGCATGGTGATATTTGCAGTAGAAATCAAAAGTAGGTCGTCCAGAATTAAAAATTAATCGATATGTTTGCCAAGTGAACCTGCCATCGGGCAAACAAAGGCCGCGCATCATACGGAAATACCACAGCAAAGTCGAGCAAGATTGATGCTTATTTATACAGGTGGGTATAATTGTACTTCTCATAAACTGCTTGGTAGCATTAAAAGGCGCACTAATTTTTTATGGATTTTTTATGACCCTTGCCTTTGATGTAAAATCCCTTGTTGTTTTATCGATATTTTTTGTATCCGCTTGTGCAACACCACCACCACCCATTAGTGAAATCGACCGCTTAACTGCCAGAGCTGAGCGGGTCGAGATTATTCGCGATGACTTTGGGGTGCCACATATATATGGCAAGACAGATGCAGACGCTGTATTTGGATTGTTGTATGCCCAAGCAGAGGATGATTTTAAGCGGGTAGAACGTAATTACATTTGGGCCATTGGCCGACTTGCAGAGGTTGAGGGAGAAACAGCTATATACAGTGACTTGCGGGCTCGTTTGTTTATGACTATAGACCAAGCAAAATTAGCTTATGAAAATTCTCCTGAGTCACTAAAAGCTTTATGTAAAGGCTTTGCAGATGGTCTCAATTATTATCTTGCCACACATGCCGATGTTAAACCTGCCCTGTTAACACGATTTGAACCTTGGATGCCGATGTTTTTTTCTGAAGGTTCGATAGGTGGCGATATTGAACAAATTTCAGTGAAAGGCGTTGAAGCTTTTTACGGGGACAGAGCGGATCACCTGGATACTCCAGACTTAGCTATGGCTGAGCCTAGGGGTTCAAACGGTTTTGCTATTTCGGGAAAGTTGACTGAGTCGGGTCATGCTATGTTATTGATCAACCCGCACACCTCTTTTTACTTTCGACCAGAAGTGCATGTGGTCAGCGATGAAGGTCTAAATGCCTACGGTGCAGTGACTTGGGGGCAGTTTTTTGTCTATCAGGGATTTAACGAAAAAAACGGCTGGATGCACACATCGACCCATGTAGATTTTATGGATGAATATCTTGAAACCATCATTGAACGTGGTGAGGATTTATATTATTTGTATGACGATGACGAATTAAAGGTTGATACCTCAACCGTAACCTTAAAGTATCGTGATGGAGACACATTTAAATCTAAAACTTTCCCTACTTTTCGCACCCATCATGGACCAGTAACACATATGTTGAATGGGCAATGGGTGACAACAAAGATAAACTGGGATCCTGTTAATGCTTTACAGCAATCATTTATCCGCACAAAAACGACTAGTCATGCCGAATTTCGCAATATGATGGATATACGTACCAACTCGTCAAATAACACCGTTTATGCCGATGCTGATGGTAACATCGCTTATTATCACGGTAATTTTATCCCCAAGCGTGACCCCAGTTTTGATTATTCAAAGCCGTTAAATGGCTCCAATAAAAAATCTGACTGGAGTGGCTTACATGCAGTAGATGAAACTATCAGCATTCTTAACCCTGCTAATGGTTGGATCCAAAACGCCAATTCCACTCCTTTTACTGCTGCGGGTGAATTCAGTCCTAAAGCAGAGGATTACCCCATTTATATGGCACCTGATCCTGAAAACTTCAGAGGTATACACGCGGTTCAAGTACTAACTGGCCAATCTGACTTCACTTTAGATAAGTTAATTGAAGTGGCTTATGACCCGCACTTACCAGGATTTAAAACGCTTATTTCTGGTCTTATTGACGCATATGACAAAGTACGTAATCCGCGCAGAGCTTTAGCTGAACCCATTAACGTTCTTCGACAATGGGATTATCGTGTATCAGTGGATTCCGTTGCTATGTCTTTGGCACATTATTACGCCATGCAATACTTGGCTGAAGGTACGCGTCCTGAAGATAAAAGTTTTATGCAAACAATTGAACATTTTGGCAACGGTTCGTTGCGCTCAGAGAAGTTATCAATTTTTGATTTGGCAGTAGAAAAGTTGACTGCAGATTTTGGACAATGGAATACCCCTTGGGGTGACATAAATCGACTGCAGAGACTCACAGGCGATATAGATTTGCCTGTAGATGATGCAAAACCGAGTATTCCAATCGGTATGGCATCAGGGCGATGGGGTGCATTGGCAGCGTTTGGATCTCGCAGTGTAAATGGCAGTAAAAAACTTTATGGTTATCGTGGGAATAGTTTTGTCGCTGTAGTGGAGTTTGGCGAAAAAGTTAAGGCGAAATCACTCTTGGCCGGTGGTCAAAGTGGCGATCCTGATTCAGCGCATTTTTACGATCAAGCTCAGCTTTATGCCCAAGGACAATTTAAAGATATTGCTTATTACAAAGAAGATGTGTTGAAACGCGCTGTAGAGAGTTATCAACCGGGTAAGCGCCAATAAATTTGTTACTTACCCTCAAACTATAAATAGGTTTGTTGATTAACCTTTGGCCACCCCATTCGCAGTTGGCATACTGCGTATGTTAAGTAATCAGTTAGAAACTGCGCCTAACATAATGGCCACTCATCCTAGGGAGGTTGAGCAAAAGGGTAAAACACGTCAGTGATTCCTTGGCTATTTGGGCTAGATGTTTTTATTTATCATAGTTTGTTAAATTTAGAGCCAACTACCTCGTAAATCAGCCTTGCTGCCAGCTTTGCAGTTCTGTTGTCGATATCATATTGGGGGTTCATTTCTGCAATATCTGCTAGCCTCCAGTTATAGTGAAAAGTAGATTGAGACTCTGCTATCCAGCGAAGCATGTTAATCACAAATTCTACCGAAATACCCAAAGCACTCGGTGCACTGACTCCAGGTGCAATATGTGCTGGAAATGCATCTAGGCAGACAGTGACATATAGTTCATCTACCTCGGTTAACATAGGCTCGATCAGTTGTTTGGCTTTCTTGAGATGACAATGGAAATCCAGTAAATATCGGGTTTTAGTTTGCTTGGCATAAGTAAATAGCGCTGATGTATTTGACGATTCAGCCACACCTAAGCAAGCATAATGAAATGGCTTATTATGAGTTTGGCAATATTCAGCAATTTGTCTAAAAGGAGTGCCTGAACTGGTATTTTTAGACGGATTACGTAAATCAAAGTGAGCATCAAAATTTACAATACCAATTTTTTTGTTTGAGTCTGCAGCAAGATGCTGAACTAATCCTTGGTAACTGCCCCAAGCGATTTCATGACCACCACCTAAACCGATTACCAATGTATTTTCATTTAGATTTTTTGCTACTTGCTGGGCATAGTGATCCTGGGCATCAGCTAAATGTGTTTCAGCAACAATATTGCCTGCATCGTATAGCGCACAGTCTGCATGCCATGCTAGATTTGTCAGCGCATGACGTATTGCATTTGGCCCTTTTGCCGCGCCAACCCGGCCTTTATTTGCGGCTACCCCTAAATCACATTCAAAGCCAAGTAAGCTGCAGTTAAGGGTATGTTGCTGACTATTAATTACCTGATGCCATCGCAGCCCATTTTGACCTTCTTCGGTATCCTCACGGCCTTGCCATAGGTAGGCTTTTTCTAACGTAGTCATGGCGTTTAACATACCTTTCCAGCAAACCACTTAGCCGCTGGCCGATGTTGATTAATACCATAAACTAGCTCTGCCGGATGTTCGACATCCCACAAACACAAGTCTGCATCCATCCCTATTTTAATTTGCCCTTTGTTAGACAGGTCGAGTGCCTTTGCCGCATTTAGGGTGATCCCGTATAGCGCTTCTTCTGGGGTCAAACCAAACAACACACTTGCCATATTCATTATGGTTAAAATAGATGCAATGGGAGAACTGCCAGGGTTTAAATCGGTGGCTATGGCCATAGGTACTTTGTTGGCTCTGAGTTCTGCTACAGGTGGTTTTTGGGTTTCACTGAGATAATAAAATGCACCGGGTAATAGCACAGCAACAGTACCTGATTGTTTTATTGCAGGAATATCTTTAGGGTCTAAATACTCAATATGATCGACTGAAAGAGCACCAAATTCAGCTGCAAGTTTGGCACCTTTCAAATCAGAGAGCTGTTCAACATGGGCTTTTACATTGAGTGAGTGTTTTTTAGCTGCTGTAAAAATTTTGCGACATTGCTCGGGTGAAAACCCAATGCTTTCACAAAACACATCGACGCAACTGGCTAATTGTTGTGTAGCGACAGCAGGTATCACTTGCTCGCAAATAAATTGAACGTAATCATCGGGATCCGAACGGTATTCTTTAGGGACAGTGTGAGCACCAAGGTATGTGGTAACAATATTCACAGGTAAATGCTCAGCAATTTGTTTGGCGACTTTAAGCATTTTTAACTCGGTATGCAAATCCAAACCGTAACCCGACTTCACTTCAATACAGGTCACACCTTCTTCTACTAATCTGGCCGCGCGTTTAATTGCACTGCTGAGCAGTGTTGGTTCGGATGCTTCTCTGGTGGCATTCACCGTACCTTGAATACCTCCACCTTGTTGGGCTATCTCAGTATAGGTTTTACCTTGCAGGCGTTGCTCAAACTCATTGGCTCTATTGCCGCCATAAACAAGATGGGTATGGCAGTCGATAAATCCAGGTAGTAACCATTTATTTTCACCATCGTATCTTTTATTACAATGATAGGTTTCTTGAGAGCCATCGAATATAGCGAGCACTTTACCGTTTTTAATGGCAACAGAAGAGTCAGCAAGTATGCCGTAAGCTTTGCCATTTTTTTGCATTGAAGCAATGCGAACATTGTTTATTATTACGTCACACTGCTTTGTCATGGTCTATACCCCCGAATTTAGATACGAATGAGTTTACTTGTACATACTTGTATATACAAGTATGTACAAGTGTATTAATATCAATTTTTTTCCGCATACTGGATCGGTTGATGATAAATAATAAATCTTCGGTGCAAGCCAGGTTTGTACAAATTAAGTCTGCAGTATTAGACAAAATTGAAAGTGGAGAAATGCGTCCAGGTGACAAAGTATTATCTGAAAATAAGTTGGCAGCCAGTTTTGGTGTGAGTCGTATGACTGCTCGTCGTGCTTTGTCCGAATTGGTAGTGGAAGGTATTTTGGCTCGTTCTCAAGGTGTAGGTACTTTTGTTTCTGATAAAAGACCCATGAGCTCGATCCTTGAAATACGCAGTATAGACGACGAGATCATTCAACGTGGGCATCGTTATTCAAACAAAGTGTTAGCTGTAGACAGCATACACGCATCCGAACGACAACGTGTATGGTTGGGAGTCGCGGCGAATAGTTTGGTTTTTCATACCAAGGTTGTGCATATGGAAAACGAGTTGGTTATTCAATTAGAAGACCGATTAGTTAATCCTGCCTTAGCTCCGCAATATATTGAGCAGGACTTCATGCACACGACTGCAAACCATTATTTGAGCAAAGTAGCGCCTCTTACCCAGGCCGATCACTCTGTTGAAGCCATATCGCCCAACAAAGGATTAGCTAACATATTGAATATTGATATTACTCAGCCCTGTTTGAAGTTGAGCCGCCGCACTTATTCAAGCAAAGGCATTGTGAGTTATGCCCGTTTATATCATCCAGGTAATCGCTATCGAATTGGCGGACACCTCGATTTTAACCCCACACATTAGGAAATTTGATGAATCGTCATGATCCCAGTCGTATTATCCGCGCCCCTAGAGGCAATCAACTGAACGCCAAAAGCTGGCAAACAGAAGCACCTCTTAGAATGTTAATGAATAACCTTGATCCTGAGGTTGCAGAGCATCCACAGAGTTTAGTGGTGTACGGTGGCATTGGTCGTGCTGCCAGAGACTGGCAAAGTTATGACAAGATTGTTGAAGTATTAAAGCGGCTGAATACCGATGAAACATTATTGATCCAAAGTGGTAAACCGGTAGGTGTTTTTCCTACACACGAAAACGCTCCCCGCGTCATTATAGCTAACTCAAACCTAGTACCACACTGGGCAACTTGGGAGCATTTTAATGAGTTAGATAAACAAGGCCTGATGATGTATGGACAGATGACAGCAGGCTCTTGGATATATATCGGTTCACAAGGCATAGTGCAGGGTACGTATGAAACCTTTGTGAGTGTCGCAAAACAACATTTTAATGGTGATCCCAAAGGCCGTTGGATATTAACCGGTGGTTTGGGCGGCATGGGTGGGGCGCAACCTCTTGCGGCAACCATGGCCGGTTTTTCAATGTTGGCAGTTGAAGTGGACGAAAGCCGCATCGATTTTCGAATAAAAACAGGGTATTTAGATAAAAAAGCCCAAAATCTTGACCATGCTATGGATTTATTAAAGGAAGCAAACTTAGCAGGTAAGGCGATTTCTATTGGTCTAATGGCTAATGCAGCAGATGTCTTCCCCGAATTGGTTACGCGCAATATAACGCCAGATGTGGTGACTGACCAAACCAGCGCGCATGATCCTTTGAACGGGTACTTACCCATAGGATGGTCTTTAAAGCAGGCAGAAAACCAACGCTTATCAGATGAGTCCGCAGTCATAAAAACAGCAAAACAATCCATGGCTGTTCAAGTGAAAGCCATGTTAGACCTACAAACTAGAGGCGCGGTTACATTAGATTACGGTAACAACATTCGTCAAATGGCTTTAGAAGAAGGTGTTGAAAATGCCTTTGATTTTCCAGGCTTTGTACCTGCCTACATCAGACCCTTGTTTTGCCAAGGCATCGGTCCATTTCGTTGGGTAGCGTTATCAGGCGACCCTGAAGATATCTATAAAACAGACGCAAAAGTGAAAGAGCTGCTCCCCGATAATCCACACTTGCACCAATGGTTGGATATGGCAAAAGAACGTATTCAATTTCAGGGGTTACCCGCGCGTATCTGTTGGGTTGGCTTGGGCGAAAGACAAAAGCTTGGTTTGGCCTTTAATGAAATGGTCAGAACAGGTGAATTATCTGCGCCAATAGTCATTGGTCGAGACCATCTAGACTCAGGCTCAGTAGCCTCACCCAACCGTGAGACTGAGAATATGTTAGACGGTTCAGATGCCGTATCAGATTGGCCGATACTCAATGCGTTGCTTAACACCGCTGGTGGCGCAACGTGGGTGAGCCTGCACCATGGAGGAGGTGTAGGTATGGGCTTCAGTCAACATTCTGGCGTGGTTATTTTATGTGATGGCACTGAAGATGCCGATAAACGCATCGCCAGAGTCTTACATAATGACCCCGCAACAGGCGTAATGCGCCATGCTGACGCAGGTTATGAGGTGGCAAAAGACTGTGCCAAAAAGAACAATTTAGATCTGCCCATGTTAAATGTAGATGAAGTTATAGAAAAAGATAAAAAGAAAGAAGGACAAAAGTAATGCAAAACATCGTTATTCACCCAGGCCAACTCACCTTATCGCAATTAAGAGACGTTCATCGCCAACACATACCTATTTCTTTGTCACCTGATGCCCATGACGCTATTCACAAAGCGGAAGAAGTGGTGTTGGATGTGATTGCAGAAAATCGTACTGTGTATGGTATTAACACCGGCTTCGGACTATTAGCCAATACTAAAATTGATGTATCAGAGTTAGAACTTTTACAACGCAGCATCGTCTTGTCGCATGCCGCAGGTATTGGTAAGTTTATGTCTGAAGATGTGGTGCGTTTGCTGTTGCTGCTAAAAATAAACTCACTGGCCCGAGGTTATTCAGGTATTCGTTTGCAAGTTATTGAAGCCCTGATCATTTTGTACAACAAGGAAATCTATCCTGCTATTCCTGAAAAAGGCTCTGTAGGCGCATCGGGTGATCTAGCACCATTAGCTCATATGAGTGCGGTATTGTTAGGGGAGGGTGAAGTTATCTATCAAGGCACTCGAATTTCAGCAGATCACGCCTTAAAAATAGCAGGTTTGGAGAAAATTTCTTTAGCACCCAAAGAAGGACTAGCTTTACTCAATGGTACTCAAGCTTCTACCGCTTTTGCACTCAGAGGTCTGTTTTGCGCCGAAAATGCACTTAATTCTAGTATCGCCATAGGCTCATTAACTGTGGAGGCAGCACTTGGCTCAAGGGTACCGTTTGATGAAAGAATTCACTTAGTTCGGGGTCATCAGGCACAAACTGATGTGGCGGCTGCTTATCGAGGCCTATTAAAAGAATCCACTATTGGGCAGTCTCACGGTGGCTGTGAAAAAGTCCAAGATCCTTACTCTTTACGATGTCAGCCTCAAGTAATGGGTGCATGTTTGCAACAAATGCGTTTTGCGGCACAGACTTTAATTATAGAAGCCAATGGCGTGTCAGATAACCCATTAGTATTTGCCGATAGTGGTGATATCCTATCCGGAGGTAATTTTCACGCTGAAATCGTTGCTATGACAGCAGACATGTTAGCCATTGCGTTATCAGAAATTGGTGCCTTGTCTGAAAGGCGTATGGCATTGTTGATTGACTCTCACTTGAGTGGTTTGCCACCATTTTTAGTGGATAACGGTGGGGTGAATTCAGGGTTTATGATCGCTCAGGTGACCAGTGCAGCCCTTGCCAGTGAGAACAAAACTTTAGCGCACCCAGCATCAATAGATTCATTGCCAACTTCGGCTAATCAAGAAGACCATGTCTCTATGGCTACTTTTGCGGGTAGGCGACTTTGGGATATTTTCGACAATGTAGCAGGTATTTTAGGCATAGAGTGGTTGGCTGCTAGCCAAGGGTTAGACTTCAGAGCACCACTTGAAACCAGTGATAAACTAAAATCGGTCAAAGCTCTGTTACGTACAAAAGTATCCTTTTACGATAAAGACAGATACTTCTCGCCTGATATTGAGAATGCCAAAAAATTGATAGTGAATCGGAGTTTGTTAGATATCATAGACATCAATTTACTTTAACCTCTCAGTTTTTCTGGGGGTATAAAAATACGGGTAATAAGACGTATGTTTTCGGTTTTTAACGACTGAAGAAAACATTAAGTCTGATAAAATTTTAATAGTGCCTTTTTTCAATACGCATA
>OOFW01000006.1_pt1 | contig 26927 bp, 28 predicted proteins | sample 1670271 | NCBI WGS metagenome assembly OOFW01 (sample SAMEA98137918, study PRJEB22522) | marine metagenome | biome: marine biome; feature: marine water body; material: sea ice | place: Arctic Ocean | collected 07-Sep-2015 | depth 1.32 m
TGCTCAGTACGTACAAATCCCAGCAAGCGGTTGAAAAAGGGTTTCGATTTCTTAAAAGTCCGGATTTTTTAACGTCGGCATTTTATGTCAAAAAACCGGAGCGTATAGAAGCGCTGCTGATGGTCATATATAAGGGAGCTGTTTTTTGAAGAGTAGGGTCAGGGCTTCACTGGCGCTGACATCTTGTTTTCTGCAACTGGATAAATAGCCTCGCAGTGTACAAAACGTCTGTGCGCCTTTCATGCTGCGAAAGCAACCCGATATCTTTTGTTGTACTTTGGTCATGCGAATATCATTTTCACCTCGATTATTAGTGAAAGGGACATGGCTATTTTCCATAAAGCGTAACGTATCGTCTTCGTATTGCCTCAAGCGATCCAGTAACGCCCGTGACTTACTCCTTTTTAAGCGCCCTCGCTGCCCAGGCTCGCGGGTGTCTTTGTCTGGGGCTGGGCAGGTTTGCTCACCCTCATGCAAAATATCGCGATAACGTTGCCGGTAATGCTGGACTTTATCAGGCGTCAACATCCCCATCGTATGACCTGCTACCTTGGCATTGAGACTCAACAAAAAGTCTTGCATCGTTTTAGCCCACAATTGCTCATCTTGCTCAAAAGCTCGCTGCAATTCTCGCAGGTGATGGGCATTGCACAGGGCGTGTTTAGCTTGGGTGTATCGGTAATAAGGCTTCCAGTGGTCATGGCACAGAATACCGGCATAATCGGGTAAAATGCCTGCGTCATCCATCGCCTCTTTGCCTCGTTTTGCGTGTGGATGAAAGGATGTCCACCTCGGTGACGATGCACAGTGCAACCATTGGCGCTTGCCGCCTATGTTGATACCTGTCTCATCCACATGCAATAACGCAGCGCTTTTCAGCGCGTTATCTATCTTGTTTGTTGCCCCTGTTTGCTCAAGCAACTCTGCTGCTTGTTGGTTAAACCTCACCAACGTGCCGCTACTCAAAGGGATACCTAATTGGTCGGTAAAATACTCTTCGATACGTTTGTAGGGCAACAGTTGGTACTGAGATAAGTACACCGCATGGGCTTTAACGCCATTCCCATATTAAACTGCGCTGTTTACTCCATCAGGAAAATCAGCAACAAACCGCTTACCTTGCTCATCCTCTAGTATCTGTGCTTGATATTCCGTCACCATTCGCGTGATATCAATGTCTACGACCTGGCGCAGCTGAAACCCCACTTCACGATAGTTGCCTTGGGGCAATGACGCTTGCGTCACATACAACACTTTTACCTCATCCGGCTCATCAACAGGTGCTAAGGTCACCCCTTTATGACCTATTTGGCCACCTGCTTTCTTGCCACTGGACTTCGATGATGACTTCTTGCGGTTACTATCCTTGGATGGCGGAATACTACTATTCTGGCTGTTCAACCCTAAGCGTTGGGCCAGCAACACCACGACCAATAATATTAGCTCTATCGAAGCTTTCAGCGCAGGCGAAGCATCCGCATCGTTTTGCAACTGCGCCTTCGTTCGCTTTACTACTTCAGTAATATTAATGCCGCTTAGGTTCATAGTCGAAGAGAATGGTGTGCTATGTCAATAGCATGACACATCAGAATGATCGGGCAATAGGATCGCCAGATCAGTGCAACTTTATTTTTTAATAGGCTGAATAGTTACGTTAGTTTTACTTATTTCAGATGGTACAGTCCATATACCCACCTCAAAGTTAAAATGCGCCCACTGAGCTAATCTAATTTCAGATTGTCTTGCACCAGTGAGGATTAATAACTGAATACAAATTTTATTTGCTGGGCTCGCTTTTGCTCTTTCAATTTCAAGCCACGTTTTAGCTACTTCATCTAATGACAATACCCGACTCCCAATAGATGATTTCTCACCAACGTCTTTTACAAGCAAATTCATTACCGGTGAGCCGTCAACCAATCCACGACGAATACACCAACTCAACATGGTTTTTAATCGTCTAAGAGCAGTTCCAGCCATCTTGGGGCTACTTTTATCAGCTATATCATCGAAATATCTCAGCTAATCTTTAAGTGTTATATCTGCTACAGGTTACGGAAATTTATTTTTAAAATACTTCTTCACTGTATGTTGATAAAGCGTTTGGGTTTGATCTTTTAAGGTGCGATTTACATATTTTGTTAACCATTCTTCAGCACATTCATCCAATGTTGGCCGCCCTTCTGTGCTTACTTTTTTTCGTTTTAACTCAGAGGCAGGATCACGACCTTCAGCAAGCCAGTTACGCAATTCTGGAACCTTATTTCTAGCCTGCTCAATACTTAAATCAGGATACCGACCTAATTTTAATCGAGCGCCTTTGTTATTGAAGCGATAACGATATTGCCATGTTATAGTGCCATTTTTAAAAACGCGCACACTCAGACCATCGCGGTCAGAAATCACGATTTCATTTTCTTGTGATTTACTTAGATACTTTCTAAGTTTTGTATCAGTTAATGCCATAATTTACTTTTGGTACACACATTGAATTAACATTGGTACGCGTATTGGTGCAACTTATTAATGAGTTAGAAGGAACTTGTATGAACAAAGGTAAACAATTGAAACTGAACAAAGCCTCAACAGACAATGCCTTCGCGGCACTTAACGAACGTCAATGAACAATCAAGCACAACCTTCGATTTACTGGCACGACTATGAAACATGGGGAGCTAATCCTCAAAAAGACTTTCCTTGTCAGTTTGCCGGTATACGCACAGACCTAGACTTAAATATAATAAGTGAACCCTTGATGATCTTTAGTCAAATTGCTAATGATTGTCTACCCGTTCCTCAAGCATGCTTAGTGACAGGTATTACCCCGCAACGTACTTTGAAAGAAGGACTACCTGAGCGAGACTTTATCGCACAGATACTTAAAGAATTCTCAGTGCCCAATACCTGTGTTGCGGGTTTCAACAACATACGATTTGATGATGAAATTACTCGCTACACTTTATATCGTAACTTTTATGACCCTTATGCAAGAGAATGGCAAAATGGCAATAGCCGTTGGGACATTATTGATTTAGCTAGGGCGTGTTATGCACTTAGGCCTGAGGGTATTAATTGGCCGTTAAATGAACAGGGATTGCCCAGTTTCAAGTTGCAGGATTTGACTAAGGCAAACGGTATTCAGCATCAAGGTGCTCACGACGCCATGTCTGACGTGTACGCGACTATTGCGGTTGCTAAGTTGATTAAAGATCGACAACCCAAACTATTTGATTACCTGTTTAATTTACGGAATAAAAGGAAAGTACTCGAACAAATCGATTATCAACAGTTAACACCTTTAGTGCACATATCATCAAAAATACCTTCAGTTCATGGCTGCTGTAGTTGGATTGTACCTATTGGAATGCATCCATCTAATAAAAATGCGGTGATTATTCTTAATTTAGCCCTTGATCCTAGTCCACTTTTTACACTTTCAGCTGATGAAATAAGGAAGAAGTTATACACATCCAAATCAATGTTAGAGGAACATGAACAGCGATTACCTATAAAACTGCTGCATTTAAATAAATGTCCTGTGTTAGCTCCGGCTAAAACACTCAGCACTGAAAATGCTGAACGCTTAGGAATTGATAGACAACTTTGCTTACAAAACTTGCAGAAAATCAAAGCTAACCTGCGCAGCCTTGATAAATTGCAAGAAGTATACGCTCAAACCGAACAACGTCATTCACTTGACCCTGAACACGCTCTGTATTCAGGCGGATTCTTTTCATCGGTCGATAAAAAGCTTATGAGCCAAATAGTTTGTTCTGATGTGGATGGGTTGACGGAGCTTTCTCTGCCTTTTGAAGATGAACGACTCAATACACTATTATTTAGGTATCGTGCACGGAATACACCTCAGTCGTTATCAGAACCAGAACTTGAGAGGTGGCAACGTTATAGACATTTCAAATTTTTCGACGCTGAATCACCAGCAAGTATCAAAATGCCAGAATTTTTAATGCAACTTGAACAATTAAGTATTCAATATGCTCGCGTACCAGAAAAATTAGTAATATTAAAAACACTCTACAATTACGCGCAAGGTTTATAAAAAATTTTATAGACTTTGTCTGTTAGGCTTTTAACTCATATGAATAGTGATTATGTGTTAATTATTAACGTTAATTGTTAATAGACCGATATAAAGTGTGGCTTTTTAGTCCGACATAAATTAGAGTTTTCGATAGTTTGGTAAAAATAAAAGGCGATTAGATGCTTGGTATCACGGTAAAATTAGACGACACAGAACAATACGTGGAGCTAAATATTACGCCTTCCCTTGTGGAGAAAGACATCGAAGCTGCAGCTCTTCATCAGTTAATTCAGAAAAGTCCATTTAAAGATTTTTTTATTTTTGATGAAAACGTTGTTGAAGCCATTAACAGTTATAAATCTGCAGTAAAAAGCAACAGTTCCACATTAATTGAGCATCGCATAGGCGAACGAAGAGATACCCAAATAAAGTGTAGAATTGTTGCAGACCAACTATCTGCTTACATGACAATAATAACTAGATATGAAGGAAAATCCCCCACAGTTCATTCATTATTAAAAGAATTACACCTGCTGGGTATAAAACGAGGCATCAGCAAAAAACGTTTAACACGTTTAATTCAGCAATGTGCACAAGCACAGCCAGGCGAAACTTTTGAAGACCTCATATCTAAAGGCTTGCCTCCTAGAGCAGGTAAATCTTCTCGATTGAAACCTCTAGTACTAAATGTCCTAGACAGAATTTTAAAACCTCAATCGGTAGATTCCGCGCGAGTTGATATGCGTAACCTAGGTGCGATTATTTCCGTACAAAAAGGAGCCGAAATTCTACGCAGAATGCCACCAACCGAGGGTAGAAAAGGATACACCGTAGGGGGCGATGTTATCAGTGCTAAGTCAGGAGAATGGATTAAATTCATACCGGGTGATGGCACTGTGCTCAGTGATGGAGATGAAAACTTGTTACTTTCAGACATTTCTGGCATGCCTAAATTTAAAGATGAAAAAATGTGGGTTGATAGTATTTTCTCTTGTAAGGGTGTCAATGTAGGTAGCGGTAATGTTAACTATGATGGTTCCGTTTTTGTTAGTGGTGATGTAACTGAAAAAATGGAGATTTATGCTACTGGTGATGTAACAATTAATGGCTTTGTCGATTCTGCCTCTATCCATGCAGATGGGGATATCATCATTACTGAAGGTGCGATGGGCAAAGTCAATAATTCTGGAGTGGAATACAGTACTAATTTAATGTCAAAAGGCAACGTCTACGTACAGCATGGTCAAGGCTTAGATATTAATTGTAATGGTAATGTCACTGTTGGCAGACAACTCGCTTACAGCCGAATAAACTGTCGTGGTAAAGTGACAATTGGTTCAATAGACAAACCGAATGGAAATATTTTTGCCTGCACAATTAAATGCCAAAATGAAGTCATCGCAGGCACTTTAGGTGCAGTTTCTGGTAGTAACTTAACTATTGATTTTAGCGATGGTTTTAACACTTTATTAGAACGCAAAGACTCACTCGACGAACTTTTGAAGCAAATAAAACAAAATAATGTTCGGCATCTCGAGCGGATCAACATAATCAACTCTAAATCTATACCACAAGATATGCAGACAAGAGTTGACGAAGCCAACCAATTGTTTAAAAACGAATCGCAGTTGCTGGAATGGCTTGAAATCAAAGCTGAAGAAATGCAAAAATCCAAAGAGGATTACCAAACTGATATCAAGCTAATTGGTAATAAACGAATTTATCCAGGTGTGGTAGTTAAACTTAATAACCGAACTTGGCGAGCCGAAAGAGAATACGATAAGGCAAAGATATGTTTCCATGGACATCAGTGGCATTTTGAACCACTAATCTAATCATGCGCACAGAAGCTTTAATTTAATAACCTAGTTAGTAGACTTGATGTGTCCCATCTGCCTCCTCCACTTCGCTGTACATCAGCATAAAACTGGTCAACTAATGCTGTTAATGGCAATGTAGAACCATTTTTTTTGGCTTCATTCAAAGCAAGATCTAGATCTTTACGCATCCAATCAACGGCAAATCCAAAGTCAAACTTGCCTGATAGCATAGTCTCAGAACGATTTTCCATTTGCCAAGACTGAGCAGCGCCCTTTGAGATAACATCGATAACTGCATGGCAATCTAATCCAGCATTCTTTCCAAAACAAAGTGCTTCGGCTAGTCCTTGAACTGTGCCAGCAATACAAATTTGATTCATCATTTTTGCTAGTTGACCACTGCCCACATCACCAAGCAATTGGCTAAACTTCGAATAGCAATTCATGACTGCTTCAACAGAGTTATAATGTGTTTGATGGCCACCTAACATCACCGTCAATTGGCCATTTTCAGCACCTGCTTGTCCACCTGATACTGGTGCGTCTAAAAACCCAACACCTATTTCTGAGCATTTCGAAGCCATCTCTCGGGCTACTTCTGCAGAAGCAGTAGTATGATCAACTATGATGTCACCAGCATTTACACCTGCTAATATCCCATGTTCCCCTAACATAACTGAACGTAAATCATCGTCATTGCCCACACATATCAAAATTACATTGGCTTGTTCTGACGCCTCTTTAGGAGTCGATACCATGCTGCCAGAAAACTCATCAACCCAGGCTTGGGCTTTTTTGGTGGTGCGATTAAACACTGTGACATCATGGCCTGCTTTTTTGCAATGTCCAGCCATGGGAAAGCCCATAACCCCTAATCCAATAAACGCTATTTTTTTTACCAATTTACTTTCCTTTTCCATTATTAGAGCTTGCATTAATTTAAAAATATTGACTTAAATAGTTGAAACATGTCTGCATAATGTCAATATAGATAATACATTATCAACAAGAGAAACATTATGTCGGATACCATATATCAGTTTGATGCCATATTAAATAATGGCGAAAATATAAACTTCAAAGATTATGAAGGTAAAGTGTTATTGATAGTTAATACTGCCAGTAAATGCGGGTTTACACCTCAATATGATGGTTTACAGAACCTATATAAACAGTTTGAAACACGTGGCTTAGAAGTACTTGGATTTCCTTGTGATCAATTTGGCCACCAAGAACCTGGAGCGGATGCAGAAATACAGGAGTTTTGCAGTTTAAACTTCAATGTTAACTTTCCTTTGTTTAAAAAAATTGAGGTAAATGGATCAAACGCAGCCCCAGTGTATAAGTATTTAAAAGAAGGGGCACTGGGTGTAATGGGCAGTAAAAGTATCAAATGGAACTTCACCAAGTTTTTGGTTAATAAACAAGGCAAAGTAACTAAACGTTATGCGTCTACCACCAAACCTGCTGAGATGATAAAAGATATTGAAAAATTACTCACAGAGTAATTTAACTACCTGCTAATAATTTTTCTGGGTAATAATTAAAAAATATTTACCTAACCATAGATATGGCTCAACCGAGCCATATTGAATTTCTAACTTTTTTAGCTGCTCATATTCGCTGACTCTTTTTTCTGGCAGTTTCAAATAGTCATGAAAACAGCGTATCCCAGCTTTTTTTATGACTTTAACAGGTAATGTTTCAAGTTCGGATAAAATTGCTTTGGGTTTCTGCGGGTTATTAGGACTTAAGCGTACGATATTTTTACTTGTCATTCCTTGTTCAACATAGTCAAAATTGCCGTACAACATGTTGCCAAATAATTGTGCGTCATGATTAAAGAAGCTGAGTGAGAGGTGTCCGCCGGGTTTAACTAAATCAACTAGTTTATGTAATACTTCAAAAGGATCTCTTAACCACTCCAAAACAGCATGACATATCACCAAATCGTATTTTTTTTCTGCGCTTAACGACAAAATATCCATATGCTGAATATTAAGGTTGATATTATTTCCTACTTTATTTTTTGCTAAAGATAATACCTCTAAGGAGATATCAGATAAGGTTACCCTGTGGTTTAAATTAAGCATCATTTCAGTCATTACCCCAGTACCCCCACCTGCATCTAAAATATCTAATGAATTCCCATATAAAGGAATGATATCCTGCAAATAATGCACTAATAGCTCATGGCGCAATTGACCTTTTGTTGAGCCATATATATTTTTTTCAAATTTATCCGCAAACGTATCAAAACTTTGATCTTGCTTATTATTATCCATTTATCAGATGTGCCTTAAACTGGGTTATCGATGTCAACAAATACAGCTTCAACATCTAATTTTTGTTGGATATACTCGCCCAGCGCTTTTACGCCATAACGTTCAGTAGCATGATGCCCTGCGGCATAAAAATGAATGTTCATTTCTCTTGCCGTATGAATGGTTTGCTCAGAGACTTCACCAGTAATAAAAGCATCAATACCTTTTTCAGCTGCTAATTCAATGTAATTTTGTCCACCGCCGGTACACCAAGCAACCGTTTCAATGTTGGTTTTTAACGCAGGTTCATGTAAAGGATTTTTAACCAGTTTAGTATTTAACAACCTAATCAATTCTATTGGGTTGATGCCAGCCTCAAACTTACCCTGCATAACCAATGATTGAGGATTATTTTCTTCCAATGGTAATATATCTGTAATACCCAACAATTTCCCCAACTGAACGTTATTGCCTAGTATTGGGTGAATATCCAAAGGTAAATGATAGGCATAAAGATTGATGTCATGTTGCAATAACGTATGTATTCGTTTTCTTTTCATACCGGTTAGACAAGGTGACTCTCCTTTCCAAAAGTATCCATGGTGAACCAAAATAGCGTCCGCGTTAATAGAAACTGCATAATCAATTAAAGCTTGGGAAGCAGTCACACCTGTGACTATCTTATTCACCTGTTTTTTACCTTCTACTTGCAAACCATTAGGGCAATAATCTTTTATTTTTTCGGGCTTTAATAACATATTAAGTGAATGTAACAACTGACTGTTTGATATTGACATTTATTTCCCTTAATTAAACTTAAGTTAACCTTAGTAATTCAAAACATAGGGCCTAAGACAGCCCCTAGACATTATAAATAAAAAAAGGTATAAAACCTGTCCAAATTCTGAAAAACATACTAAAGGTAAATACCTGATTATGAGTAAATTGGACAAAGATCAAGTGATAGCGGCTTTCACAGAAGCTTACACTGCAGTAAATGGTAAGGTCCCAGTAATCGAAGCCAAGGGTGGCTGGTATAGTGTTGACGATGGTAAAAATATACGCTTAGCAGGTTTAGATACGATGACCGCTGAACTTAATTCGTTAACTCTGACTAAAGAAAACAATACTGTTATCGAAGACCCCTTAAAGGCAACAAACAAAAAGCCTGCAGCCGATATAAAAGCAGCTAAGGTACCGGCCATAAAGAAGGTCAAAAAATCAGAGTTTTCAGTTAAAGCATTTTGGGCTGAGAAAATATTAAAGCAAATCGCAGATTCTAAAGTTTCTCGATAAGATTAAATAAATGAAAAAAGCCCCATGGTCATTTAAATCATGAGGCTTTTTTATTAATCTAATTTAGGAATTATTATTATTTGAATTGACGTTCTCTTTTGATTTCAATTGTGTCTATGTAGCCATGCCAAGTAGCATATCCAATAAGTGGCATCAAAAATACAAAACCTACAAACCATGTAGCGAAACCAATAAGTACTGCTAGTGATATTATAAATGCCCATAACATCATGGGACCTTTGTTTGTCCATACAGCGTTCATATTAGTTAACAAAGCGGTAGCTAAGTCTACTTTGCGTTCCATTAATATTGGTTGTGTAAAAGCACTAAGAAAAAATACTAACAATGTGAACCCTGCACCGACCACTGTACCCACAGCTAAGAAAGGTAAAAGATTTTCAAGGTTTTCATCTAGATATGGAGGGTATAAAGCATGGATTAATGAGGCTACGCGTAGCCAAAAAATCATTAATATCATCAGTAATATACCTAAGCCCCATTCATTGAATGCATTGCGCTTGATTGCTTTAATGCTGTGCCACAAAGAAGGAGTATGTTTTTTCTCTAATTCCCAACTTATGTCATACATCCCAGCAGCTAAGAATGGACCAATCAACATAAAACAAACAATAGCCGGCATAATAACTAAATGCCAGCCAGTAAGTTGAACCAAATAAGTGATGAACCAAGGAATAAGGGCAAATATCAAACCATAAAAAAGAGTTAAAATAGGAGCTTTACTTGCGTCTTTTATACCAAGTGCCAACCATTTAAAGGGATCACTCATTGACAGCTGTTTACAAGGAATAACTCGTGCGATGTCACTGTCTAAAATCGCATTGTGAGGGGGTTCTTTAAAAGGTTGTGACATGATTTACTCCATAAAACATTGAAACAAATTACTTTCTTATTATTAAATTATGCTCTCAGTTTACTCAAACAATAAAAAAAGTATATAGCATTTAATTCACTAAACGATTAAAACTAAAATACTTTTAATAATATGACCATTCTGGATTACATTATTATCTGTAAATGCGGGAAATAGTAAACAGGTTGCTAAGCAATAGTTGCGAAGAATTGTTTATTTATTTTTTTAAAGTAGTAAAACAGCTAAAATAGGGCCATCTCATCTGAGATACAATGTCATACCGACTTGTAACACTTGTTTTTAATAACGTCATATTAGAATAAAAAATTCAATAGATCGTCTTAGTATCATCTGGTTGTGTTTACGGAACAATATTATTATCACAGGTGATACAACTATGACCACGGTTAAGTTCTTAATAATTTTTTAGAAAAACACATCCTTTTACTCCGAAATATTCCCAGCCAACAAAACACCTGTATGCTTAAAAAAGCCATAAACTCCGCAACTAACGATGGCTTTTTTATTTGATCATAATTCCATATCCAAGTATCAAGCAAACGACGCACAGACCTCAAAACAGTTTATCATTCATATACTCAGTGACACCCAACGATGTGATAAAACCAGCATAGATGACAATAAAAGAACAGTAATACGCTTGCTCTGCATAACGGACCCCACAATAGCCAAAATGAAAAAATGCCAGAAATAAGGTTTTAATTGTTCTATCAGCAAGCATAAACATCAAAAAAATTTAACGTTTTTTTATAGCATAGCTAATTAAACACTTAACAGCCTTACCCATGTTGGTTTAACCTGTCATCACACGATGGAGATTGTTTACACCAATGAAAAAAATTAATAAGTCGAACAAATTAGAGAATGTGTGTTACGAAATACGCGGCCCCATTTTAACTGAAGCAAAAAAAATGGAGGACGAGGGGCATCGTATATTGAAACTTAATATAGGTAACCCTGCCCAATTTGGTTTTGAAGCACCTGATGATATATTAAAAGACGTGATCCATAATTTACCAAAATCACAGGGCTATTCTGATTCAAATGGTATTTATTCCGCACGTGTTGCCGTGATGCAATATTATCAGCAGAAAAACATCAAAAACGTCAAAGTTGAAGATGTGTTTATTGGTAACGGAGTAAGTGAGTTAATTGTTATGGCCATGCAAGCGCTGGTTAATAACGATGATGAAGTATTAATACCCGCACCAGATTACCCTTTATGGACAGCAGCTGTTAGCCTCGCATCTGGTGTGCCAATACATTATCGATGTGACGAATCCAATGGATGGCAACCTGATATTGATGATATACGCAGCAAAATCACTGAAAAGACTAAGGCAGTAGTATTAATAAATCCTAATAATCCAACTGGCGCGGTCTATAGCACAGAGTTATTACAACAAGTTATTAAATTGGCCCGTGAATTTTCACTGGTCGTGATCAGCGATGAAATCTACGATAAAATTTTATATGATGACGCTCAACATCATTGTATTGCATCAATGGCTACAGATATTTTTTGTATCACTATGGGCGGGTTATCTAAAAACTATCGCATAGCGGGTTTCCGTGCAGGATGGTTAGTAGTTAGTGGCAATAAATTAATAGCCCAGAGCTACATAGAAGGGCTTAATATTCTCTCATCCATGCGCATGTGTGCAAATGTACCAAGCCAACATGCAATACAAACGGCCTTAGGTGGATATCAAAGCATTAACGAACTTATTGGTGATGATGGTCGACTAAAAATTCAGAGAGACATGGCATTTGAAATGTTAAATGCTATAGATGGTCTTGAATGTGTCATGCCTAAAGGTGCCATGTATTGTTTTGTTAAAGTAGACGCTCAAAAATTCAATATTACCAATGATGAACAAATGATATTTGATTTGTTACGTGCAGAAAAAATATTATTAGTACACGGTTCGGCATTCAATCTAAAACAAGGATGTTATTTTAGACTCGTATTTTTACCTCATGTTGACATTCTAAAACCAGCACTTGAAGGTATTGCAAACTTTTTCAAAAGTTATAGGCAGGTAATTTAAATAAATGGACAACATATCTCCTCATCAAAGTCATTTCTTTGCCCATCTGTCACGTATGAAGTTGATCAACAGATGGCCTTTGATGCGCAATATAAGAACAGAAAATGTTCAAGAGCACAGTTTACAGGTGGCTATGGTAGCCCATGCTTTAGCACTGATCCGTAATAAATATTTTAATGGTAATTTAGATCCCAATTTGGTGGCTACTATTGCTATGTTTCATGACGTATCAGAAGTGATAACGGGGGATTTACCCACACCTATAAAATATTCAAATCCAGTTATACGTGACGAATATAAAAAGATAGAAAAACTCGCGGAACAAAAACTTATCAGTATGGTACCTGATGAATTCAGAGAAGATTACGCGCAGCTGATTGATCATAACCATCATGATGAAGACATCGCGTTTATTGTAAAAGCTGCTGATGTTATTTGTGCCTACCTAAAAACACTAGAAGAACTTTCTGCTGGCAATAAAGAATTTGAACTAGCCAAAAAACGTTTGGACAAAATGTTAAAAGATTACCATTCAAAAGAAGTTGATTATTTCATAAAAGCTTATGTTCCCAGCTTTAGTCTAAGCCTCGATGAAATTACTCAAGAAGAACACTAGTTTGATGACTTGATTATTTCAGCGACATTTGGTCACATTACATAAAAGCATTAAGCATTAAGCATTAAAAATACAGTGTGGAGCAGTTATAGTTATGGAAATTTGGACACAGCGCAGGCACGGCAGAAAACTTCAACGTCCAGGTGACCATCGCACACCTTATCAAAGAGATAAGGCTAGAATTCTTCATTCAGCCGCATTTAGAAGGTTACAAGCTAAAACCCAAGTATTAGGAGTGGGGATCAGCGATTTTTATCGGACTCGGCTTACTCATTCATTAGAAGCATCACAAATTGGTCAAGGGATCGCGGCACAGCTAAGAAGTAAGTATGCTGAATTAACTCAACATTTAGATTTGAATGACACCTTAATTGAGGCGTTATGTTTAGCACACGATATTGGCCACCCACCCTTTGGACATGGTGGTGAAGTGGCTCTTCACTATATGATGCGTAATCATGGCGGTTTCGAAGGAAATGGCCAAACTTTTAGAATAATCACTAAACTCGAACCATATACTGCTAAGCACGGAATGAATCTTACTAGGCGAACATTGTTAGGTTTAATCAAATACCCCAACTACCTGACCCAACTTAATCAGCGGCCAAAAGGACAGGAACCAGTGTCTCATCGAGAAGTTAAGGCTTCCCTTTGGCATCCACCTAAAGGTCTATATGAGTGTGATCGAGCCCCTTTTGAATGGTTGCTCGAAAGCTTTTCAAACAATGACCAACATCGATTTATGCAATTTGATAGTTCAGGAAATAGTCATTACAAAACACAATATAAAACATTTGACTGTTCTATTATGGAGTTGGCTGATGATATTGCTTACGGTATCCATGATCTTGAAGATGCCATTGTAATGGGGATAGTCAACCAATCACAATTTTTTCAAGAAGTAGCAACGCCATTATTAAAGTTAGATATTGATTGGATGAACCAATACATAGTAGAGCTTAGTGAAAAATTATTTAGTCAGCATCATCATGAACGAAAAGATGCCATAGGTGCTTTAGTTAATTGTTTTATTACAAATATTGAGATAACCGAGATTGCTCCAGAATTTGAACAAGACTTACTTAAATATAACGCCGTTTTCCCCGCTCCTTTCAATCAGGCTTTGAGTATATTCAAAACCTATGTATTTAATCGAGTTATCAGAAAACCCGAAATACAAATGATCGAATACAAAGGTCAGCAAATTGTGATGGAATTGTTTCAAGCGTTTGCCTCTGATCCACAAAGATTATTACCTGACAACACACGCCAACGTTGGTTAGAAGCCAATGAAGCAGGCAATGGTCACAGAGTAATTGCCGATTATATCTCCGGTATGACAGATGGTTTTGCTTCCAAATTATACGGCACCTTATTTATGCCCTCCCCTGGCGCTGTAGGAGAAAAAATTGGTTGATAAAATAATTTTTGTACTTAATTAGCTGTCTGATTATATAGGTCTTTAGTTTAATCAAAATAATGAGAACATCATGTTGATTCACATACCTAAGCATAGCGAGATAAAAGAAAGGTAATTAACTGACGAAAAATATTAAAATAGATGGAACTCATAAAATCTTCATATTTAATTTTAAACCCACAAAAAGGGGCTATAAATTGCTTTAGTGTTGATGAAAATAAAATATTTAAAACCTCACCTCTTGAATTTTCATAACCAAAAATTATCACTCAAATGATATATTGACTACATAAAAGAAAATCATAAGCCACGATGATTTTGAAGAATTTAGTTATGGAAAATTTGATCACGCTGAACAGTTTCAGTCATTTAAAGTTGACTCATAGTCTTAGAGTAATGATGGATTATTGAAAAATCACTAACATTGAATTATGACGATTTGTATACAAGTTTTGATTTGTAGAGAGCATTTATTGGCTTCGCTTTGCAGAAACTTAGTAAATGCTTTTGCCATGGATAGGCTTTTCTCTTGCAGATCTTATTAAGAAAGCCAAGCCACTTAATTTGTAAAAATACGTTGTGTTTTAAATCCTGTGCGATGCACATTAAATGCTTGGTTAACGCAATCGCTTTGCAGATGAAGGAGTAGATTACCCTTATGTTGAAGATTTAATGCTATACGAAGCCATAAATCGGTTTGTATGAAAAATATTGCCACCTTAAAACAGCCCACTTATAAGACTAGCTGTACCTTAGAAATACGGTTTAAGAGTATTAAATTTGTGATGAGCATTCGTTTATCCCATAAAAAACCACGACTATTTGAGAACAACTGGCACCTAGCGAATATATTTTTTGTTAATGTTAATCATCAAAGAGACCACCCACCATGGACACAATCCAGTGAGCGTCGTGTAACATCAAGTGGTTTATTCGCGTATAGCCGTATTCCACAAATTTTTAAGGTTATCCTTGAGTCACCTCAATTTATGTTGATATGGATTTTAAAAAATATTATTAAATAGTTTTTATCTTAGTTAAATGTTTACGCATTACACTTGTTCAGGATTATTGGATGAACATGATGCCGCATTTAAAAGCCCCACTCCCACTTGTATTTAGCTGTTAGTGACCAAGCTTTTACTGGCCTGTTAGATGCAGATCCAGATCCAGGCAGCGCAGTCTTAAATTTTACTGGTATAGATGCTTCCACTTACTAATCATTTGTCCACTAGCTAGATATCTACGCCAGAGATAATTGATTACGATTAGAAGGTAAAACGGGGTTTTATGTGTTTGCATAAGCCACTTATTATCTTCCTCGTCCGTTAAATCGATACAAAAACCTATTGGAAAAGCAGGGAATAAACGCATAACTTGGAGTACGTGGCCATTTTACTGGTTGCTTTACACTATTGCTCTGTAAAGTTTGTGATTATTCAACCAATTATATTTTTATGTCACTCACAAGGACAATATTATTAAAGCCATCAAACAATAAAGTTAAATAGTCGAACTAAAACAAGCCAGAACAAAAAAAAGCTTGCATGGTTGTATATACAGTACTACTGTATATACAACCACTGTATATAACATCACTATTGAGAAATCATTATGGCAAGTTTACATGCGTTTACAAACAACTCTGTTCCTCTAGCCACCATGCAGGTGCCAGAAGATAATAGGCATAACAATGATATACATGTTGAACATGCAAATAAGTGGACTTTTTTAGTGGCCAATCATATTCGTTTTTCTGAAAAGCAAACTAATTGCATACGGCTGACTAAACCCAAACAACACCGTTTGTCACTTTGGCTTGAAAAAATCATTACTGGAGGTCAATGTTCAAGTTTGTATGTTGAACTCTTGTCATTGGATGAAATAAGCTTTAAGCGACTAAAACAACTGTGTATTGATTATAAAGTCTTATTAGTCAACTTAATGCCATATAAAGATCAAAACAATAACGTAGTAAAAGGTCCTTGGTAAGTTACTAATTTTAAGAAGCAGCTTTAGACGCTATTGACTATTTATTTTATAGTCGCCAAGCTTGCCTGACACTTTGATTGGATTTTTGGTTTTGGCGACGAATATTAAAAACTGCTTTTGTGGCAATGAATCAACCTTTGAAGATTGTTGCCAACTTGTTATTGATGGAATAATGGATGCGAAAACTGCTGAGGTGTTAATGCGTTCGCGTTTTACTGCTTATGTAATAAAAAATTATCAGTACATCCTACAAACTTACGCAGCACCCCAACGTAATAATATAACGATCAGTGAATTAGCAGTTAATGCTAAGGATTATCAATGGCTATCCCTGCAAGTCTTAGCATATCACTTTGAAACCAATACGGCCCAAGTAGAATTTAAAGTCTTCTATAAAGTACATAATTCTTATTATGTGATGCACGAACTATCAGATTTTATTCTTGAGGCGGGAAAGTGGGTTTATACCAATGGCGCTATGCAAAACGGCTCGGGAGAATTTACTCCAGAACGAAATAGCCAATGTTTATGCCGCAGTGGCAAGAAATTTAAAAAGTGTTGTGGTAGCTAGTTATTAATCGCAAGATAAAATTATGTTTTAATCTTTTCATCGGTAAGCCAAGGGAATGTTATCTTGAAACTGCAAAAATCCTATTATTGATCAACGTACTTAGACTATTCGCTTGATAGCAAACAACTCATAAAAATTATTAGACGTTACTTTTGCCAACTCTTCCACACTTACACCTTTCAGATTAGCGATGAATTCAGCTACTTCTATCACAAACCCCGGTTGATTGGCTTTACCTCTATACGGAACAGGCGCTAACCAAGGTGAATCAGTTTCTATGAGTAATTTGTCTAATGGAATTTTTTTCACCACATCTTGTAACTCAGTCGCTGTTTTAAAGGTGACTATGCCAGATATAGAAATATACATGCCTAGTTCAATTGCAGCCTGCGCCATTTCCCAGGTCTCGGTAAAACAATGAAGTACCCCTTTGGTTGCTGGGTCTTTGTGCTGCTTAAGTAGATCAATCGTATCTTCGCGGGCATCTCGTGTGTGGATGATCAGGGGTTTATTTAACTTATTAGCGACCTTAATATGATCTACAAAAGAAGTGAGCTGTACAGACTTGGTTTCAGCACTATAAAAGTAATCTAAGCCTGTTTCACCTATGGCTACTACCTCTTCATTATCGGACATATTAAGTAACTCGTCATAACTACAAGCATCTTCTTGATGTAACGGGTGCACACCGCAAGAAACTGACACATCTTTAAAGCCTTTGACAGTATGCAACATCGCAGGAAAGTCTTTGACAGATACTGAAACGCATAAAAAATGCTCAACACCTCGATTTCTTGCAAATTTGAGTATGTCTGAAAGTTCTTCTGGGCTTTTATCTAATTTATCTAGGTGACAATGTGAATCAACAAACACGTAATTTTTCCATTTTTTATAAGTTTAAGTTCATGCCGCTTTTACTAAGGCAAGCTTATCTAATAATTCTGCTAACACTAATATTTTATTCACACCAGGGTTGCGTAATTGTCGATTTACTTTAGTAGCTTGTAGATTTAACTGCCAAACTGTTTCAGAAATCTGCTCGGTGCACTGCTGTCTCGCCCAATATTGAGTCCATTTAAGTACTTTTTCTGCATTAGCATGCCAATCCATTGCTAATTGCACAGCACTAGTTTGCTTTTGCAACAAAGCAACTAGTCCAGCGCTAAATATTTCATAGGTAAATTTTTGTTCTTCTTGTAGTTCTGCTAATAAAGCCAGCGGACGTGAACTAAATAACCTAGCAAAATTGATATCAATATCACTATCACTATCACTATTATGTTGAGTTTTCACCCAAGCTAATGTCGAGTCTAAAGTAGGTAAAGGTAAGGTTAATTTTTCACAGCGGCTTTTTATTGTCGGTAATAAACGTTCTGGCTTATCCGTTGTAAGTAACAAGTAGGTGTTTGCGGTAGGCTCTTCTAACGTTTTTAGTAATGCATTCGCGCTTGATTCTGTCATCGTATGAGCATCATAGATAATTAATACCTTTGCCCCGGACATATGAGCAGAGCTGCTTAATTTTTTGATGGCATCACGGATCTGATCAACACCAATTTGTTTATCCGATTCCACCACATGTAAATCAGGATGAGTGGTTGCAGTGTTTAATAAGCAAGATTTACATTGACCGCATACCATATCCCCTTGCCTAGCTTTACATAAAAGTAATTGTCCTAATTGCAAAGCAAAACTTGATTTACCTAATCCAGATGGCCCCTGAAGAAGCAATGCATGATGAAGCTTAGCATCCGCAATCCTGTTACTTAATTGTTTAAAAGATACCTCTAACCAAGGAAACACCTAATTCTCCAAAAATTGTTTGATAGCTAGCGCAACATCTTTATGCACAGCATGCATACTTTGCATGCTGTTGATTACCACACAATGAAGATCCCGCTCTGCTAAAAACAAATATCGCTCTCTGGCTCGCTCGAAAAAACTCAAATCTTCTTGCTCAATACGGTCTAGCTCACCACGGCCTTTTGCACGTTTAAGCCCTTCTTTAGGTTCGACATCCATATACAAAGTAAAGTCAGGTCTAAAGTCTTTTAAGGTGATGGCTCTTAAGCTTTCAATCATGTTTTGATCAATCTGACGACCTCCACCTTGATATGCTTGCGATGACATGTCGTGCCTGTCTCCAAGTACCCAGTACCCTTTTTCTAAATTCGGTAAAATAACATTTTGAACTAGTTGCGCTCTTGCGGCATACATTAAAAGCAACTCAGCTTCGACTGTGACATTTTCATCTATCCAATCTTGTTTGACTACATCTCTTATGGCTTCAGCCATAGGGGTACCGCCAGGCTCTCTGGTATTGACCACTGTATGACCGGCCGCTTGAATAGCTTCAGTTAATATCGCAACTGCGCTGCTCTTTCCAGCACCTTCTAAACCTTCAATAACAATAAATTTACCCGATGTTTGCAACTAAAACTCACTTATTTATTTATTTATTTAATTGATATTTACGCACCGCAAGATTATGTGCTTGCAAAGTGGTTGAAAATTTATGACTACCATCGCCTTTTGATACAAAGTATAACGCCTCTGTTGTCAGTGGGTTAAAAGCAGCATCAATGGCCAATTTACTTGGCATAGCGATAGGCGTTGGTGGTAAGCCCTTTATCACATAAGTATTATAAGGCGTACGGGTCTTTAAATCTTTGCGCCTGATATTGCCATCAAAACTTTCGCCGATGCCATAAATAACCGTAGGATCTGTTTGTAAGCGCATTTTCAGATTAAGTCTATTGACAAATACCCCAGAAATTCTTGGGCGTTCATCTGCCACACCTGTTTCTTTTTCTATGATAGACGCCATAGTTAACCCCTCATAGGCCGACTCATAGGGCAAATCCAGTGCACGGTTTTGCCAAGCCATATTCAAATATTGTTGCATACTTAAATGAGCTCGCTTGACGAGTGCAATCGCATCTGTTTGCGCCACAAAATAATAAGTATCAGGTAATAGGTATCCCTCAATCGATTGTTTGGGTAATTTCGAAGTTAAAATTTCAAGTTGCTGTTGAAAATCATCATTAAATATAATCTCTGGATGAGATTTTAAAACTAATAACCATTCCCGCCAATTCAATCCTTCTATTAAGCTGATTGAAAATTGCAGTTCTTTGCCACTAGAAAACAGTTCTAATAAATCTAGCGCACTCATTGAAGGTAGCAATTCGTAGGTACCTAACTTGATATTGGCAAGTTCTGGAACAAACCTCAATCTGATTTTAAGTCCAAGATTGTCAGATATAATCCCTTGATCTTTAAGTTTATTAATTAGACCTTTCGCAGATTGACCAGATTTAACTTGGTATACAGTCGCCTCAGTAATGTTAAGTGGTTGATGCACTTTTTTATCAAAATGAAACAGGGTTGCCGCAGAAACAATACCCAATATCACAGAGAAAATCGATAACCACTTTACAAATTTCATTAAAATTATATCGTCCTTAGATTAATTGAATACTGAACAAAACGTTGAATGTGTTCTGTTTGATCCACAAAATATTCTCTAATTTGTTGATTGGCTGGATTAAACAAACTTACCACTGGCACCAACATCATTAAAGAGTTACAAACAAACAATTGTTGGGCGCTAAATAAAGCGCTGACGTCCTGCTTAACCACCCGACATTCCAGCTTTTTTTCAAGCATAACATCAAGAACATGGTTACGCATAACCCCTTCAACCCCAGATCCTGAAAGGTCTGAGGTATACCAAGTATTGTCTTTAAACCAAAATAGATTACCCACAGAGGTTTCAATTACTTTTTGTTGAGTGTCACAAACAACTGCATCATCGTAACCAGTTTGTGCTAAGACTTTTTTAACTAATACCTGCTCTAGACGATTTAAATGTTTGATACCTGCAAGCAAAGGTTGGCAAGCTAACGTAATGGAGCTAATGGTTAGCTTAATGCCCTTCGTTCGCCAAAGAGTGTAATGTACTGGGATAGTGTGATGGGTGATGATAAAACTAGGATTTGTTGCCCCTTCAGGGCTATAACCTCTACCACCCACTCCTCGGGTAATGATCACTTTTACTACGCAGTCGTCAGTCGCCTTCAATGAATCAAAGATGCAAATTTCTAACTCTGACCATTTATCAAATTCAATATACAGAGTTTTACAGGCTAATTTCAGACGATTAATATGGGCATTAAACAATTCAAGACGGCCGTTTCTATATGCCATAGTGGTAAAGCAGCCATCACCATATTGAAGGGCTCTGTCTGCAATCTCTATATACTGCTGCTTTTGACCGTTAACAATCATTCATTTTTGAGTCTAGATACCTTAAATATTTTCAATAATACCTAATAGCTAAATTTTGACTAGTGCTTTTTAAACAGTAATGAGCCATTAGTGCCACCAAAACCAAATGAATTACATAAGGCGTAGTCCAACTTAGCAGGCCTTGCAGTATGAGCAACAAAATCAAGATCGCAGCCTTCCCCCGGGTTATCTAAATTAATAGTCGGTGGCGCAATTTGGTCTCGTAGTGCCAATATTGTAAATATAGCTTCAACCGACCCTGCGGCTCCTAGTAGGTGTCCGATCATCGATTTAGTGGAACTAACCAAAACACTGTTTGCATGTTCACCAAACGCATATTTAATCGCTGCTACTTCTGCCACATCCCCGGCTGGAGTAGATGTACCATGTGCATTGATGTAACCAATTTCGCTAACATCAATCTTGGCATCGTTAACCGCATTAACCATAGCAGCAGCTGCACCTTCACCATCAGGTGGTGGCGAAGTCATATGATAAGCATCGCCGCTCATACCAAAGCCAACCAGTTCAGCATAAATAGTTGCGCCACGCGCTACAGCACAGTCATAGTCTTCTAACATTACGACCCCAGCTCCCTCGCCCATTACAAAACCGTCTCTGTCTCTATCCCATGGGCGACTGGCTGCTCCAGGGTTGTCATTACGGGTAGATAAAGCACGAGCTGCAGCAAAACCGCCGATACCTAGAGCACATACAGTCGACTCAGCACCACCGGCAATCATTGCATCAGCGTCACCGTATGCAATTATACGGGCAGCAATTCCAATGTTGTGCACACCAGTTGTGCATGCAGTAACAACGTTGATATTTGGCCCTTTGAGTCCTTCAAAAATCGAAAAGAAACCAGAGATCATATTAGTGATAGTAGCTGGAACAAAAAAGGGTGATATTTTTCTTGCACCTGATTCAAGCATGCGACGATGATTTTCTTCAATTAAACCCAAACCGCCAATACCAGAACCAATAGCAACACCAATTCTTGTTGCATTTTGACCTGTGACATTAAAACCTGAATGTTCTAGAGCTTGTTTACCAGCAGCGATGCCGAGCTGGATAAATCTATCCATCTTTTTGGTTTCTTTTTTGGGAATATATTGACCTGAATCAAAGTTTTTAACTTCACCAGCAAACATAGTTGTGAACGAAGAACAGTCAAAAGAAGTAATTGGTGCAATACCACTTTTGCCCGCAAGAATGTTTTTCCAGGTAGAATCGACAGTATTGCCAACAGGTGAAAGCATGCCTAGACCGGTCACAACGACGCGACGTTTAGCCACATTGGCCTCCAACTATTTAAGAAATTATGGTTGATATTATGAAAAAACGGTCCAGAAAGGACCGTTTGTTTTAAAATATTATGCGTCTTTATTAGCGTTAACGTAGTCAATAGCAGACTGAACAGTTGTAATTTTTTCAGCTTCTTCATCAGGAATTTCTGTATCGAACTCTTCTTCAAGAGCCATTACTAATTCGACAGTGTCTAGTGAATCCGCACCTAAATCATCAACGAAAGAAGCTTCTGGTTTAACTTCTTCTTCTTTAACACCAAGTTGTTCAATGACGATTTTTTTTACACGTTCTTCGATAGTACTCATAATTCTAGTTATCCTTTAAGTCGCTAGATATAAATTTTGTGGGTAGTGTATTCAGCAAAGTGCCCCCTTGCAAGTAGCAGGCTCAACTTTTTTTCTGGTCTAACCACATTCAGATTAATAAATTTTTATTCAATTAACAAAGCAACAGCAAATAAAAACTTTATCACATTTTATCCCATATACATGCCGCCATTGACGTGTATCGTTTCACCCGTGATATATGCAGCATCATCACTAGCTAAAAATCCAACAGTTGCCGCTATTTCTTTTGGGTAACCTAAACGGTTTGCTGGAATATCTCTAAATATACTTTCTTTTTGGTCATCCGTTAATGCTTTTGTCATATCAGTATCAATAAAACCCGGAGAAACCACATTAACGGTGATTCCTCTAGATGCAACTTCACGGGCCATAGACTTACTAAAACCTATCACACCGGCCTTTGCAGCTGCATAATTGGCTTGACCAGCATTACCTGTAGAGCCAACGACAGAGCCAATATTAATAATACGTCCTTTACGTTTTTTCATCATACCGCGCAGCACTGCTTTTGACATTTTAAAAATAGAGGTCAAATTAGTGTCCATAATACTTTGCCATTCATCGTCTTTCATACGCATTAATAGATTATCACGGGTGATCCCAGCATTATTGACCAATATATCCACAACACCGTGCTTCTGGGTGATATCAACCAACAAAGCTTGCATCGAATCAGGTATGGCAACGTCGAGTACTTTACCTTCACCACTACCTTGCAGATAATCACTGATCGCCTGAGCACCTTTTTCAGAAGTTGCGGTACCTATTACGGTTGCACCATCTGCGGCTAACCGCTCAGCTATCGCTCTACCAATCCCTCTACTTGCACCCGTTACCAGTGCAATACTACCATTTAAACTAGCCATACATTCTTCCTAAAAAATATATAAAAATAAATTAAATCAATGAATTAACAGAATCAAGTGTGTTAATTGCCGTACAACTTAAGCGTTTATCAATTCGCTTAGTTAATCCAGTTAACACTTTACCGGGACCCACTTCTAATAAAATCTCAACCTCAAATTCGGCTAACATGGTGACGATTTCTGTCCATCTAACTGGACTATACAATTGCTCAACTAATGCCTGCTTTATGTCATCTGGATCACTTGGGTGAGCTACGTTGACATTATTAATAACGGGGATTTTAGGTGTATGAAAGTGTATGTTATTAAGTAAGCTTGATAGCTGCTCAGCTGCGGGTTTCATTAGTGCACAATGGGAAGGGACACTAACGGCTAATGGTAATGCACGTTTCGCACCCCGTTCTTTACATAAATTCGCAGCTATTTCAGCCGCACCCTTATTCCCAGCTATAACAATTTGTCCTGGTGAATTGAAGTTAACAGCTGCTACGACTTCATTAGTTGCTACTTGTGCCTGCTCACAACAAGCAACAACCTTGTCGTCATCCAAACCAATAATAGCAAACATTGCACCTGTTCCGGCATGTACTGCTTGTTGCATATATTGACCACGAGCTTCAACCAATTTAATAGCATCAGTAAAATCTATAACTCCAGCACATACCAAAGCAGAATACTCTCCAAGGCTGTGGCCAGCAAAATATGCCGGTTTACTGAGTTCTTTTTCGATTAACAGTTTATAAATTGCACAACTCCCGGCTAATAAGGCTGGTTGTGTAATATGGGTTTGATTGAGTTTTTTCTCATCATTTTGTACCACATCCCATAAATCATAGCCCAAGGCTTCACTGGCTTGAGCAAAAGTATCTTGAATAATGGTATGTTCGGAAGCTAGTTCACTTAACATACCTAAGGTTTGAGATCCTTGACCAGGAAAAACCCATGCTTGTTTACTCATAATTAATTCTCTACAAATACTATTTTAATAACGGACTAACGCTGAAGCCCAAGCAAAACCGCCACCAAAAGCTTCTAGAAGAAGATTTTGTCCGCGTTTAATTCTGCCATCTCGTATAGCAGTATCAAGTGCAGTAGGTACTGTAGCAGCAGAAGTATTACCATATTGTTCAAGAGTCATAACAACCCTATCAAGGGGCATTTCCAACTTTTTAGCCGTCGCTTTAATAATACGAAAATTTGCTTGATGTGGCACTAACCAGTCTAAGTCTGATTTTTGCATATTGTTGGCAGCTAAAGTTTGTTCCACTACCTCACTTAACTTTGTGACAGCAACTCTAAATACTTCATTGCCTTTCATGCTCCCCCAGTTTTCATGAACAGATTGCTCATTGCCATGTTGCGGGTTGCCTATGGTTAATAAGTCACCGTAGGAGCCAGCAGCATGAATATGGGTTGATAAAATACCGGGCTCTTCACTTGCTTCAATAATAGTTGCACCCGCAGCATCACCAAATAATATCACCATAGTGCGGTCTTCGGGGCTAATCATTCGGCTTAAACAGTCTGTACCTATCACCAATATTCGTTTGGCCATACCACTTTTTATATACTGGTCAGCCACGCTGAGTGCATAACAATAACCAGCACAGGCAGCCGCTACATCAAATGCGGGTATACCATCAACATCTAAAGCTTTTTGAATTTCACAGGCGGTGCTAGGCAACGCATAACGACCACTTGTAGTTGCGCATACAATCATATCTAAAGATTTTGCATCAATACCTGCAGCTTCTAATGCCTTTTTACTGGCTTCAAAACCCATAGTAGCAGCAGTTTCATTTGCGCCAATGATGCGTCTTTCTTTGATCCCGGTGCGGTCGGTAATCCATTCATCTGACGTATCAACCATCACTGACAAATCTGCATTGGTTCTCACATCACTAGGATAATAACTACCTGTGCCAATTATTCTGGAATTCATTTATTCGTGGCGCTCCATTAAAACAGCTTTAATTTTATCTTTAATTTTGTCTGGGACCTGCATCTCGACTTGGTGTATTGCTTCACGAATTGCATACAAAAAAGCCTCTGACGAGGCGTTGCCGTGGCTTTTCACCACGATCCCGCGCAATCCTATCAGACTAGCGCCGTTATACTGGTCGGGTTTCATACGTAAATAAGTGCTACGGAACAAAGGCATCGCTATTTTTGCCATAATTTTAGACAACCAATTACTCTGTGATGCATTTTTGACTTCTTGAATAACAAAATTAACTAGACCTTCCCACGATTTCAACGCGATATTACCGACAAAACCATCAGTCACAATCACATCCGCTTTCTGGGAGAAAATATCGTTTCCTTCGACATACCCAATGTAATTAATGTTTTGTGAGTTAGTTAATAATCTTGCGGTTTGTTTGACTTGGTCGTTACCTTTGATTTCTTCCGAACCGACATTAAGTAACGCCACTTTTGGCTGTTTGATATCGCCAATTTGTTCAGCCAATACCGAACCCATAACGGCATATTGGAATAACACCTCTGAGTCACAATTGATATTTGCACCTAAATCTAAAAAATATACTTTGCCATTATTGATGGTGGGCACCAATGTAATAAGAGCAGGGCGGTCTATGCCAGGCAAAGTTTTCAATACGTAATACGCCATGCTGAGCAAAGCACCAGTATTGCCGCCACTGATACATGCATCTGCTTCATTATTGTGAACTAAATCCAGTATACGTCGCATGGAGGAGTTTTTTTTATGACGTAAAGCATGAGCAGGCGCTTCGTTCATAGCTACGTTTTGTGGGCAGTCTGATAAAGTGACACGACACTGAATATTGGATGATTGTTTGTTCAGCCACTGCGACGTTAATGCCAAAGGACCACAAAATATTAGGTGTAAATTTGGAGTTTGTTGAAGTGCTGTTAAAGCAGCTGAAAAAATAATATGGGGGCCGTTATCGCCCCCCATGATATCTAACGCTAAGGTTAGACGACTCAAAGATCTATCACTTTATATTAAAGAGATAAAACTTTTCTGCCTTTGTAGTAACCATCAGCAGTCACGTGATGACGAATATGTGTCTCACCTGACGTTGAATCTACAGACAAAGTCGCAGTACCAAGTGCATCGTGTGAACGACGCATGCCACGTCTTGAACGAGTCTTCTTACTCTTCT
>OOFW01000007.1_pt1 | contig 26896 bp, 22 predicted proteins | sample 1670271 | NCBI WGS metagenome assembly OOFW01 (sample SAMEA98137918, study PRJEB22522) | marine metagenome | biome: marine biome; feature: marine water body; material: sea ice | place: Arctic Ocean | collected 07-Sep-2015 | depth 1.32 m
GCAGTACCGAATTAAGTTAATTCACGTTAAAGTCACCGACCCTTCTGAGCCAGTATCACGGCTTAAAGCTGAAAATGGCCGCAGCAGCGCAATTGATTTAATGTGGGTAAACGGTGAGAACTTTGCTTATCTCAAGCAGCAAGGTTTTTTACTCGGTAATTTATGGTCAAGCATTCCTAATTCTGCTTCTTTAGCTGTCGATAGTTTACCCATTACAGTGGATTTTGGTGAGCCAATGCATGGCTTTGAAGTGCCTTGGGGCATTGGCCAATTTAACTTGATTGCTGAAAATGGGGTGTTTCAATCGCCACAAGTCAGCGCAAAGTCGCTGTTAGATATTGCACAGCAAAATCCAACAACAGTCACCTATCCTAGGCCGCCTGAATTCCACGGTACCACTTTTTTAAAGCAACTATTAGTTGACTTAACCGATGCCGACTCACGTCTGTATCAGTTAGCTACAAAGCAAGCACAAGACCAGTTATTACCCTTTTTATGGCAATACTTAGACAAGTTACACCCATATTTATGGCAACAAGGTAACGCTTTTCCCAGTTCAGCTGCTGAACAACTGTTGTTGTATCAACAAAAAATACTCTCAATGGCGGTAAGTTTTAACCCTAATCAGTGGCTAAAAGAAAAAAGCACGCAACAAATCTCTGAATCGAGTGTAAGACGCTATTTTACTGATGGTGCGATAACCAACAGTCATAATCTTGCTATCCCAAAATCAGCTCCTAGCCCTGAGGCAGCCAAAGTAGTGATTAACTTTATGTTGAGTGAAAAGGCGCAGCAGGAAAAATTCACTGGGGTATGGGGTGACCCTTCTGTGGTAGCTTCCTTGTTTGATGAAAAAGCCACTATGCCTTCCCATCCCGAACTTCACAGTTCATGGCATGTGCTTATTGAGGACGCATGGCAGCAACAATACGGCGGATAGGGCTCGCCAGCGGATGGTTGCTGGTGTCTTTTATTTCATTGTTGCCAATCTCAGGTATTGTGGTTGGTTTGTGGCCACCTGAGCACATCACACTTGCCGATATTGCATCTTTTTTAGCATACCAAGGTTTATCTGTTTCGGTCTTCATGACCCTATTCAGTGCGATATTTAGCACCTTAATATCTTTGTATATTGCGTTTATGGTTTATAGCCAGTATCACCTAAGCAAACGTTTACAGTCTTTTGAAAAATATCTCGCGCCGCTTTTATCCTTACCTCATCTTGCTATCGCTTTAGGATTAGTCTTTTTGTTCAGTGACGCCAGCCTGTTTTTTGTGGACTCAGGGTTACCACGCAAAGGGTTATCTACCCTGATGATTGCCATAGTCATAAAAGAAGTACCTTTTTTCTTACTGATATTCAGTGCTATTGGTCGTCAGTTACCGATTAAATATTGGTTGTTACAGGGTAAAGCGTTGGGTTACCAAGATTATCGTTGTTGGTGGTTTTTAGTTTTCCCCCCGCTACTTAAACAATCTCGATTAGCTCTGTTAGCCGCTACGGCTTATACCCTGTCGGTGGTAGATGTTAGCTTGTTGGTTGGTCCGAATATCCCTGAGTTATTTGCGGTATCTGTGTATCGTTGGCAAACCAGTTTTGCGGTTGGCGATCAGGCGCTAGCCTTTTGGGCTAACGTTTTGTTGCTGATATTACTGGCTGTATCAGTATTAATTTTATATGCCCATGAAAAGCTTGCCCATGCTGGGTGTAAAGCGCTAGCAACAAAAGGCAGCAGATTTTATATTGGTATTATTAATCCTGTATTTAAAGCCTGGTTACCTTTGTTGGTTGTACTAACAGCCATGATGGTGCTGGTATTTTTTTTGTGGTCATTTGGCTTCAACTTACATAGTGATAGTTTTCTTAACTTTGATGGTTTTCTTAACTTTGATAGTTTTGCTTCAACACAGCTCACCACTCGATTATGGCGAGATGAATGGTTATTTTTTTCATTGCCGTTACAAAATTCATTGCTGATTGGCTCATTGGCGGGTTTACTAGGGGTCGCTTTTGCTTTGTTGGCATTGGAATTACAACGGCAAAAAGGCAAGTACTGGCCTGACTATTATTGGTTGTTAGCTATTATTTTACCGCAGCTAAGTATGGTGTTAGGTTGGCAGATTATGCATATTTGGTGGCAAGGTGGTTACCATAATGGGTGGATTGTTTTAGCACACTTACCTTTTACCTTTGCCTATGCGTATTTGGTATTAAAAGGGCCGTTTCAGAATGTTGAACCACGTTATGAATTGTTAGCCGCAAGTTTTGGTTATTCAGCATGGCAGAGTTGGTGGCTGGTAAGATTTAGGCTGCTGCTACCGGCTATCTTTACGGCCTTTGCGATAGCATTTTCGGTCAGTATTGCTCAATACCTACCTACCTTGATGCTAGGTGCCGGACGAGTGACAACTATTACAACCGAAGCAGTCGCTATTGGTTCGGGTAGTCAACAAGACTTGATTGCTTTGTATGTGTTATTACAATCTATCCTGCCTTTTATGGCATTTTTTGTTGCGGCGTTATTAGCTCATAGATTTCGAGGAAGCATGGGAAGGGATGACATGGGAAGGAGTAATATGGGAGAGGACAGTGTTAGACATTATTGATTGCCAAATTAAAGCCAAGACATGGCACATCACCTTACCCGATATTCATCTGGCTAAAGGTGAATTACTAGTCATCACTGGCCCCAGTGGTATCGGCAAATCGACCTTGTTACATTGGTTGTTAGGTAATATTCCACAGCATGTGGCTATTAGTGGACAAATTATGTTATCTGGCACTGATATCACCCATCTGGCCATTGAACAAAGGCGCATAGGGTTATTGATGCAAGACGTGTATCTTTTTCCTCACTTGAATGTACAAGACAATATTTGTTTTGCGTTACCTAAAAGTCCGCAGCTCTTTTTAGACAAGCCGCAGCGCTTTTTAAACAAGCTGCAGCGCTTTTCAAAAACGCAGCCGAGTCTCTCAAATACGCTGCAGTGTTCTTCTCAAAAACAACGGCGCTTAGCGGCGATGAATATGCTTGAACAAATCAACCTAGTGCACCTTGCCAATCGTTACCCACAAAACCTCAGTGGTGGCGAACGTTCAAGAGTGGGTCTGATAAGAGCCTTGGCTAATCAACCGCAAGTTATGCTGCTTGACGAACCCTTTGCAGCACTAGACCCTAGTACTCGGGAACAAATGGGGCATTGGGCATTTCAAAAGCTGGCTGAACAGAACATCCCCAGTGTGATGGTGTCACACGATATAGAAGACATTCCTTCGTCAGCAAAACGGTTATGTTTGGCTGATTACTATCATGTTAGATCCGCATAATAAGAGTAGGAACAATCAATGTTTGACCCCTTGCTAAATAAAATACTCAGGCAACCATTAGCGTTAGCTGCCAAACCTTTAGTCCGTATTGGTATCACCGCAAACCAAGTGACGGTTTTTGGTTTTATTTTAGGAATATTGGCTGTGCCTGCCATTATTGCTGCGCAATTTAACCTAGCCTTAGCACTGATACTGCTTAATAGATTGGGTGATGGTTTAGATGGAGCAGTTGCTCGGCAAACTCACACTACGGATGCAGGCGGTTTCTTAGATATTAGCTTGGATTTTATTTTCTACTCAGCCATAGTTTTTGCTTTTATTGCTAGTCACCCAGAACAAAACGCCATAGCAGGCAGCTTATTAATGTTGTCGTTTACTGCCACTGGCAGTTGCTTCTTAGCCTTCGCCATCATGGCCAGCAAACATCATATCGACAACCCGCAGTACCCCAATAAAAGCATGCATTATATGGGGGGCCTAGCCGAAGGTTTCGAAACCATAGTAGTACTGTGCTTGTTTTGTTTATTTCCAGAGCAGTTTGTACTTATTGCACTATTCTATGCTGCAGTTTGTTGTATAACTGCAGGAGTAAGGATTGTGACGGGTTACCAAACACTTAATAAACTAGGTAAAGAACTAAAAAATCTTAAAAGAATTTAACTAAACAAGGTTATCAAGAGTTTAACGATTTAATGTAAAAAGCTATAGAACATGGTTGATGCAAGGTTTGACGTGGCGGATAAATTGTATGGTATTGAGTTCAACAAAAATACAGGCACTGTTTCATACTTGACCCAGTATCACTGCAAGGGATGTTGCGGGTGCCGATGCCGATGCGGGAAAAGTTAGCAAGGGTAAAACTGCTAGTTTGTTCTGTATGCTTGTGAAGGGGAACGCAGTTGCGCACCCCTTATTTTTTGGACTAGATACTTTAGCATTCCAGCAATGTAAGCTGATTTTTCATTTGAAAAAGTATTTTATTATCAGTTATTTACAGTTATTTACAGTAGTTTACAATAGTTTACAGCAAATTTTGCAGCAAGCAGTCACTTGATAAAATCGAACGAAGGACTGCAATGTTGTAAAATTTTAAATAGTCCATCTTGATTAAAACTTTAATGGAACTTGCGTATGCCTGCAGAACAGTCGACTAAAACACAGTGCACGTCATCAATTATCCCAAGCATCTTTAATGACTCTATAGGTCCAGTAATGAGAGGGCCGTCGAGTTCCCATTGTGCTGCTGCCCATCGAATTGGTAGACTTTGCCTAGACTTGCTGGATGGGGAAATAACGTCTTTAGTCGCCTATTACGATATTAATGGCGCACTCGTTTCAACCCATAAAGGCCAAGGTACGGACATGGGACTTTACAGTGGTATTCTTGGTTATGAAGTTGATGACGACCGACTGCAGCACTTCGACCAAGGTATCGCTGAGGCTGGTATACATGTAGATGTTAAATACCTGGACTACGGTGCAACCCATCCCAATAATTATAAACTAAGTATTGCCAATGCTACGCATTGCCACTTGGTCGAAGCAATCTCTATCGGTGGTGGAATGATAGAAATCCAAAAAATTGATGGTGCTTCTGTCTCTATGGCTGGGGATTATTTCGAACTACTGGTATTTTGTAATAACGAACCAGAGGCAGTCGCCGATTATTTATCAGAATCGCTAGATTATGAATTTATGCAGACCCATCGCTGCGATACCACTACTTTTATTGAAATTAAATCCACAGTCGATTTCGATTTAGAATGGTTACAAACCTTAAAAAATAATGACTCAGTGCAGTCGGTAAGAGTGCTGCAACCGGTATTACCGATTTTAGCTCGGGCGGATTTACAGGTGCCCTTCATCAACTGCTTGGAAATGCTTGAATATAATCAAGCAAAAAATTTAGAGCTTTGGCAACTTGCGGTTAATTATGAAAGTGCCCGTGGCGCAATTTCCGCAGAGGAAGTCTTTGAAAAAATGCGTGCAATTGCGCACATTATGAACAACGCCATTCAATTGGGCGTCGCTGGTACCGAGTATGCAGACAGAATATTACCGGCTCAAGCTCCACTTCTTAAAGCAGCTACCGAAAAACACTCTATTCCTGACGATATTGTTAATCGTATGACCCTGTATACGACTGCCATGATGGATGTTAAAAGCTCAATGGGAGTCATAGTTGCTGCGCCCACCGCAGGCTCTTGTGGCACCATTCCTGGTGCGATTTTTGGAGCCGCTTCCTATTTGCAAAAAGATCAGGATGAGATCGTAAAAGCACTTTTAGCGGCAGGTTTGATTGGTGTTTTTATTGCCGCACATTCAACTTTTGCAGCTGAGGTGGCTGGCTGTATGGCTGAAACAGGCAGCGGGGGTGCAATGGCTGCCGCAGGATTGACTCACTTGTTGGGTGGTAATCTTCACCAAGCCTTGAATGCATCTGCACGCACACTAGGCGCTTCATTGGGCCTAGTGTGTGACATGATTGGAGATAGAGTTGAAGTACCTTGCTTAGATAAAAACATTTCCGCATCAAGTAAGGCATACGCCAATACTATTACTTCAATAGCATCTTACACAGACGTTATACCACTGGATGAGGTAATAGATTCAATGTTTGAAGTAGGCAACATGATGCCCCGCGAACTGTGTTGCACCGGTCTAGGTGGCCTTGCTACTTCACCCACTGGACTCATTGTGCTGCAACGTCTCAATGCAACACCGGTAGAGGCCAGAGTCTCTGGACAATTCTGGAAATCTTGCTAAATAGCAGGCATAAAATTCTAATTGAACAATTATAATCTGATTTAAGGTTGGTAATTATTTCCAAAGATCAAGCAGCGGGAAACAAATGGACAACTTACATTTAACGCTTAAAGAAGCGCACAAATTGGCAATGAAATGTTTACTCTCTAACGGTTGTGATCACGAAAACGCAACAGCAATTGCCGACCGAATGATCCAAGCCGAAGGTGATCTGTGCCATTCTCACGGATTGTTTCGACTACCTTGGTATTGCAACGCAGTCAAATCGGGCCGCGCCAATGGAAAAGCTAGACCACGGGTCAAGCAGCTGGCACCCTCCGTGATCCGGGTTGATGGTGACGGTGGCTTTGCACCGATCGGACAGGCCATAGCCCATCAGCCGTTGGTTGATTGTGCCCGACAAAACGGGATTGCCTCCCTCGCGCTTGTAAACATGTTTCATATTGCAGCAATGTGGCCTGAAGTAGAGAAGTTAGCGATGCACGGTTTATGTGCATTTGCATTTACCTCCTCCTATCCCTATGTTTCACCTGCCGGAGGTATAAAACCTTTATACGGCACTAATCCGATGGGCTTCTCCTGGCCGCGTAAAGATAAACCGCCACTGGTTTTTGATCAGGCTTCTTCGTCTATGGCCAGAGGGGAGATTCAAATTCACGCCCGCGATGGACTCCCGGTTCCAGAGACAGCGGGTATCGGTCCAAATGGAGAGACAACCACCGACCCTAATGTAGTATTACAAGGTGCTCAACTCGGTTTCGGCGGGCATAAAGGTGCGTCTCTGGCAATGATGGTAGAGCTTCTGGCTGGCGCAATGATTGGAGAATTTCTGAGTATTGAGTCATTGGAAGATGATGGCGGTAAAGGTGGTCCACCCAAGGGCGGCGAGTTGATGATCGCAATTGATCCTGCTAGGCATGGAGATCCGGATGGTTTTCTGGATCGCGGTGAAAAGTTATTTGAAGCGATATTAGCTCAGGAAGGCACTCGGCTTCCAAGTAGCCGAAGATTTGAGAATAGAATGAAAACAGTTGAGACGGGGATCTATATTCCGCAAAGCCTGCATCAAAGCATTCTTGAATTGATGTAATTTAATGTGAATTGAGTGAGATGAATGTGTTCACCAATACTTAGTTGTTACAAGGTCAATACACATTCATTTTTGTTAGATTTTTTACTGTCATTTTCAAGCTGATTTCTACTTCTCATCACCTTATTTATAACTTCATTCATAACCTTGGTTTCGCTCAATGCACTTGGGTAGAGTGTTTGGCTAAAATGCTGAAGATAAAATCAGGCAGTAAACCTAAGCTAGACTGCTTACTGACTGAGTTATAATCGAATAGCTTAGAAGTTCACTATTAGGTTCATCGATGCATTACGCCCGGCGGATGTAAATCGTGCAAGGTTCTCATCGTTACTTCGTCCTCTGACTTCTGAGGCAAAATAATACTCTCTATCCAATAGATTAAATAAGCCCAGATTTATTCTGGTCGACTCATTGATTTGATAATGTCCTATTAAGTCTACTAGAGTGTGCGACGGTGCTCTAAAAAATGTAGTTTCAGGGTCTTGGTTAATAATTTCATTGGCTTGTTGAGTATGTGTAATGGCCAGTTCAGCGCGCCATTTTGCATCGTAATCACCGTAGCTTATTCCGAGTACACTTTGGGCGGGTAAAATAGAGTCTAGCGGATTGCCAGTGGCTTTTTCTTCGCTATCTTGATGGCTGTAAGCAAGGCGTACTAACCAATGCTGCATACTCTCAAAATGCTGACCTACAAGCCATGTTGCTTGGGCATCCACACCTGATATTTCGACTTCTTCAAGGTTACGAGCTTGAAATTCCAATAAATTAGTTTGGCGGTTAAAGCCGACCAAGGCTCGCGACTCGATAAAGTTATCATAGCGGTTTAGATAAGCACTGATGGACCATTCAAAAGCGGAGGTATTGGCTCTAAATCCGATTTCATGACTCACAACACTTTCAGGCTCTAGTTCCGGATTTGGCAAAGAAGTGTAGCCAGCGCCAAAGTTAGTGAAGCCCACGTTGACATCGTCCATGGGTGGAATGCGAAAGCCTTCTGCATACTGATACCAAATTGTATGCTGGTCTGAAAGTTGATAAACCACGCCCAGTTTTGCCGACAGTCGGCTATCGTCATAATCTTGTATGTCAACGCCCGGGTTGGCGGATGAAAAAATTGCGTCGTTTTCAACATCAAGAGAAAATGAATCATATCTTAAGCCAGGGCTGAGGGTAAGGTCACCATCTAAAAGCGTAATTTCATCTTGCACGAACAAAGACCATTCAGTAAGTATAGAGGGCGGGAAGTCTCGTGCTGGGAAGGTAGAAAACTCCGGTAGCATTATACCATTTGCTCCTATGGTTTGGCCTTCGCGTATAGAGATGGAGTCGGTTTTTTCATAGTTACTGCCGTAGATAAGATAATGGCTACCCAAAAGCTCAAAGCTATGGTCTATTTGCAACTGCAGTCCGGTGATATCTTGATCGAACTCGCTGAGTCGGTCTCTGTTATTAATACTTTGCGTTGCAAGTGATTGGCGAACAAATTGAGATTCCTGGCTTGTACTTGAGCTCTGATGAAATCCTAGTACTTGAACACGCTTCAGGTGATGTTCACTGCTTACCGGTTGATATATATATTGTGCAGAGATCCGGGCGCGCTCTTGCTCATCATCGCCTGTGCTATCTAAAGTGAGGACCCCTCTAGCCGTCACGCCTACTTCAGATAAAAGGGTGGTTTGTGATTTTTGTTGCAAACCATCTATGGTCATTTCAAGCCGGTGGCCGGGCTTTCCTGTGTAGATCAGTTTAGCTAAACCATTAGTGCCCTCATTGCTCTGTGGTTCAGCACTGTTGCGTGCCCGTCCATTGGTAGTTTGATCATCGGTATAAAAAGTCTCAAACTCATTACCTTGCTGGCGGCTCACGCTTAACAACCATTGCCAGTCGTCGTTTACTCCAGCAAGTAAAAAATTACCCAAATATTGGTCGGATTCACTAGCGTATCCGACCTTGACGCGAGCAGCAACACTCTCACCTTCTTTAAGCAAGTCTTTTGGATCTTTGCTCTGAAACGCCACGACGCCACCTATCGCATCACTTCCATAAAGTGTAGAGGCAGGGCCTCGAACAATATCAACTGAACCAATTAAATCGATGTCTACAAAGTCGCGTCGAGCAGACAAGTTTGGCCCAAAACTAAATTCATCAGCGATTGGCACGCCGTCTAGTAATATCAGCACTCGGTCAGCGTTAATGCCGCGTATATTAAAATTTGATAGTCCATATCGGCCGCTCCCTTCAACGCTCACACCAGGCTCGTATCTTAAAATATCACGTATATTAGTTGCAGCCATTGCATCGATTTGATCGTTGGTTATGCGGGTGACGCTGGCCGCTATTTCGTTAATTTCTCGCGAGGTGCGCGTTCCGCTGATACTGATTGTCTCAACATTTGTTCCTGTAGTAGCGTTCTCCATATCTACACTTTCTGCTAACGAATTATGGCTCGTGGTGCCGAGAAGTAGCAGCGCAGTTAAAATCGTATTATGCTTTTTAATACGCCGGGTACTTAATTTTTTGAACATGGGTTTTTGTATTTGCACGAATGTTTTTTCCTTATTGGCTAACTCTCTATTTACATGAATGCTAATAAGAACTATTATCATTTGCAATAACTTTGTACGTTAATTTAGGATCTTTTTATGATGGCTTCATTTAAATTTAGTCTTGCTTGTATCATTTTTTTACTTATTCAACATAAAGCCTCGGCTCAACAAGAGATGCGTATTGTCAGTGCTGGGGGCAGCATTACCGAGATTTTATATGCACTGGGAATGGCGTCACAGATTGTTGCGACTGACACTAGCAGCAGCTTTCCACAAGCCGCCAAGAAGCTGCCAAAGGTAGGATATTTTCGACAATTAAGTACCGAAGGCGTTTTAAAAATGATGCCTACGCATATTTTTGCAGTGAGAGGGGTAGGCCCTGAGGCCGTGTTAAAGCATCTCAAAAGCATGGGGGTTTCGCTGCATGTGTTTGAGCATGATGGCAGTGACGAATGATTGCAGCAGTTGGTGGAGCAAGTAGGCGAGCTTGTGGGACGGCAATCATCAGCGCAGCAACTAAATGCAGAGATCCAGCAGCAATTAGCGGTTCTTCCTGTCATTAATAAAGGCCATAAGCCCATCTTTTTAATGTCTGTCAACGAGCGAGGTTTAATGGCGGCAGGAAATAATACTGTGCCTGATCTTCTTTTCACTATGCTCACCTTAGGCAATCCTTTTGATTCATTTGACGGTTTTAAACCTATTTCTACCGAATCTTTATTGGCAAGTGGCGCGAGTATGATTTTTATGCCTCAGCATCAAACGCGAGGAATGAGTGTGAATAGTCTTTGTGAGTTGCCAGCATTATCGAGCTGGGCGAAGATAAACGGTTGTAACGTGCATATTGTCGACCCACTATTATTTTTAGGTTTAACGCCGCGCTTACCAGAGGCCGCAAAGCAAATAGCGCAAACGATTAATGCCGCGTCTTAACCCTTTTACAATTAAGAGTTTGTTATGTCACAAATCAATCAATCTGCCTCCTATTTGTCCCATCAGACTCGCCGCATAATGACTGAGCAAACCTTGCCTGCGGATAAAGGCATATCCATTAGGGGGTTAGCTGAGAAAGCGAGTGCCAAGCATAAACGAATAACGCTGGCTCTATTGCTGTGTCTACCTTTAGTGATAACGTGGGCCATGGGCAGCGGCGCATTAGATTTAGCGCTTTATGAAATATTTCGCGCGTGGCTGTTTGACGAGCAAGCCCCTCAACAAACGGTCTTAGCGCTGCAGGTACTATGGGAAATTCGTCTGCCTCGCATTGGCATGACCCTATTTACGGGGGCAGGTCTAGCCCTGTGTGGGGTAGTGTTGCAGTCTCTGTGTCGCAACCCATTGGCTGATCCAGGTCTAATTGGTGTATCGTCGGGTGCCGCATTATTTGCTTCTTTCGGTTTTTTGTTTGTTAGTGTATATGCATTGCCATCATGGCTTCCAAGCATTATTGCGCAAAGCTTTATTCCTTTTTTATCGGCTATTGGTGCATCGCTCGCCCTATTTGTGTTGCTGAAAGTGGCAAGTGGGCAGGGTGGTATTAATACCTTGATGCTTATTCTTGCGGGTGTTGCCATTAATGCTGGTGCGATGACCCTGCTAGGCTTCATCACATATGTTGCTGACGATGCAACTTTACGCCAAATTACGTTTTGGAGCATGGGCAGCTATGCAGGAATTGACCACAAAAAACTGATTTTAACCGCCACAGTGCTCACTTTTGCGGGTCTCTTTTTTATGCGTAGAATGCACGCATTAATGTTGATCAGTACAGGTGAAAAACAAGCAAAATTTCAGGGTGTTGATGTTTATAAAGTTAAGATCCAGTCTCTACTCGTGGTGGCTGTGGTAGTAGCGATGTGTGTGTGCTTTACGGGTATTGTTGGTTTTGTTGGATTAGTGGTGCCGCATATTTGCCGTCTTTTAATGGGTGCACACTTGCGTATATTAATACCTGCTAGTGCTTTATTAGGCGCAATAATGGTGACCGTTGCGGACACCTTGGCAAGAACCATGATTATTCCAGCGGAGCTGCCTATTGGCCTGCTTACATCGTTAATTGGTGTACCATTCTTTCTATTTGTAATTTTGCGTGAGAAACGCAAGCTTTCTTATGTTTGATTGCAATAATCTTAGTTATAGCGTGTCCGGGCGACGGTTGCTTGACGATGTGAACTTGTGTTTCGAGGCAAACAAAATTACCGCTATTATTGGCGCAAATGGTGCAGGTAAATCAACCCTGTTTGCTGCTTTACTTGGTGAATTGAAAATAGATAATTCATCGGTATTATTTAACGGTCGTTCGCTTACCAGCTACCACGTTACTGAGCTTGCTAAACAGCGTGCCTATGTTGCTCAGCACCATCGTTTAGCATTTAGCTTACCCGTTTTTGAATATTTATTGATGGCACGGGAGCTTGTTAACGAGACGTCAGATAATGCCTTTGAGACTGTGCAAAAGACTTGTGCTGATTTTCAGATATTGCATTTGCTTGAACAAGACATCACCAGATTATCTGGGGGTGAAGCACAGCTAATAGAATTCACTCGCGCTTATCTGCAACTATGCGACAAGCGTCAATTACTGAATAAGTGTCTTTTGTTAGACGAACCTGCCAGCGCATTAGACATTAAACAGACCAAGCGCCTTTACCAACATATATTGATGTTTAAAGAACAGGGCGGAACGGTCATTCTTATTGATCATGATGTGAACGCTATGGCAAGTATTGCAGATAACATTGTACTTATAAAAGAAGCCAAAATATTGGCTTCAGGTCCTAGTAAAGATGTCTTTATTGAGCCATTACTGAATGATTGTTTCGACGTTAAGGGAACGTTATATCAGCCAACCCTGTTGTCATCGACCCCTATTAACCCATTGTTACAGAGTAAAAGCCAGCGCGAACATTCGTCTATTGGCAACGTTCCGCGCCATTCTAAACCTATTTTTCACGTTGACATATAATGCTTAAGGAAAACAAACATGAGTAATAAAGCACAGCATATAAATCGGGCTCGGATATTAATGCGCGAGCAACACAGCGGCGTACTTTCTACACAGAGTCTTTAGAGCAGTGGCTTTCCATTTGGTTCGGTGACACCCTACTTAATGACCGAGCAGGGCGACCTGGTTATTTATGCATCAGACATTGCGCAGCATTCGCGTAACATAAAGGCAGACTCACATGTTAGTTTGTGTGTGCATGATGGCGCAAAAACAGACAGTCAAGCCAGCTCTCGAGTGACGGTTTTGGCCTATGCACAAACAGATAATATCAGCAAATGGCTAAAGCAGGCTTACTTCGCAGTCTTTCCGCAAGCCAAAAAATATGTGGAAGCTCACGACTTTCGTTTTTACTTACTGACTACCGAAAGAGTACGCTACATTGGTGGCTTTGGCGAAATATATTGGTTTAGTAAAGAAGACTGGCAAGCTCAGGTGGTAAGTCTAGAACATCAATCTAAAGGTATCATCGACCACATGCATGAAGACCACGGCGATGCGTTGGCCGAAATCCATAACTATACAAAAGGCACTGAGGCTGAAGCAGGTGAGGTTGAAATACTCAGTTGTTACGCTGAAGGCTTCCACGTTCAATATCAAGATAAAATACGTTTTATTCATTTTTTTAAGGCAATAGAGCATCATTATGATGTACGTAAAGCGATGGTAGAGTTGACTAAAGCTTCCCGTCAGCAGATGGCTTTAGGATAATATTGGGTTGTCGTTGCGCTTATCTTATTATAAATTATTGCCTTCGATGGCCTCCTAAATCTGGCTCTCAATATCAGATTTAGGATCACTTCCTGTTACTACCCGCCCATGGGATATAGTACTTCACCACCATAAACATCTGCAGAATTGTTCTAAAATTCAAGTAATAAGGTGAACCAGCGGTGTGAACTAGAGGCCTAAGTGTATTCTTAAACTTTCAAGGGTGGGAATTTGGTTGCTGTGTATACTCTGATTTTATCATCTGAAGTTGCAGTATAAATGTGTCTGGCGGATTTGATTGTAAGCTCCATTTACAAGTTATAAGGTAATCAACTCAAAGGCAAAAAACTTAAGACTGTTCAGCTAAAGACTGTTCTGCTAATTAGTGTGGTTTTTGTCGAAAAGGCATTAACAACAAAGCTTTCAGGCTGGTATTGGTTTGAGTGCTTGAATACTCTTTCAAACCCAATTTAATGCTGTCATCACCTTTTTCAGCATCTTTTATGTAACTACCAAATAATCTGTCCCAAATAGATAAATTAAAACCAAAGTTACTGTCTGTTTCAGACATAACTTGGCTGTGATGTATACGGTGCATAGCTTGGGTTACTATTAGCATTCTCAATAATTTGTCGAACCTAGCGGGGAGTTTGATATTACAATGAGTAAAAATAGATACAGCATTAAGCAATATTTCAAAAATCAAAATAGCCAACGCTGGGGCACCTAGTATTAGTACAGCAGTCATTTTAACCACTAAACTTAGGGCTATTTCTAGTGGGTGAAAACGAAAACCGGTTGAAGCGTCGAGATGTGGGTCAGCATGGTGAACCTTATGGACACGCCAAAAGATTGGAATGCGGTGAAAAAGTCGATGTTGCCAGTAAATCAAACAATCAAATAACAACATCGAGACTGGTACACTTACCCAAAGTGTAATTGAGGTATTATTCCACATGCCCAGATTATTATTTTGTGCATAGATTGCGATGGCAGCCAAGCCTGCTGGTATCATCAATCTAGCCACCACCGTTCCAAGTAACAGCATAGAAAAATTACTTAACCAGCGCTTACCTCTGCTGACAGTTGACTGACGATTAGGTCTGAGGCTTTCCCATAGTATCATCACGGCGATTACGGTAATGAAAACTGCTAGTCTAATCCACATGTCGTTAATCATAGTGAATGATGGTTACCCTTTAAGTGAATCAATTAGAAACGCCTTCATTTCTATATTATCATTAACTAAATAAATCCTAGGACTCTTATTTAAAGGACATTACATTTATGAAAATTATCACATTAATTGCAGGTATTCTGGCTCTATTATCATTGTTACTTTCTGGCCCGTTATATCAGGCAGGAATACTTGGTCTGATGAATGCTTTTTTAGCCATGCGAATTGGGCTTATAGTGGGTGCTGTGACTGTTGTTTTGGCGCTTATTCAAGTCATCTTTATGCGCAAAACCATTTCTTGGCCGGTCACTGGCATTGCAGTTTTATGTGCTTCTGTGGCAATCCTTATGCCACTTAGCATGATGAATAAAGCCAAGTCAGTACCTCCTATTCACGATATCACCACAGACTTGGTTAACCCGCCAAAATTTGTTGCCATTTTAGCACTACGAGCTGATGCTCCTAACCCTGCTGCGTATCAAGGCGAAGAAATCGCCAGCCAACAGCGTGAAGCTTATCCTGAATTACAAACTCAAAAATATCAGCAAACAGCACAACAGGTATTCGATGCAGCTTTAGCGGCAGTTAAAGACATGGGATTAAACGTGGTCAATTCTGATAAAACCTTAGGCTTGATTGAGGCTTTTGACACAACTACTTTCTTCGGTTTTGTTGATGATGTGGTTATTCGTATTCAAAGCGATGGTCAAATGACAATGCTTGATGCCCGCAGTAAGTCACGTGTTGGTATGAGTGATATAGGAAAAAATGCAGAGCGTCTTAATAACTTAATAGCTGGTGTAGCAAAAAATCTCAACTGATCAGCTTTGATTTAGCATAATCAAAAACTGCGGATCATTTTATTTGATGCGCAGTCAGTGTTTTAAATCTAGATAACTTCGTTTTTTGGTTTTAGTATTTATCAACTCCTCTAGCACAGTAAGAATTGGTAAATACTTTCCAGCCAAAATCCAAGCCACGCCGAATACACAAAGCGCTGGTTATTCAACCTCACCACAAAGCAATTGATATATTCATTAGCCAAAGTTAACGATACCCAAAAACATGGAATTGCAGGGCAGCGGCGAATAAGTGCAGCCAACAATCGCCAGCCAAAAAGTGTGCAGGTTCAAGGATGAAGGGTATATATCAGCTAAATAGGCGGGCACTAGGCCCGCTCTGGATCAGAAAGACTGGTTATTATTTAAAGTACCAGCGGTATTGGATGCCGCAGATTGCCAAGTGAAATCACTGTAACTTTGCCCTGAGCCAGAAAGTTGTAATGAATACCCTAGGTTAGTTGAGCTAGTTTCGGCTACGCCAATATCTGTGGATGTGAGACCACTAGCATCGCCATTTTTAGCAGTTAATGTGCCTTCATAACTAATGAATTGCACTACATTTCCTGCATCATCAATCAGCGCTATGCCATCTGCGGCTCCATTTTGTAATCCGCTGATATTAAATGATTTTGTGCCAAATCCATTTTGTTGGTTGTTGATGATGCCTGATAAAGCAGTGGTTTTATAAGCGCTGTCATTGTTGCCGTTATATGCGACTAACTTCCAACCTGACAGGTTGGTGTTGGCGGGTCCTGCCACTTCAACTAACTTATTTTTGTCTTTACCTATATTATCGTAATGTAGTTCATTTATCCAAACGTCAACAGTGTCTGTATCAACTGAACCGGTACAATTGTTTTCAAACACACACACTACGTATTCTGGATGGTCGATGAAGGGATTTCGGTTACCTTGATTGGCAAATACTGCTTCGTTGTGACGGCGTTCAAAGTCATCTACCGGATCGTCTTTATGCCATTGGATCAGAGTCGATTTTAGACCCATGTAGGCCACCGATAGATTAACCCCAGTGTTTGAGTTGGCAATCAGTGCGCGATTATCTGTTAAAATGAGATCTGGCTCAGACACGCCTGTGCCCGAATGAGTACCACCTTCATATCTAACTGCTAGATACATTAAGGCTCGGGCGCTGTCGCCTTTTCTTTTGGTCCATGTTTCCCAACTGCCTGTGGCACCAGAACCTGTGGTCCAGTTCGACTCGCTTGAACTGCCGCCTCTACTGTTATTTGATGTGGTGACTTTTTCAGAACAGCCAGAATTACACTCCGCGTAAGGTTTATTACTGCGACTAGAATTATAACCGCTGTAAGTTAAGAATAAGTGATGAGTATCTGAGTATGGGTAGTTGCTAGCGCGGTCATTGGGAAAACCATATGATTTTGGCCAAGTGTGTTCACGGTTGTTATCAATGTTGTCGCGACCAACTTTGGTATAACTTTCGTTTTTGTAAATGCCAATTATTTTTGAAGGATCATTAGGATCTTCGTCAGCATCTTCCAAAATATCCCAAGTATCTGTAGCGCTAGAGGTGTATGGAAACCTTTGATGATCATAAATAATTTCGTGTAAAGAATCGTGAAGCGCTAATGCATTTGAAGTATTTACCGGATCATAATAGCCAGTGGGTATAGCAGCTAAAATTGTACTTGTGGTAAATATGCTGGATATGACAACCCCAACACACAATGTCTGACGTCTGACTTGCATCACGCTTAGCCTTATATTTTTTATTGGTTAGTTAGAAAATAAAGATTAAATGTGACTGTTTTATGTCAGCTTATCCTTTTGGGTTATTATAATGCCATAAAAAAACAAACATTCTTAATTAAAATTCAATAAAAACAATGATTAATAGAAAGATAGAGGGTACTTTTGAAGATAAAGAATAAATATTATATATAAAAGAACAAGTATTATTTTACGTTTATCAGAATTGTATTGAAGCTAGTAACAAAAAAAACGCCGAAGCGCTTTTAACTAAAACCTATTAAATAGCAAGTTTCAGTTATTTTTTTTGCTCACGAGCAATAGCACGATAGGCGATATCATCACGATAAAACATGCCGTTGCAGCTAATAGTTTTGGCCAGTGTGTATGCATTTTGTTGAGCTTCGGTGACAGTGTCACCTAAAGCAGTCGCGCAGAGTACACGGCCACCATTAGTGGTTATTTTGCCATCAATATTTTTGGTGCCAGCGTGAAATATTTTACTGCCGGCGTTACCAAGTTCTAAACCATCAATTACATCACCTTTGCCATAACTACCCGGATAACCGCCTGCGGCAAGCACTACACCAACAGACGCTCTAGTATCAAACTCGGCTTGAATTTGGTCAAGGTTACCGTCTAAGGCTGCTTCAACCAACTCCACTAAGTCAGACTGCAAACGCATCATAATAGGTTGGGTTTCCGGGTCGCCGAAGCGACAATTGTATTCAATCACTTTAGGTGTGCCATCTGCCATGATCATCAAGCCAGCATATAAAAAGCCTACATATATATTGCCTTCAGCAGCCATGCCTTGCACCGTGGGGTAAATCACTTCATGCATAACGCGCTGGTGTATATCCGCTGTGACTACCGGTGCAGGAGAATAAGCACCCATACCACCGGTATTAGGGCCAGTATCACCATTACCGACACGTTTATGATCTTGGCTGGTGGCAAAAGGTAAAACATTTTTGCCATCGACCATCACAATAAAGCTGGCTTCTTCACCATCAAGAAATTCCTCGATAACTACGCGGCTTCCGGCCTCACCAAAAGCGTTACCCGCTAACATGTCGCGAATGGCATCTTCTGCATCGGTTAATGTCATAGCGACAATCACACCTTTACCTGCTGCTAGTCCATCTGCTTTTACCACAATAGGCGCACCTTTTTCTCGCACATAAGCAAGGGCAGGCTCGATTTCGGTAAAATTTTGATAATCAGCAGAGGGAATATTGTGACGTGCCAAAAAGTCTTTGGTAAATGCTTTTGAACCCTCTAGCTGGGCTGCAGCTTGAGAAGGACCAAATATTTTGAGTCCTTTGGCTTGAAATGCATCCACTACACCTAACACTAATGGCACTTCTGGGCCCACTATGGTCAAGTCTATGTGGTTTTGCTGTGCAAAAGCCACCAAAGCAAGTATGTCTTCAGCACCCACATCAACATTGGTGAGTTTATCTTCAAGTGCTGTTCCAGCGTTACCTGGCGCTAGAAACACTTGTGATACTTTTGTCGATTGCGCTGCTTTCCAAGCTAACGCATGTTCGCGACCACCGCCGCCAATAATCATTACATTCATAGGGTTTGTTTTTCTTTTATGTTTTATTTAAGGCTTAACAAATTTCAGTGTCATGCGTGAGCTTTCACCGATAGCTAAATATTTTGCTCGGTTTGTTTCGCCCAAACGTAAGCCAGGAGGCAGAGTCCACACGCCTTTTTCGTGGACCGTGGTATCGAGGGGGTTAAGGTTGACATCACTGCGCGCAAGTAATGTAAAACCTGCTTTTTCAGCAGCAGCAATCACAACAGACTGCTTCATATAACCTGAGCTTTTTTGTGCTTCATCAGCCAATTCTTCTGGTAGCTTATGTTCAACTACACCTAACACACCGCCTTTTTTAAGAGCTTTAAAAAAGCTTAAAAACGCACTATTCACACCTTCTTGTTCAGACTGCATATACCAATTATGGACGTTGCGAAAAGTCAGCACTCTGTCCAGTGAGTTTGCAGGAGCAAAGTCCATAGCTTTGGTCGGATGAAATGCCGTTACTTTAGTATTTTTGTAATTATCATCTTGACTTATCTTTTGCATAAATCCGTCAAGAGACTTTTTGTAGTAAGCGTTACCACCTTCTTCTATATAAAAATGTGCGGCATAGAACTGCCCTTTCTCGTTTAAAAGAGGTGCAAGAATACTACTATACCAACCGCCACCAGGAGATATTTCGGCGACAGCCATATCGGGTTGAACATCGAAAAAACGCAACGTTTGCTGTGGATGGCGATATTCATCCCGAGAACGTTCTTTGATAGTGCGATTTTGGTTGTTTACAGCATCGCTAATGTCGTCAGCAAATACTTGGGGTGAACTGAATAAAGATAAGGCTAAAGCAACTTTTAAAACTTTTTTAAACATAATACTCTCAGATTGTTAGTGTGAAAAAGTCTGCAAAACTGTGTAAAAGTATGCAAAAAAGACTGGCGTAGATTGTAGCGACATTGGGCGCAAGAGTTAACAAAAAACGAAGTCAATTTTTTTGACGTTGACTTCGTTTTTTAGTTCCAAGCTATTAGTGTTTAAAGTGGCGCATACCTGTGAAGACCATAGCAATGCCATGTTCGTCTGCGGCGTCTATGACTTCTTGATCACGCATTGAACCGCCTGGTTGAATAATGGCGCTGATACCGGCAGCTGCAGCGGCGTCAATACCATCACGAAACGGGAAAAACGCATCAGACGCCATCACCGAGCCTGCCACTTGCAAACCTTCATCAGCGGCTTTAATGCCAGCGACTTTGGCAGAATAGACACGGCTCATTTGACCCGCGCCAACACCGATAGTCATACTATCGTTGCAATACACAATAGCGTTTGATTTGACGTACTTGGCTACTTTCCAAGTGAACATCAAATCTTTTAACTGTTTTTCAGTTGGCTTAGCTTTAGTGACCACTTGTAATTCGTATTCTTCGACCATGCCAAAATCGCGGTCCTGGACCAATAAACCGCCATTAACACGCTTGAAGTCATGGCCTTCCGTCAACTGGCCTTGCCAATCGCCGCACGCTAGTAAACGTATGTTTTTCTTGGCAGACACCACTTCTATCGCAGCATCACTAACAGATGGTGCAATAATTACCTCAACAAACTGGCGGTCAATAATAGCTTGTGCTGTGGCTGCATCTAATTCACGGTTGAAGGCAATGATGCCGCCAAAAGCCGAGGTGGGATCAGTTTTATAGGCTCTTTCATATGCGCTTAAAATATCGTCGCCTAGAGCTACACCACAAGGGTTAGCGTGTTTAACAATCACGCAAGCTGGTACATCAAATTCTTTGACACATTCTAACGCGGCATCGGTATCGGCAATATTGTTGAAAGACAATTCCTTACCTTGCAACTGGGTTGCCGTGGCAACTGAAGCTTCGTGAATATCATTTTCAACATAAAAAGCAGCACTTTGATGACTGTTTTCGCCATAACGCAGCTCTTGTTTTTTAGTGAATTGCATATTGAAAGTACGTGGAAATTCGCTGTGCTGATGACCGCAGTCTGTTTCGCATTCACTTGACTCAATCATAGTGCCAAAGTAGTTGGCAATCATGCCGTCGTATTCAGCAGTGTGTTCAAATGCGGCAATGGCTAAATCAAAACGTGTGGTTTTGGTGACTGCATTACTGTTTGCCTGCATCTCTGCTATTACGCGGGCGTAATCTTTAGTGTTAACCACAATAGTGACATCGTTATGATTTTTAGCAGCCGCGCGGACCATAGTGGGGCCACCGATATCGATATTTTCGATAGCGTCTTCTAAGGTACAATCATCATTGGCAACAGTGGCTGCAAATGGGTATAAGTTTACTACCACTAAATCGATAGGCAGAATGTTGTTTGCAGCCATGACTTGTTCGTCTTGTCCACGGCGAGCCAGAATGCCACCATGTATTTTGGGGTGTAAGGTTTTAACTCGACCATCCATAATTTCAGGATGACCAGTGTAATCTGATGCTTCAATAACGGTTAGGCCATTGTCGCTGAGTAATTTTGCGGTGCCACCGGTAGATAATAGCTCTACACCTTGGCTAGCCAAAAATTGCGCGAACTCAAGTAAGCCGGATTTATCAGATACGCTTAATAGTGCGCGACGAATAGGTGTTGCTGGTAAGTCTTGTTGCATGTTTGTTCCATGATTGTTCCACTATTTTAGTGGCAAAGATTTTGGCAATTTAATTCGTAATGTTGTTTCTTGACTATCTGGTCATGGTCAACACAAACAAAAAGAGCACCATAAGGTGCTCTTTATTTTAGGCGAAGACCCTAGTTCATGCCGTATTGTTTGAGTTTCTTACGTAAGGTGCCACGGTTGATACCTAACATAATTGACGCTTTAGTTTGGTTGCCACGTGTGAAAGTCATTATTTCTTCTAACATTGGCGCTTCAACTTCGGCCATGACTAGCTCGTATAAATTTTCGATGTTGGTGTTATCAAGTTGCTTTAGGTACTTGTTTACCGCTTGTTTAACAGAATCGCGAAGAGGCTTTTGAGCCTGAGTTTGCGAAGGAGTTGTTACCGTAGTGGTAAATGGAGAAGTTACATTTTGTTCGAACATATACAATCTTGCTCTTTAAGTTAGTCATATTAAGCAGCAGGTGAAACTAGCTCAGGCACAAATGAAAGTGCTGGTTCGCCTGCCAATTTATCAAAGTACATAGTTAACTCATCAAGTTGCTGCCCTGCATCTTCAATGGCGTTAAACTTTGCACGGAACAGCTTTTGCTGGTCGTGTTCAGCCAAATACCAGCCCACATGCTTGCGGGCAATCCTGCAACCCTTTATACCACCGTAAAACTGATGGACATTGGCGACGTGTTCAAGCAAAACGCTACTCACCTCGTCAATTTTAGGTGCAGCCAGTACTCGGCCGGTTTGCAGATAATGCAAGATCTCGCGGAATATCCAAGGGTGACCCTGAGCTCCACGACCGATCATGAGCGCATCTGCGCCAGTGTATTCCAAAACGTGTTTCGCTTTTTGCGCGCTTGTAATATCACCGTTAGCAACAACTGGGATCGACACGGCTTGTTTAATAGCCTTAATGGTGTCGTATTCTGCGTCGCCTTTGTACATACAGGCTTTGGTGCGACCATGCACCGCTAATGATTGAATGCCGTTGTCCTGAGCAATTTTGGCTATTAATAGCCCATTGCGATTTTCAACATCCCAACCTGTGCGTATTTTTAAGGTAACAGGCACATCGACTGCTTTAACTACCGCCTGAATGATCTTCTCAACCAGTGGTGGGTCTTGCAACAATGCAGATCCCGCTAACTTTTTATTCACTTTTTTAGCCGGACAACCCATATTGATGTCAACAATTTGCGCACCATTAGTTACATTAAATTGTGCCGCTTGTGCCATTAATTCAGGATCCGATCCTGCAATTTGCACTGAACGCACACCCACTTCACCCTCATGATCCATCCGTTGTTTGGATTTATCCGAATCCCAAACCCTAGGGTTAGAAGAGAGCATCTCTGACACCACCAAACCTGCCCCAAGACGTTTACATAACTGTCTGAATGGCCTGTCTGTTACTCCCGCCATAGGAGCCAGTATCAGATTGTTTTCTAATGCATATGGACCAATCTGCATAATATAGAATGATTATCCTTCATATTTAATTGTGCAAAAATCGACCGTGCTCTAAAAAGGGGCGCAAGTTTAAGGGTTTTTTGTTGTCTTGGAAAGGCTAGTAAACAAACAATTTTGTACTTTTTTTAATCAAATCATATTGACATTAAAAAAAGCAGGCTATTTAAACTGGTTTACCAGTAATTAAGATAAAATTGTTGCCAAAAAGTAAATGAACAAAAGTAAATGAACAAGGTTTAACGTTTTATGTTGCCAAGTAAAATATCTTTAAACATGACCCAATCACCTAACAAACTATAAACAGGATATTTAAAAGTTGCGGGTTTATTGTGTTCAGAAAAGAAATGCCCTACCCAAGCAAAGCCATAACCTAAAACTGGTACATACCATAACAGCACCCACTTCTCAGTTATAAGGGTATAAACTAGCAGAGCCAAGATCAGTGTAGAACCAATAAAATGTAGACGTCGACATATCAGGTTTTGATGTTCAGATAGGTAATAAGGATAAAACTGAGTAAAACTGGTAAATTGTTGTGGATCTTGTTGGGTCATGGCGGTTAACTTCTGACTTGATATAAGAGATTGAATTTAGCATAGCGAATGAGCAGGAAATGTCTACCACACAACAGTTTATATTTACGCCTAAATCAATAATTAGCTTGATTTTCAATGATTTGACCCCACTGTCACTGTAAGCAAAAGTATATGGACTCTATTATGAATAACGTAATTAATATTACCCCAGAAAATTTCCAGCAAGTCATATTACAAGACTCACAAACACAAGTAGTGATGGTAGAGTTTTGGGCCGAAGGTTATGAACCAAGCCAGCAATTGGCTCCAGTTTTAGTCAATGTAGCAGCAAAATTCAGTGGGAACTTGATCCATGCCCGTGTTGATTGCCAGCAACAACAAGAAATAGCAGGCCAATTTGGTGTGCAAAATCTACCAACAGTGATTTTGGTAAAGGAAGGCCAGCCTATAGACGGCTTTGCAGGGGTGCAAACCGAAGCAGAGATTATCGCCACCTTTGAAAAACACTTGCCCAAGCCAGAAGATGCTTTATATGAACAAGCGGTCGAGTTAGTCAGCGCAGGTGATTATCAGCAAGCTTACACTGTGCTCAAACAAGCTCATGACATGAATCCCGAACGCGCAGATATCAAGTTGTTACTGGCTGATTGTCAAGTAGAGTTAGGTCAAATAAAACAAGCTAAAATATTATTAGAAACCATCGGCTTAGTCGATCAAGACGCGTTGTACAAAAGTATTTTGGGTAAAATTGAATTAGCTGAACAAGCGGCTGACTCACCTGAAATCAAAGCCTTACAAAAACAAATGTTACAAAACCCAGATGACCTAGAGATTAAAGTTAAACTTGCTGTGCAATTGCATCAAGCTAATCAAATAGAAGAAGCTTTGGAACTGATCTTGTCGGTTTTATATAGAGAGCTTAATTTTGGTGATGCCAAGAAGCTGACTTTAGATATGATTAATGCTCTGCCTGATGGCGATCCTTTGAAGTCGAAGTATCGACGTAAGGTTTATGGGTTGTTGTATTAGCTGAGTTAAGCGCCTCGTTTAGAGCTAGCGCGCGGCAAGCTACCATCTAAGAATATAAACCGGCATTCGCCGGTTTTTTGTTATTTCGAAATGCATTTACATTGTTACTTTGCTGTTCATAGCCAGTAAATACAAATTATCACTCCTTATTTGAATCCAAGTTTCTTTAAATCAAACCGTAATAACGACAAGAGTGAATGATTAAATAAATGAGTAAAAAACGAAGATATGTTTTTCAAACTTATAAATTAGATGAGTGAATAAAACGCACTGATTGGATAATTTGCTTTCATTCTTTATGTAAATCGTTTGCTGTACATCTGAAAGCTTGTTGTGGGATGAATCCCACAACAAAATACATTACTCTTGGTAAAACCATAAAGAGAACAGCCCCCATGAAACATAAGTTGCTTGCATTTGTTGTCATCGTTACCATTATCGGCATATATCTTTGGCAAAAACCTGCACCCCAACCTGTGGTGCGTATCGCCTCTTTTGACGCAATTCGAGATACACTAGCTGGCCCAATTGTAGGTTTTTCCGATGAGGATGACACTTTAGGGTGGCTCGGTATTCCGTTTGCAGCACCTCCATTGGCTGAACTACGCTGGGCAGCGCCACGTCTTCCCAAACCTTGGCAAGAAAACCGTCAAGCCATTGCTTTCGAAAATGCTTGCGTGCAACTCTGGGGACCTTTGATAGACACTACTGGAAATGAGGGTGAGGTAGTTGGAAAGGAGGATTGTCTGTATTTAAATGTATGGGCACCGCGAGACAACAGTGATATTGATTCTGCAGGTCTTCCTGTGATGTTCTGGATCCATGGTGGGGGTAACTCTATTGGAACGGCGAACACCTATCCTGGACATCGCCTTGCTGGTGGCGAAAATGTGGTGATTGTTACCATCAACTATCGTCTGGGGCTATTGGGCTGGATGAGTCATCCCGCTCTTCGCGCTGAAGGCCGCAGTGCCAGTGACGCGTCGGGTAATTATGGAAATCTCGACATGATTGCCGCACTAGAATGGGTACAGAAAAACATTGCGAATTTTGGTGGCGATCCACACAACGTAACTATTTTTGGTGAGTCCGCGGGCGGGCTTAACGTGTATTCGCTGATGGCTTCTCCTCCAGCCAAGGGACTTTTCCACCGGGCCATTGCTCAGAGCGGTTCAACAAGCACCACACCATTGTGGCGAGCCGAAAATTTTGCTGATGACGTGCAGCCTGGCGAAAGCCTCAGCTCACGGGAATGGCTGTCAATGCAATTGCAGCACGCGGGTAAAGCAAAAAGCCACAAGGCTGCAAAGGTCGCCCAACTTGCTATGTCTGATGCAGAAATTCTGACATTCATGCAGTCCCGAAGTCCACAGCAAATACTCAAGGGGATCAGCGGCGGTGCGGGTATGTACCGTGCCCCGCAAAATCTGCGTGACGGCACAGTCCTGCCCAAGGAATCTTTACTGACTCTCTTTCAGTCACCGGAACGATACAACGATGTACCGCTAATGACAGGAACCAACCGCGATGAGGCCAAATTATTTATGGCTCAAGATCCTAAGTTTGTTGAACGCCGTTTTGGTTTTCTTCCGCACATCAAGGATATGGACACATACAATAGTACCTCGGCCTACATCTCTGACACTTGGAAAGCAAGAGCAGTGGATGAGGTGGCTGCTGTCATCTCCGCCAATTCAGAACATGAAGTTTACGCTTATCGATGGGACTGGGATGAGGGTGCGAAAAACTGGCTAGTCGATTATTCAACACTGATTGGCGCAGGTCATGGCATGGAAGTCGCCTTTGTGTTTGATGACTTCGAAGGTGGTATCTTGGTTCCCGGTTTCTATAATGAAGAGAACATTCCAGGACGCGATAAACTAGCCATAGAAATGCGTAGCTATTGGTCTCAATTTGCCGCTACGGGCGACCCCGAAAACGGTCGTAATGGCGACCTGTTAAAGTGGGAGGCGTGGAACAACATTGGCCCCAACCTGATGATCCTCGACTCTCCCAGTAGTGGCGGTTCTAAAATGAGTCGAGAACCTATGACTATCGCGATGCTCAAACAACGTTTGGCTAAAGATCCGCAGATTACCGACACAAAGACACGCTGTAGGATACATGCTGAGCTGTTTCTAAAAATTAATTCAGGAGATGATTATTGGAATGAGCAGGAATATCTGGATCTTGGTTGTGTAAATTATGACCCTTGGACAATAATCCAGCCTGTAAGTGGATCGACAAATTAATCACTATTAAAATGGATGTCTTTGTAAAATTCTTTTTAAAAAAAGACCATTATGTTTAGGTTGTGGATAATGTGAGCGTTTTTTAAACAAAAGAGGTGAAATTATGAACATTTCAGAATTAATTATATTTTTAGATATTGGTGCATTATAGAGTTAGTTGACCGGCATATTTATGAAAGTTCGCGTTATGAAAGTTCGCGGTTTTGGTCTGCTTGGTGATTTAGTT
>OOFW01000008.1_pt1 | contig 26379 bp, 24 predicted proteins | sample 1670271 | NCBI WGS metagenome assembly OOFW01 (sample SAMEA98137918, study PRJEB22522) | marine metagenome | biome: marine biome; feature: marine water body; material: sea ice | place: Arctic Ocean | collected 07-Sep-2015 | depth 1.32 m
ATGTTTTTTGGACATTGTTGGGGTTTAGTAAAGTGTGAATGGATCTGTTTTTGATCCCGTCATTAGTTTGTTCTAGTTCTTCTAAACCAGCAATCTTTGTTACTAGTAGTTAATGTATGTTCCTACTAATGCAGGATAATAATAAAAATGTGAGTATTAGTTATATTAATGGAATATTAATGGAATGTTTTTGGGACATTGTTGGGGTATAGCCAAGTGGTAAGGCAACGGGTTTTGATCCCGTCATTCGTTGGTTCGAGTCCATCTACCCCAGCCATCTTTGTTACTAGTAGTTAATCTATGTTCCTACTAATGCAGGATGATAATAAAAATGTGAGTATTATTTTAGTAGTGCCCGCAATTTTTTAAATCTTTATTTCAGTTATTGGGGTATAGCCAAGTGGTAAGGCAACGGGTTTTGATCCCGTCATTCGTTGGTTCGAGTCCATCTACCCCAGCCATATTTAAAACCTTGTTGGTTTTGTTGCTAAGTGCTTGTTTTAAAGCAGACAGTCAGCATTGTTTGCAAGAAGGTAAAAGAGCGTATTTAAGTCTCTTACGATAGAAAACAAAAATGCCAAGCTCTTGCTTGGCATTTTTGTTTTTATCGATTCACGTAGTACCCTAGACATAAATGTCATTAAACGGCAGACTTCCATTATATATCTAAACATTTGTGAGCCAAATCTTGATTAACGAAATCGTAGCCTTTATTAATAACATTCTTTGGGGTAACGGTCAGATATTGATCTACATGTTGTTGGCAGCTGGTGTCTGGTTCTCAGTGAAGTTAGGTTTTATTCAAATCCGTCATTTTGGACATATGTTTTCGGTGATGAAAGGCAGTACTAAAAGTGATAGGGCCGGTATCAGCTCGTTTCAAGCTTTATGCACCAGCTTATCCGCTAGAGTGGGAACGGGTAACTTAGCGGGTGTTGCCGTCGCGATTTCATTAGGTGGCTCCGGTGCCATTTTTTGGATGTGGGTTATCGCTATTCTTGGCATGGCGACAGGCTTTGCTGAAAGTGTGCTTGGGCAACTCTATAAAGTGAAAGATGCCAATGGTGAGTATCGTGGTGGCCCCGCTTATTATATTCAACAGGGTCTAAATAAACGTTGGTTAGCAGTCATATTTTCTCTGTTCTTATTTTTGGGTTACGGTTTTATTTTCAGTGCAGTACAAGCCAATACTATTACTGACGCACTTAATCACGCATATGATATCCCTACCCTTTATTCTGGCTTGGTCATTATTGTCTTAGCAGGATTAATTGTCATTGGCGGTTTACGTGCTATCGCAAAGTTTGCCGAGTGGGTCGTACCTTTTATGGCTGTGACGTATGTGTCGGTTACACTGGTTATTACCTTTTTAAATATTGATTTAGTACCCGCCATGTTGTGGGATATTATTACTTCGGCTTTTGGTCTACAGGAAGCCGGTGCAGGTGCTATGGGTGCCGCATTTAAACATGGTGTTCAACGTGGTCTGTATTCTAACGAAGCAGGCTCAGGTAGTGTGCCTCACGCTGCAGCAAGTGCCACGCCTAACCCGAATCACCCAGTGTCTCAAGGATACGTTCAAATGCTCGGTGTATTTATTGACACGATGATTCTATGCACATGTTCTGCAATCGTTATTTTGTTAGCTGGCGGTGCATCCGGTGAAGGCATGGAAGGTATTCGCCTGACTCAAGATGCTATGAGCTCGCACTTAGGAGAAGGTGGTGGTTATTTTGTTGCAGCAGCTATAAGTTTGTTTGCATTTACCTCAGTTGTGGCTAATTACGCTTACGGTGAAAGTAACCTGCATATGTTTAAACTCGACAATAAATCAGGTCGCGCAGCATACACGGTCGGTTATTTGTTGATGATATTATGGGGTTCTATGGCCGCATTACCCGAAGTTTGGGCAATGGCTGATATGGCACTAGGTTTAATGACGGTGATCAATATCACTGCCCTGGTTTGGATGACACCTACTATTGTTTCTATCAGCAAAGATTATTTCTCCAAGCGAGATAGTGGCAAAGAAATCACATATAAATCAGGTGATTGCGAAATACAGGGTAAATCAGAACAGGGAATCTGGTAATCTAAATACTTTCATTGCTAATCAAAACTAGGTCGGCTGTCCTCCAGCATTTTATCTAAGTCCTTTTGCGCTTGTTGGGGATTGAGTAAATCCCCTTCTTGTAACATCTCACATTCATCGTTGATCATCTGTTTAACTGTCACCGGATAGAAACGACAATCTTCTGGACGGTCGAAGTAAATGTCACAGGTGTACATGGTTTTATTTGGATTTTCAGGGTTTTTTGCTTCCCGCAAGAAAGGACATAAAGATAGCTGTTTACCACTATTTGGTGAAAACCAAATCAATCCTTTTTTAACGTAAGCAGCAATATCAGGCTTAAACAGCTCCCACATGTCGATATCTTTATCTGATGCAGACAAATCGCCATTACTGTATTTAACGCAGCACTTGCCACAGGAATTACAGTCTTTCATGTGGCAACCCATATATAACATGGGTAAATAGCATAATTATTTCCTTTGGCTTGACTGTTTTTTCATACGAGCCGACTGCTCTGCCCTATCGTTCTGACGCTTTTCTTTACGGTCTTTTTTATCAGGCGTCAAAGAGCCTGTTTTAAAACGTTCTTTACGATCGACTTTATCTGCGGCTTTTTTGGCCGCCACTTCAGCCATTTCTATCACCTCTTGTTCAATCATTTTGGGTGTTTCAAGACTAATACGCCCAAGTTTTCCAGAGCGTAATTCGTTAATAAACACTTCACATATTTTATGCAGGTTAACCCGCCCACCCGTCATTAATGCTCCTCGACGCGCTGCTGCTAGTTCTAGGAACTCAATTTCAGTGTCGGGTATATTGGCTAACTCAAAACGCGCTTTAAGTAATTCTGGGTAAGCCTTAATCAGATAATCAGCGGCAAAAAAGCCCACATCGTCATACTCCATAGCGGTGTCTTTAATTGCACCTGTAGAGGCTAATCGATAACCGCTATTAGGATTTTCTAACTTTGGCCACAATATTCCAGGTGTGTCGAACAAAGTAATGCCATTACCCAAATTAATCCGCTGTTGTGTCTTAGTCACTGCCGCTTCGTTACCCGTTTTAGCGATAACACGGTCGGCTAGAATATTGATCAGAGTCGACTTTCCTACATTTGGAATACCCACGATCATCGTATGGATAGCTTTCACGCTAGCATCTTTTTCAGGTAACATTTTCCTGCATAGTTCCAAGATTTGTTTCACCTTGGCGGGCTCTTCAGTTGTAGATGTGAACGTTTTAACAGATCTTTCTCGCTCTAGAAACTCCTGCCATGCGGCCGTAACCACTGGATCAGCGAGGTCAGTTTTACTCAAGACTTTGATACAGGGTTTATCTCCCCGTAGCTGAGCAATCATAGGGTTTTCGCTGGAATAAGGGATCCGTGCGTCAAGCACTTCAATTAATACATCAACTTGTGGCAACGCTTCTTTTATTTCTTTTTGGGCCTTGTGCATATGCCCGGGGTACCAATGAACTGCCATTTAATCTGCCTACTTAATTAATCTAAAAGATATAGTGAAATATACTGGGGTGAATCGCTTTAGTTAGCGTAATGCATTACCAGTTGAATAATGACCATAATAACTAACAAAGGTAATATCCAGCGACCCAATTTACCCATTTGTTCACCAGACATTCTGAATTTAGAACGCTCTATCAATGGAACAATGATAACTAAAGCAATAAATAACACGCCTAAAATAATTAATACTGTCATGTGTTACCTACTCTTTTATCAGGGTTTGTTTATGTCTCGTATGAAAACTTGATTTTTATGCTAGGCCCATAGCATATTTCATTGCATTGTTTTTTATTGGGCCCGAATGATCCGCCAACATCAAACCTAGATTCCGCAACATTTTGAGCGGCAAATTATTATTACTAAATGTTGAATATAACAAATCCATGGCACTCATCATCACTAGGTTATCTCTGCGGCGAGCTATTTCATATTTTTTTAGCCAATGACAATAATGACTCGGTTGCAAAATAGTTGAGCGGTCATGTACTGCAAGCTCTTCATTGATTGCGCTAAGCAAGGCGGTAACGTCTTTAAAGCCTAAGTTAACCCCCTGACCAGCTAACGGGTTAATGGTATGAGCAGCATCACCAATCAGCACAGTATTACCTTTGAAATATTGATTAGCATGCATGCGGGTCAATGGGAAGCCAGCCACATCAAGTACTTCAAAATCGACCAAATCAGCGGGGAAATGTTGTAATATATGCTGTTTAAGCTTAATTTTAGACAAACTTTTCAAGTGTTTAATGTCTTGTGCGTTGTGATACCAAACCAGTGATGCAAAACCATCATATAAAGGTAAAAATGCCATAGGTCCATCTGCTGTGAATTGTTGCCAGGTAATGTCCTGTTGCATATCATAAGTTTTAATTTGAATGCCTAATGCCTGTTGCGCATATTGCCAACCTTGCACACCTATGTTGACAGCATCGCGAACGGCTGAATTAGCACCATCAGCACCTATCAGAATTTTCGCTTGAATAATTTGGTTATCTTCTAGGGTCACTTGAGATACATCCGTATATGTTATTTTCGTGACTTTTAAATTTTTATAAAAAACTACGTTTTGATTATCATGCAATTCTGCATGCAAGCCCAATTGAACAAGTCTATTTTCAATAATATGTCCAAGATGTGGTTGCTCTATGGCATTGCAATCAAAGTCTGTTCGACAAGAAGGTTTGTCCCATACTGATAAACGCTTGTAAGGGCACAATCGCATATTCTTAATATGTGACCATGCGCCTAAGCCTTGCAACAATGATTCTGACGTTAAACTGATGGCAGCGACCCGCATATCAGGTGGTTGTTTATATTCAAAAGGCACAGGCATAAAGGGTTCAATGATTGCCACCTTAAAACCAATCTTTGCTAACCCCAGAGCCATGGCCGAACCAACCATTCCGCCTCCTACCACACAAAAATCAAACACCTTATTTTTCCTTTTTGCTATGAATCGTTACTTTAACAAAATAAACCGAAGATTTACGCTAAAACATATAATGATAATCTACGCATATGACAAAAACTGATGGATAAGTGAACATTCTGACAACGTTAGGTATTCATCACTGATAACCAAACCATCGTAGGTAAATGTACTGCAGTAATTATATACGCAATATCGATATTATTTAGTCAGTTTCAATATCCTGTTTGAGTACAGCTTTAATGAGATACTCGAGTGAAGGGCTACCATGCGAAGATGTTTTAGAATTTAAACGTCGGATCTTTCCTTGTGAGCAATGACGTGAAATCAATAACAAAAATAACCTCAACAAGTTTCAACGGCGAAAACGCCTATAAAACGCTATTAATTGCAATGAAAAAAATCTCGAAATATACGTTTCTATCGATATGACTGGGACACCATTTGCAAGGGTAGTGAAACAAGTATGGGCAAAACAAAGCTATCTATTAGTCAAATTTAGTCAAATATTCAGATAGTAAAGCACTCAAACAACCTTTGCTCTGCCTAAAGCTGTCAAAGCAGAACCAATAATAACAACAGCCGCGCCAATATAAGCCCAATGGTCTAAGTAGCTGGCAGTAAAGTATTGTGGCAGCCACTCCACTGCGATTAACATACTTAAAAAGGTAAAAATAGGAGCCATGGCCAGAACTGCACTGACTTTGGCTGCCTGCCATATGTTGAGGGCTTCGGTAAACGCACCATATGCGACTACAGTATTCGCGCAGCAAAACAGCAGCGCTAATACATGTATCCTCTGCATATCCATCAGTTGAGTCACATTAGAAAAAGGTAACAACACACAAAAGCCTATAATATAAATCAGTAAAGTTAACTGTTTAGCCGTGAGTACTTTTAACAAAGGCTTTTGCATCAATGCATATGCCGCCCAAGTGGTAGCTGCGAACAAAATAATTAATATACCCGTTGTTAACTGATTCAAAGACAAAAATAAATTGGTAAGCCTGTCATTAAAAAATAAAATTAAACCACAAAAAAGCATCACCGCACCGCAGATTTCAAGCAAACTTAAACGCTCTTTAAAAAACACCACTCCTCCTAACATCAGCATAAATGGTGCTGTTTGCATCACTATTTGTGCTGTTTCTGGGTTGAGATACTCTAAGCCTTTTACATTTGCCACATAGTTAATCACCAAGAACAAACTTGCAATTAATAAGCATATGCCTTTGATACTGCCTATGTCGGAAAGACGGGGTAAAGACTTGCTTTTAAACAACAACAAAAATACAAATATTCCAGCTACAAAAAATCGGTATAGGGTAATAGTAACAGCATCCATTTTTTCTAAACTCAGCATTAAAAAGACCGGCAATATCCCCCACAAAACAGCCGTCGTTAATGAGAGAACAAAACCATACCAGTGTTTTGTTACTTCTATGCTTGTTAGCCTCATAGCTTCTCCAAATAAATCTTAATCACTCAGCTCAAATATCAATATTAGTGACTACTAACTGGCTAATTTCTTTATAAATAATTTTGTTTATAAGATCTTTACATTCTACTCTAGATAAGAGCTATTAATACAAATCACATAGAGGATAACGTCATGAAAAAAATCGCTGTTTTGACATCTGGTGGTGATGCCCCTGGCATGAATGCTTGCATTCGTTCAATCGTACTAACGGCCGAACATTATGAACTTGAAGTGATCGGTTATAAACATGGTTATAACGGCCTAATTGATCAAGAATTTAAACTCCTCGGCCCTTCCAATGTGATTAATATAATTCAGCGGGGCGGCACTGTATTAAAAAGTGGTCGCTGTGAGGATTTTCATACTGAGGAAAGTGGTAGAGCGGCAGCAAAAAACCTGCACGATTTAAATGTAGATGCATTGTTAGTGATTGGCGGTAATGGTTCTTTTCGTGGTGCTCATCATTTATCTAAATACTACAAAGGTCAAGTCATAGGCTTACCTGGCACCATAGACAATGACATAAGTGGCACAGATGCAACGATTGGTTATTTTACAGCCATAGAAACCGCATTAGATTCCATCGATAAGGTACGAGATACTGCAGATGCTTTTGAGCGTATATTTTTGATTGAAGTAATGGGCAGGCATGCAGGGTTTATTGCCTTAAATGCAGCTGTGGCGTCAGCTGCTGATAGGGTTTTAGTCCCAGAATGTTGCAATGACATTGATTTAGAAGTTGATAATATTATTGAACATCTGCACGCGGTTTACAGTCAAAGAGGTGTTTCAAGTTATATAGTTGTTACTAGTGAAAACTTATTACCGGGTGGTGTGATGAGTCTTGCTAAGATGCTCACAGATAAAACTCAAATTGAGTGTCGCCCGGTTATTTTAGGACACGTACAAAGGGGTGGTTCGCCAGTCAGTCAAGACAGAATTCTAGCTACAAAGATGGGTGCTTACGCAGTTGAGCAAGCCTTAGCTAAACAAAATAATATTATGGTGGGTGAGCACAATAACCAATTAGTCACTCATCCCATTGAGATAAGTTGGCAACAAAAAAAACCTCTAGATAAATATTTACTGAAGATCCAACAAGAATTATTTAATACTAAGTATTTTATTTCATGAACTGGCGCTATAAGTTAATCATCTCTTTAACTCGGTCCCTATAACTACGACTGACTTTGAGCTCTGTGCCATTGTTTAATATTAAGTGGTATTCGCCACTAATATGACTGATCATTTTTTGCACAAATTTAATGTTAACAATAGCCGAACGATGAGCTCGAACAAATTTTGTGGGATCAAGATCTTTCTCTAGTTCTTTCATAGTTCGGCGCATAATGTGAGTCTGATCTGTGGCGTGTACACACATGTAATCACCTGCGGCATCAATCCATTGAATATCATTTACCCCGACACGGGTAACCACTGAACCATCTTTTATCGCTAAAATATCAGGATAAGGATTAGTGGTAATGCTTTCACCGCTGGCTAATTTTCGTAAAATATCTTCACAATCGTCACCGGTAAAATCTGCAACCAGTCTAGCAAGTTTTTGATTATCACCATCCTGTTGTTTGTGCTCTAATGTCAATTGCACTTTTTCCACAGCGTCTTTAAGACGCCTTCCATCCACTGGTTTTAACACGTAATCTAAAGCATGTACGTCAAAAGCTTTGATGGCATAGGAGTCGAAGGCAGTAACAAACACAATCAAAGGGATGGGTTGCTTTAGTTCTTGAAGTTTATTGATGACTTGAAAACCATTTAACCCCGGCATTTGAATATCTAAAAATACCAAGTCAGGACGAACTTGAGGAATAAGTGTTACTGCTTCTATGCCATTTTTACACTCACCAACAATGTCAATGTTGTCAAACTCAGCCAAGCGTAAAAACAACCCTTTTCGAGCGAGGGGTTCGTCGTCAACTATTACTGTGCTAATTCTCAATATTTTAGTCACTTAAGTTCTCGCTTATTTCATATGGAATACGGATATTAACTTTTATCCCTGTTGGGTAATTGTGTGAAATCACAAAAGAATGTTTATTGATATACAAAGCCTCTAATCGTTCCTGAATATTCTGCAGCCCAACGCCACCACCTTTGCTTATGGGTAATTGACCATTTTTAATCTCAGCACCTGGTCCATTATCACTGACGTTTAACATCAAATCACGACCAAAGGTTTTCGCTGAAATACTGATGCTTCCGCCGTCTTGTAATTTGGAAATTGCAAACTTAATAGAATTTTCAATAATAGGTTGCAAAATCAGACTTGGTACAAGAGCATGTTTAGTCTTTTCCTCTATGTCCCAAACTACAGTAAGTCGATCCTCAAATCTAACCTCTTCAATTTCTAAATACAGCTCTAAAGCTTGAATTTCTTGAATAAGAGGTACACGTTGAATAGGATCTTTATCAAGAGAGTAACGTAAAAAATCACTTAAACGACTGACCATAGATTCAGCTGTTTTATTCTCTTTCATCAGGATAAGCGTTGAAATGGCATTAAGGGTGTTAAAAAGAAAATGTGGGTTCAGCTGATATCTAAGCATTTTGATATGCGCTTGATGAGCCATAGAGGACGCTTTAAGCACATTTTGTTTTTCTCTGAGTAACATCTGATAGTTTTTGACACCAAAGTATCCACCAGTCCAACATCCAATCATTATTATAGAATTGATTGTGTCCTTAAAATACCAATACCATTCTTCTGGTCGATAACCTTTTTTATATATTTCCCAGTTATTGACATTTTTAACCAAGGTCCAAATCAATGCGGTAAAATATAAACTTGCACCTACCAGAATGAGCATTTTGAGGGGTGTTAAGGTCAACGCTTTGCGATAAATATATCGAAGCGGAATAGTCAGCAACCAGCCTGCATAGGCATTAAGTACTATTACAAATACCCATATACTGCGCATTTCTTGTAGAAATGAACCGATATAATAAATAATGGCAAAGCCACTCCAACCCGCGGTATGCAAGGTCCAAAACAACCGTTCTCTGCTATCGACTAATGTTTCCCACTTAGGCACATGTATTCCCGAATAATAGACAAAAAATAATTATACGAAAAACAGACCAAGGAATCTCTTCCTTGAGCTTAGAATAGTGTTGTTCTATCGCAACTTACTGTAGATTTGATTAATAATATTGATCATATTAGTAATTGATATTTAAACGTTTTAACCAATGAACCCACCACCAAGCAGGTCCTATTAGTAAAAATTGTAAATCTTTTAAAAAGCTCGGTTTTTTACCTTCAATATCATGCCCTATAAACTGTAATATCCACATCACCACAAATAATATAATACTGAATTGCCACACAGAAATATTTAGGGATGCCAGCAGTTTGATCCCAAATAAAGATACTATAGATAAAAGCGTCATAGCAGCGCCTATTGGTCCAGACAAACTAAAGTAATAATACAATGTTGGAATAACCAGAACATGTGCCCAGGTTATATCAAAATAATCTAGAAAATCAGGAGTGGGAATAGACCAAATGAGGGCCAAAGTGACAAAATATATTGCCGGTACTGCAATTACATGAATAAGAATATTGGTTTTATTTTTGTGACTTTCGCCATATTCATTTAGCAGAAACTCTATTTGACGCATATAAACCTCATTGATATTTCATTAATGTTAATTTAATAACTGCATTGGCTTGCGTCAATTAAAACCTACTCAGTTGTCGATCATATTAACGAATTACTCTGTAACCGACATGAAGTTCTTCAGTAATTGATTAATTTCTATTTCAAGAGTTTCAAATTTAACACCGTAATATAAGCAAACTTCATCAGATTTAGAATTCATAATAGTGCCAGTCAGGAAAGTTTTCTTGTCTTTAGGTACTGCAAAATACATTTTGACGACTTGTCTAAGTTTTGGCCGAGTCCCTATCGCCTTCTTATCGATACTCATTCGACAACCATTTATTGATATATCCAAAATCTGAGACTCACATATTACAGAATCAGTTTCGGCATCTAACACACTGGCAGAAATTTGAGTTTGTACTCTGGGTTCAGTACGTAAATCATGCCTTTGAATAATTAGAGGAAAACTTGTGAAAATCAAATGGCTAGGTTTAGTGGCTACCAGTAAAATTTTAACTTTAAATGCTATAATTTCACCTGTATCGTCCTCAAGGATATATCTAGCGATCAACGACTTGTCTCTAAAAATCCCATCAGACAATGATCCCCACTTACCTTCATCTGGATATTTGAAGATCATGCAACGCGTACCATCCATTCCCACAAACTCGGTTCTTACCCTTTTGATAGTTGTGGCCATAGTCAATTGTAAATCAACAGGTCTTCCGGGGCGCATAGAACGAATTTTTCTTAAGTCTTCATTGGTCAGACCAAATTTTTCCTGCAAAATTGCCATTTAATTAATAATCCCCGAACACCTTTGCTATTATCGGCCATACGCCATCAAAGTTTATTTTAAATAAAGTTCATAAAAACAACAATATAATTCGGCATGTTTATTGATCCACACCATTAGAGTCGTTGAAATACCATTAGACAGAGAAACACCATGCATACTCATATTTCACCTATTAATTACCATGTTAACGTCTCATCTATTGTTGGTCATCTATTTGATGTGAGCCTGCACATAGAAAATCCAGACATCAACGGACAAGTGCTGACTTTACCGGCTTGGATCCCAGGTAGTTATATGATCCGCGATTTTGCCAAAGAAATAGTCACTATTAGTGCACAGGATGATGCGGGACAAAATTTAAACATCCAAAAACACGATAAACAAACCTGGAAAATACAAGCAGTTAGTACTGCTCTAACTATAAAGTACCAAGTTTATGCTTTTGATTTATCGGTTAGAGGTGCTTATATCAATGATGAAATGGCATTTTTCAACGGCACCAATATGTTCTTGGCGGTTGCTGGAAAAACTGATCAACCTTGCAGATTAACATTGGCACAGCCTATTCAACCTAAATTATCCCATTGGAAGGTTGCCACTACTATGCCAACCGAGATGCCTAATAAGCATGCATTTGGGGAATACTGGGCCAACAACTACCATGAATTAATTGATCATCCAGTATTGTTAGGTGAATTTGATATTTTGCCATTTTCTGCCGCTAACGTGGAATTTGAATTGATACTCGCCGGTGGGCATCAAGCGGACGTTAATCGCATAACAAAAGATTTAACTAAGATATGCCAGCACCATATTGAATTCTTTGCTGATTTACCTCCAGTAAAGCGTTATCAATTTATCACGCTGCTAACAGATAATGCTTTTGGCGGGCTTGAGCATATAAGTTCGACCTCACTAATGTACAGTAGAAATGATTTACCCAGCTTGTCTAATTCGGAAAAAATGACAGATGGCTATCGAGTCTTTTTAAGTTTGTGCAGTCATGAGTTTTTCCATACTTGGCATGTAAAGAGGATCAAACCTCAAGAGTTGTTTGGCGCAGCACTAGACAAAGAGCAATACACAGAACAATTATGGATCTATGAAGGATTTACTAGCTACTACGACGATTTTAGTTTACATAGATGTGGACTTATCACTCAGGCGGAATATTTAAAAGTCGTAGGTCAAAACCTTACTCGGCTTTTACGGAATAAGGGCCGTTTTAAACAAACTATTACCCAGTCAAGTTTTGATGCTTGGACCAAGTTTTACAAACAAGATGAAAGTGCAGTGAATAATATCGTCAGTTACTACAACAAAGGCGCTATTTTGGCGATGTGTTTAGATTTACTGATAAAAATTAAAAGTAACGGAAATAATAGCTTAGATGATGTGATGCGACATTTGTGGAATCAACACGGTAAACTTGATATCCCTACCAAAGTAGACGTTATTCAAAATATTGTCAAAACACAGCTGAATTTAGATTTAAGTGATTTTTTCCAATCTGCCTTATATTCCACCGAAGAGTTACCGTTTCTTGAGCTACTAGAGAAATTTGGAGTTGAGTGTCATTTTACCCCAAGGGAAAATCTCGATGATAAAGGCGGTGTGATGAACACAACCCCTACTAAAATTGAATTTGGTGCACAAATAAAAGCGTTGGAAATAGGCATACAAATAATCCAAGTGACAGAGAAAACTGCTGCCTATGATTCTGGATTACAAGTAGGTGATGTAATGATAGCAATAGATAAATGGGCGGTAAGTAAAGAGAACTTATTCGCTCAACTTAACTATTTATCTAAAGGGCAGGTTGTGCAACTCACTATATTGCGTGATAAAAAACTCAAACAACTGACTTTTGTTGCAAGCGATGCACCTAATGACACAATAGCTTTAGAAGTAATAGATCAAGAGCTATGTAAAAATTGGTTGGGTTAACGTAACTTGATAAATCCGATAAACTAAGTTCAGGATTTCATGAAAAAAAATCGCACAGCGAACTAAGCATGAACAATAAAAAATGCCGGAAAGGTGGAATAAACACCCTAATCTCAAGGGTATGAAGTGATAAGTAAAGTGAGTCGTACCGGCTCACAAGTTAAACACTAAGAAGTAGAGAGCATGCAGGCCTAAGATGGCATTCTAGTTATTGCAGTTATTGTGATCAAAGCGGTCACAATAACTGAAACACAGACACAATCATTCTTCATTATAATTGTTTTGCCAATAAATTACGTGCAGATAATCACATTGCATTGTCTATGCTTGGAGGGATTAATTTAGAAAAAGCAGGACCGCTATTTTGTGGCCGTATTAATATATTTACCCTATTATTTGATTTCGACATCAACTCCACTTAAAAGCTGCCGTCATGGATATAATTACCTGGGTAACATAGTACTAAAATTATTAAATACTTAGGTATGTCAAACAACTACTTTTAACTCAAGTGAAGCCAAAAGCGGAATATTTTAAGCTAGGTATCCACTTTACTTTGGGATCAAAAAATCATGATATTATTGCTAGCTTACTCAGAAATTTTGGTCTAATGATTTCAACTTCAACGTTAAATCAGATTGGAACTATACTTAAACTATACTTATATAACTAATGGTTGAATACAGGCACCATACTCAAACCTTAAGATTCTAACATCTCCCATCAATGTGTCTGCAACATAGCATATCTAGTTCTCCAGTAGGCAGTCCAATCACTATCAAAAAAATATGGGATTTGCTAAATTAAACTATTGAAGCACAAACAGAAAGTTTCCCGTTTTAGCAAATTAATGACGCTATCAACCACCTAAAAGATGGTAAAGCAAAATACAGAATTGTGTGAAAATAGTAAATTAACACACGTCCCTATTGAGTCACTAAACAAAAAATTGGGTTGAAGGCACATTTGATATAAGGTAAATAAATTTCCAACAAGATTTATCTAAAAAATGATTAGTTCGTCATAAAACTTTCTATCTGTGCGTGTTTATTAGGTTAGTTTTCCTAGAATCCTTGGAAAAAAGGAATTTTAAACCAGATAGTACCGACATTTGTATTCCAAAAATAAAAGGCATAAGCGTTTTCAACACCTCCATTTTGCCTATCTGCTAAGTTAACTTTATAGCCAATTCCTTCTAGGTATTGATAAGATAGCTTCATTGCTTCTTGACTCGTTCTTACTTTATTAAAATGAAGCGCTGTTTCTTTAGACTTCCCATCGCCACTTACTGTGGGCTTTTCATCAGAAAAAACATTCGACATTTAGACTCCTTTTTTAAACATAACTTGAGATGTAATCAACATTCCGGTTAACGACTGGATGCAATATTTTATTTGCCCTCAAGAATGTAAATATCGGATGTACATACCCAATAATGTTCTTAATGACCATACTTTTTATTTCCAATTTTACATTACCTAGTTCTCTGGATAGAACAAGTATCTTGTTGCACAACTTAGGCTCTCAGGTCACGTAAATAGAGATAAGCATCAATTACGTGAAAATTTATTTCTTAAAAAGTTCTTCTATAAAAAAACCATAATAATAACAAAATTCAATTTCAATGCATAGATGAATAACTGTAGGCAAAGATCAGGTATTAATTTACTTAAATTAAATCGGTCAGAGTGTTGGACGCTAAACAGAGTACGAATTTCAGGCATAGTTACAGCACCTTAGTAACCTAGTACTATAACTTTATTGACTATGCGGAGGCTGCAACATGCTCCGTTGTCATCTAGCTAATGCCTTGTATAAGTTTATGACTTGCTTGACCTCTAAAGCGCTAAACTATAATTTCTAAGCTTTGGCATAACTAAACTATTCTAAACTCGGTGATAAAGATTAACTATTATTCGTCGGGTAAACCTAATTTTTCAGTATTAACCTTTGGGGTTTCAACTCCCCCATTAAAAAAAAGTAATCACTTCTCATACCTAAGTATCAGTTTGCATGTTTTTCAATCGATCTGATTGCGGTTTACTGGATCCAGTAGATTACATGAAGACGGAAACAGCAACCGCTGCAATTAAACATAAACCCTAAGTATATCAACCGAGGACTTAACCATGTTGAAAATAGTTAAAACTTCTATCGCTATCGCAACCGCATCTTTACTATTCGCCGGCAACGCACAGGCTGACATCAATGTAGCATTACAAAACATCTGCACTATTGTCAAAGCCGATGACAAGGGTGAACTGCGAAAAAAAATGAAACGAGTTCAGTCTGACTACAGATTGAAGCTCAAAGATTATTACACAGGCGTATCTTGTGGCGGAAACAGTCTTATACGCACTGCTATGCTAAACGACTCGGTTGAAACAGGTACCTTGATGATCAAGAAAATGCCAAGGGGTGATTTAAAAGCGCCTGAAAAAGACGGCAAAACTGTATTAGTCTGGGCTTCTGAAAACGGCTTAAATAGCTCGGCTATAGTCATCGCTCTTAACGACAGAATATAAGCCGTTTAACTCAGAGCTTTACAGACAGTTTCCTCGCGAATAAAGCTGTAAAAAAATTGTTCTTGAACGAACCAAACGTTCAACATGGTAGGTAGGTTATTCTAGTGATCTACCTTAGGAAAACGGCCTCTTTTGAGGCTGTTTTTTTATAAACTCACAAACACATTAGCTAAAAAATCAACATACAAAGAAAAAAGAAGGTTCTACATTATCTATTTTCTCTTTGCACGTAACCAAATATGGAAAAATCTATTTGACCTATGTGGTAAGAAGCTTTTAGCTGAAAACGTGAAGGTAGAAAACTCGTCACTGCTTTTTTTATTCTAGCTCCCCCCCAAACTCGGCATTATCTAGTAAGTTTTCATCTAACTTTTTATTACTCTGCACACCTAGTTTACGGAATTGTTCTACTTGTCTTACAAGGTTGCCTTTACCTGTAGATAGTTTGTTCATAGCGCTATCATAACTCTTCTGACTTGATTCTATAGCTTTACCTACTTTATCCATATCGAGCATAAAACCATGGAATTTATCGTAAAGTTTAGCAGCATTATCGGCAATTTTTTGCGCATTTTGATTCTGATATTCGTATTGCCAAATGTTATTAATAGTCCGCAGTGCCACCAGCAGGTTAGTCGGGCTGACCAGCATAATGTTATGATCAAAAGCTAGTTTCATTAACTCAGGCGCTTGATCAGCACCAAGCAAAAACGCAGATTCTATGGGGATAAACATAAGCACATAGTCTAAAGTGCGAATGCCTTTTAAGTCTTGATAGTCTTTTTTGCCGAGTTCTTTTATATGATTGCGCAACGAATTGACGTGCTCTTTCAAATGCACAGCCCTCCCTAGCTCATCATCATGTTCATTAAAGTAACGTTCGTAGGCTGCAAGAGACACTTTTGAATCAATCACCACATCTTTGTCGTTAGGTAAATGTACGACTACATCCGGCTGATAACTTTTTCCATACTCATTTTTTAACGCAACTTGAGTGTCAAACTCATGGCCCTCGCGCAATCCAGATTCTTTTAATACTCTTTCTAAAACCACTTCACCCCAGTTACCTTGGACTTTGTTATCGCCTTTTAAGGCTTTGGTTAACGCAGCTGCATCGTGAGTAATTTGCTGATTAAGCTCTTTTAAACCTAAGATTTCAGTTTTGAGGGATGCTCGCTCCTGTCCTTCTTTAACATATTGATCTGTGACTTGTTTTTTAAAGCCTTCAATCTGCTCCTTTAAGGGTGATAAAATAGAATCCAAACCCGCCTTACTTGATTGGCTAAACTTTTCTTGTTTTTGTTCAAAAATTTTATTGGCTATATTTTCAAACTGCTCTTGTAAGCGTTTTTCGGCGGCTTCTAACAATTGTAATTTATCTTTACTGGCAATTTGCTCTTGTTCAAATCGGGCCGCTTGTGACTCGAGTTGGGTGCGTAGTTCAGATGCAATTTTACTGCTTTCTTGATATTGCTGTTGCCAGTAGCTTTTTTCTATTTCTAACTCAGCAATTCTTTCTACTCGCTGAGTTAACTGGCCTAACTTATTTTGTGTATACATTTGTTCTTGCTGAGCTGAGCGTTGCTCTGTGAGTAGAGCTTTTATCGTCAAACCTTGTTCTACCAGTTGATCTCTTAATTGTGTTTCTTGCTGAGCCGCAAACAAACTGTTGTGTTTGATTATCTGCTGCGCTCGCTTCTTGGCTCTAATACCAGTAATCAAGGCACCAATTAAGCTTCCTAATAAAAATAGACCGACAAAAATAGAGTTTGATATTGTCAGTAAAGCAGCGGTGTTAAATTGGCTCATAGTGAGGTGTTTTGCTCTTGTTGTAAGGCTACCAATAAAAAGACGGTAAATTAATTATGTAATTTACCGTCGCTGTTAACAAAAAAGTTATTTTTCCATTTCAGCTATTTTGATTTTCCATATCGCGGGGCCTGTTTCATGAGCATTCGCTCCTGTGCTGTCAACAGCAACAGTGACTGGCATATCTTCTACATCAAATTCATAGATAGCTTCCATGCCTAGGTCTTCAAATGCCACCGCACGTGATTTTTTTATAGCTTTAGATACAAGGTAAGCCGCTCCGCCTACTGCCATTAAATAAACCGATTTGTGTTTAGCGATACTTTTTACGGTAGCAGGGCCACGCTCGGCTTTACCAATCATACCAATTAAGCCGGTTTTTTCTAACATCATATCGGTCCACTTATCCATACGTGTGGCAGTAGTGGGGCCTGCTGGACCTACTACTTCATCGCGTACTGCATCTACTGGCCCAACGTAATAGATAAAACGATTGGTTAAATCAACACCTTTAGGCAGACCTTCACCGTTATCCATCATAGTTTGTATACGCTTGTGCGCTGCATCACGTCCAGTTAACATTTTGCCTGACAATAATACCGTTTCGCCTACTTTCCAATCTTGTATATCATCTTTAGTCACTGTGTTTAAATCAACGCGGCGTGTGCCCTCAGCCACTTCCCAAGTCACTTTTGGCCAGTCTTCTAATTTAGGCGGCGTAAATACAGCAGGGCCAGAACCGTCTAGATGAAAATGCGCATGGCGGGTCGCCGCACAGTTGGGTATCATCGCTACAGGTTTAGATGCAGCGTGTGTGGGCATGGATTTAATTTTGACATCTACCACTGTGGTTAATCCACCTAACCCTTGTGCACCGATACCTAAGTCGTTCACTTTCTTAAAAATGTCTAAACGTAGCTTCTCGTCTGTTGTTTGGGCTCCCCTGTCTATTAATTCTTGAATATCAACAGGATCCATCAGACTTTCTTTGGCTAACACGGCGGCTTTTTCGGCCGTACCACCTATGCCTATTCCAAGCATTCCTGGTGGACACCAACCCGCGCCCATAGTGGGCAACGTTTTGACTACCCAGTCGGCAATATCGTCACTAGGGTTGAGCATAACCATTTTAGATTTGTTTTCAGAGCCGCCGCCTTTAGCCGCAATCATAATTTCAATTTCACCGCCTGGCACAGTATCAATATGCACAACAGCTGGTGTGTTGTCTTTCGTATTAATTCGTTTTCCCGCAGGATCAGCGACAATCGACGCACGTAATGGATTATCAGGATTTAAGTAAGCGCGGCGAGTACCTTCATCGACCATTTGTTGCACGGTCAAATCTGTTTTATCCCACTGCACACCCATACCTATTTTCACAAAACAGGTCACTATGCCGGTATCTTGACACAAAGGGCGTTTACCCTCAGCAGACATGCGCGAGTTGATAAGTATCTGCGCCATGGCATCTTTTGCCGCCTGACTTTTTTCTTTGTTATAAGCTTTTTCTACAGCTTTGATGTAATCAAGGGGGTGATAATAAGAAATAAACTGTAAAGACTCTTCAATACTGTCGATAAAATCATGCTGACGGATAACAGCCATAGATGCCTCTTAAATTTTCTGGGTTAAATTTTCACTAATTGATATGATAACCTGATCGCGCAATTTGCTCCACGAAAATTCGGGAGGCGAGCGTTCAGTAACACATCAGCTGTTTTTTTAGTTACATAAAAGTAGTCACCATGAACAATCACACATACTCATTAATAGTCCGTTCTCTTGATTTACCCATTAACTATTCAATGGCAGATATATTTGCCCACTTTGCAGATAAACCTTGGGCAATGTTCTTAGACTCTGCTGACTGCGAACGTCAAGATGGCCGCTTCGATATAATTGTTGCCAATCCAATTGCCAGTATCACCACCATTGGCAACAACAGCACTGTTTGGCAACAAGATACTGATCAAAACCAAGAAAGCGTACTCAATCCTTTGTCTTTGATGCAAAGTCTGCTTGAAAAATACATGCCCAGCAATCAAGTGGTATCTAGTCATGACTTTGCACTGCCCTATATGGCAGGTGCACTAGGTTTGTTTGGTTATGATTTAGGTAAACGTTTTGAGAGCTTACCGAATAAAAATGCAAACGAGTACTTGACGCCAGATATGGCGGTGGGAATTTATGCGTGGAGCATTATTAAAGACAATATTAATCAGCAATTTTATTTGTGTTATCTGGACCAATATCCCCATCCTTCAATCAAGGACATTCAACAATTATTGCACTGTAGTAATACTTGTAATGACACGCCTCATTCATTTAGTTTAACCAGTCAGTGGCAGGCTAATATGAGCCAAGAGCAATATACAGAAAAGTTATCGAGCATTTCGTCATACTTACAGGCCGGTGATTGTTACCAAATTAACCTAGCTCAGCGTTTTTCAGCCAATTATATCGGTGATGAATGGCAAGCTTATCAACGATTAAGGAAGGCAAATCATGCGCCCTTTTCTGCATTTATCCGTTTAGCAGAGAGCGTAGTGATGAGTATATCACCTGAACGTTTTTTATCAGTAAATGAGCAAGTGGTGCAAACTAAGCCCATTAAAGGAACAAGGCCACGCAGCAACGACGCAAAGGAAGATCAACAACAAATTGACTCATTATTAAGTGCAGAAAAAGACCGAGCTGAAAACTTGATGATTGTTGATTTATTGCGTAATGACTTAAGCAAACATTGCCAACCAGGCAGTATTAAAGTCCCAGAGTTATTTAAATTAGAAAGTTTTGCCGCAGTTCATCATCTAGTGAGCACAGTCACAGGTAAGCTTAAAAAAACCAGCAGTCCTATTGATTTGTTGCAAGGCGCTTTCCCCGGAGGCTCAATTACCGGTGCACCAAAAATACGGGCTATGCAAATTATCGACGAGCTAGAGCCCAACAACCGTAATATTTACTGCGGCAGTATTGGTTATATTGGTGTTTTTGGAGATATGGATACCAATATTTGTATTCGTACCCTGCTATGCGAAAAAACACACGAAAAATCAAACAAACAATCCAATAACCAGCAAAAAATACATTGCTGGGCAGGAGGAGGTATTGTGCTTGACTCTGATGCTAAAGATGAATACCAGGAGTGCTTAGATAAGGTATCAAAAATATTACCAGTGTTAAGCCAAGATCCCGCATTATCGAAGCTGGGATAAAGTCCCATGAATAAAGCGCAATTCCTCACTCGTTTTCATCACGCCAAACAGATCAATAGTGAGGCTGACTTTCCACTTCGAGAGCCGGGGAAACCTGCAGCTGTATTATTACCTATATTGGAATACACCAATGAGCTAGCTGTTCTGTTTACAGTCCGAGCACGTCACTTAAAACATCATGCCGGCCAAGTAAGTTTCCCAGGTGGTAAACAGGAGCCAACTGATAATTCTTTGGTCGAAACGGCATTGCGTGAAACCCATGAAGAAGTAGGTTTACCTCCAAAAGAAGTCGAAGTTGTCGGTAATTTGCCTTTGTATCGCACGGTGAGTCGTTATGAAGTGATACCTTATATTGGCTTTATCTCTGCACCAACAACCTTAATATTGGATAAAAATGAAGTTGAAAGCACCTTTGAAGTACCCCTAACTTTCTTAATAGATCAACAGAATCATTTGATTCATTGGGTTAAACGCAAAGACGGGCAATTCCCTGTCTATTTCATCCCTTGGAAAAATCATAATATATGGGGTGCGACGGCCGCTTTTGTGAGAAATCTGTCGAATCATTTCTAATATTTCCAACCACTTTGTTAAAAAATTTAAAGCAATCTTTACACTATTAGACTAATCATATGTATGCCTTGCTATTGTTCTGCTCGCGTTTAACTAGCACAATAAGTTTTTATCTATTTTAGTGAATCAAATAAATGATCAGCGTTTTTGATATGTTTAGTATCGGCATTGGCCCTTCCAGTTCCCACACTGTTGGTCCAATGCGGGCAGCTAAAGCCTTTAGTGGAGAATTATCGGAGCAGGGTTTTTTCGATACAACTGATGAGATTAAGGTAGAGCTGTTTGGCTCTTTAGGACAAACAGGTAAAGGTCACGGAACGGGCAAAGCGGTAATTTTAGGATTACTTGGTCATGCCCCCGAAACTATCGATAGCTCGATGGTGGATACCTATCTCGAAAAGGTGAGTAGCTGCCAAAGACTTAACTTAGATGGTAAAAATTTAATTAAATTTCCTGCACTCAATGCAATAGTTTTTCATCGTCGTAAATCCCTCAGCCAACACCCAAACGGTATGACCTTTCATGCCATGACTAATAAGACTGTCATTACCTCACAAACCTATTTTTCTATAGGAGGTGGCTTTATCATTCGAGAGGAAGACTTTGCCAAAGAAAAAGTTGCGGCGCTGACTCACGAAGAACAACCTGTACCTTATGAATTTTCCAGCGCTAAACAGTTATTAGAATACAGTAAAGAACATGGTCTGCGTATCAGTTCATTAATGATGAAAAATGAAGAAGTGTTTCAACCTAAAGAAGAAATAATCAAAAAACTTTGGCACATATGGCAAGTGATGTATAAAAGTGTGCAAACAGGCATACATACTGAAGGGATTTTACCTGGTGGCTTAAAAGTTACGCGCCGAGCACCTGGCTTATATCACCGTTTACAAAATGAAAAAAATACCGATCCTATGATTGCGATGGATTGGGTAAATTTATTTGCATTGGCTGTTAACGAAGAAAATGCCGCTGGCGGTACTGTGGTGACCGCACCAACAAACGGCGCAGCAGGCATTATCCCGGCAGTGTTATGTTACTACGATAAATTTGTAAAACCCGTAGACGAAGATACAGTCAGCCGTTATTTTTTAACCGCAGCAGCTATCGGTATTTTATATAAAAAGAATGCCTCCATATCTGGCGCTGAAGTGGGTTGTCAGGGTGAAGTAGGTGTTGCATGTTCGATGGCAGCAGGTGCATTAACCGAAATAGTCGGCGGATCGGTAGACGCAGTTGAAAACGCAGCCGAAATTGGAATGGAACATAACCTAGGTTTAACCTGCGACCCAGTCGGCGGCTTAGTACAAGTCCCATGTATAGAAAGAAACGCTATGGGAGCAATTAAAGCTATTAACGCCTCAAGACTTGCTTTAAGAGGCTCAGGACAACACAAAGTTTCACTCGACAAGGTCATCAAAACCATGTGGGAAACAGGCAACGATATGAAATCTAAATATAAAGAAACCTCCAGAGGCGGTTTAGCTGTAAATATCATTGAGTGTTAAGGTGAGCTTTGTAGCCGGTCGCTAAGCGCTAAGCGCTAAGCGCTAAGCGCTACGCAAAATGATTACGGATTAAATTAGGCTGTCAAACAAAAACGGCGTCATCTGTTAAAATGACGCCGTTTTTTTATCTTTAAGCTAGAAGCTCGACGCTGCTTTATCTAACGGGTAAGGTAAGTCCCTTAAACATTTTTTCTACTTCGTCATTATTTTTAAGCATCATAGCTTTTTCAACTACTGTTTTTGTAAGATGCGGAGCGAAACGTTCAATAAACTCGTACATATAGCTGCGTAAAAAGGAACCCTTTCTAAACCCAATTTTGGTGGTGCTGTACTCAAACAGATGGCTGGCGTCAATTTTGACTAAATCTGAGTCTAAATGGTCATCAATTGCCATAGAAGCAATAACTCCTATACCTACACCTAACCTTACATAGGTTTTGATAACATCTGCATCTGTAGCCGTAAATACAATTTTAGGCTCGATACCTGCGTTACTGAAGGCCTGGTCTAAAGACGAACGACCTGTGAAACCGAATACATAGGTTACCAAATTATAAACCGCAATATCTTCGATGGTGATGGTGGTCTTTTTCGCTAATGGATGGTCTCGGTTTACTATAATGCTGCGGTTCCAATGATAACAGGGTAACATCACCAGATCGTTATACAGATGCAATGACTCTGTGGCTATAGCAAAATCAGCTTCTCCTTTAGCCGCAAGGTCACTTATCTGTGAAGGTGTACCTTGATGCATATGTAATGAGACTTTTGAATATTTATTCATAAAGCCTTTAATCACATCCGGTAAAGCATATCTTGCCTGAGTATGGGTAGTGGCGATATTTAACTTACCTTGGTCTGGCAAGGTGTGCTCACGAGACACAGCTTTAATACTTTCGACTTTAGCTAATATTTGACGAGATATGTTTATCACATCCTGGCCTGCTTCAGTTACATGAGTCAGATGTTTGCCACTACGACCAAAAATTTGCACGCCCAACTCATCTTCTAACATACGAACTTGCTTACTGATCCCAGGTTGTGATGTGAACAAGCTTTCTGCGGTAGCCGAGACGTTTAGATTGTTATTGAGTACTTCAACAATATAACGGAGTTGCTGTAATTTCATGACTTAGCCTTGCTTATAAACTTGACAATCTATATATGTTAAATTGTTATATAACTTTAACAAGATGAATTCCATTGATTTTTAAATAAATGTTCTACATATGCCAAAATAAAACGATGCACAAACTAAAAAATCAAATTCAGATAAAGGTCTGATAAGATAAATGTCAAAACTCCATTTCATAAAAATTAAATTGTTTTTTTTACTGATTTTACTACGGAAATATTGTATGCCTAAAGAAGATGAATCGATTGATTTTTCCGCTGTATTAGGCTCTGCCGTTCATGACATGAAGAATTCCTTATCTCTATTAATGCAGTCGATTGAAAATTTAGGTCAGAGTTTAGAAGAGATAAATCCTTTGTCTCGAGAGCATTTGGCATCAGCTCATTACGAGGCGGCCCGACTGAATACCGGACTGGTGCAGTTATTATCTTTGTACCGGGCGGGATTAAACAATCTGCATATTAATATTGACGAATACGATATAGAAAATGTGGTTGAGGATCTGCGTGCTGCCAATAAAAGTTACTTAAATCATAAAAATATGATTTTAGAAGTTAGCCAACCAGCAGATTTATTATGGTACATAGATGTTGATTTAATTGGTATTTTATTAAATGACGTATTAATTAACGCCATGCGATATAGTCATAAAAAAATTTTACTGAGTATATATATTCTGGACAAAAAATTAGTATTCAAATTGGAAGATGATGGGCCTGGCTATCCACAAAGTATGTTGGACACTAATATTATTAATATGCAACACTATGACATCAACCAAGGAAGAACTGGTTTGGGTTTGTTTTTTGCGCGGTTAATTGCCCAATCTCATACAAAAGGCAATACTAAAGGCACAATATCTCTAGGAAATGGCGGAAGTTTAGGCGGTAGCGTATTTATCTTAACGTTGCCATAGCTGACTAATAAACTTATAAATTACAACAACGCAAGATTTTGTACTCCAATTGTACGCTAATCATACGTAAAAAGTGGAAAATTATAGCGTTATGATATACACAATAATAATAATTTTAATTGTTTCTTTGGTGTTATTGGTCGTTATTATGAACGCTTTTCAACAACACAAAAATAAAATAGAAACCGAACGCAAAGCAGAGTTATCCAAACAAAAAGGAATTATCGATAATACTGAAGCCGTATTAATAAGCGCAGATCAAATACCCATTTCCCAAAGGATAGTTTTTGTTATGCGTCAAAGAATATTGGCTGCAATTAAAGTAGCAAAATCAATGGGCGATAAAACAGTAGGATCAAATGCAAGAGTAAAAATGGCAGAAGATAGCCTAAAAGCTATTGACGTAAATAGGCCGCCTCCATCGGAAGATAGCTTCCAATTACCGCAAGGTGATAAACAAGTCATTCAATTTATCCGCAGTATTAAAACTCTGCGTTCATTTTTACGCTCTGAGTTTAAGAAAAATCGTATCGAGAGCAGGGTATTTTTAGCTGAGGACAAACTACTTGAGCGATTGCAACTGCGTGCTAACGTTGAAACGTTGATGAGACGCGGAGATACAGCCATAAAAAACGATCAGTTGGGATCTGCCAGACAATGTTTAGAAAAGGCCATTGGCGCACTTGCTGCACAGTCTAATCAAGATGAGTTCATCACATTTAAAAAGGCCCAACTAGAGGAACAACTGCTAAATCTTAGCAGTAACCTTAAAAGTGTTAACAGCCGAGATGTGGCAAACAAAGAAAAATCAGAGAAAAACCATCTCGATGAACTATTTGCACAAAAGAAAAAATGGTAATTTAGTAGCCCCCTCGCTTTTCAACTCTAGGCTAATTTTAATAAGAAATATTATCCACTGTCCATTGCCAAAATGATGCAGCCACTGAAGATAAATTGCCGTTTTTTTGTCGAATTATACCTACTCTTTTACTCAAACCACTTTGATGTATTTTCAAGCAAAGCAGTTCTTTATTGAGCATTTGTTCTTGACATAAGGCGGGCACTACAGAAACACCCAAGTCATGTTTTACAAACTGTCCTAATGTGGCAAGCTGACTTGCCTCCACGACTATATTTAGTGACAAGTGATTAATTTCCATAAATGAATCAATCCATTGACGAATAGCTGAACCTTTATTCATGGCAACAAAAGGATATAAAGCAATTTGTGACCAAGACAAAACCTGATGTTCACTTAAGGGGTGATTAACTGGCAGAACCGCAATAAAATTATCGGTAAAAATAGGATGAAACTCCAATCCATCCATTTTTTCATGTTCGAATGAAAAGCCAATTTCAGCCCTACCCGCCTGCACATTCTTTATCACAGATTCCATCACTACATCAGCCACTGATAATTTAATATTAGGAAACTCAGTTTTAAACTGTTGCAAAATACCCGGCAACAACCCAGCGGCAAACGAAGGCATTGCAGCTATGGATAACTTTCCTCGGCCTAATGAAAATAGATTATGCAGGTCTGAAAACGCATCTTGCCAGTCACCAATAAGCCTCACTGCCACAGGTAAAAATTGCCGCCCTTCTGGACTTAGCTCAACTTTGCGAGTAGTGCGTGAAAACATTAATCCGCCTAACTGTAATTCCATTTTTTTTATAGACGAAGATAATGCGGGCTGGGATAAACACATCTTTTCAGCAGCCTGAGCAAATGTGTGTGATTGGGCAATACAGACAAAGATCTGTAACTGTCGAAAAGATACGTTATACATAACTAACTACTCTCATTCAGAGCAACAA
>OOFW01000009.1_pt1 | contig 25955 bp, 23 predicted proteins | sample 1670271 | NCBI WGS metagenome assembly OOFW01 (sample SAMEA98137918, study PRJEB22522) | marine metagenome | biome: marine biome; feature: marine water body; material: sea ice | place: Arctic Ocean | collected 07-Sep-2015 | depth 1.32 m
TTTCAGGTTATGACGGTGGTACAGGTGCCAGCCCATTATCATCTGTTAAGTACGCAGGTAGTCCTTGGGAATTAGGACTTGCAGAAACTCAGCAAGCCCTAGTGAGCAATGGTTTACGTCATAAAGTACGAGTACAAACTGATGGTGGTTTAAAAACTGGTTTAGACGTTATTAAAGGGGCTATTTTAGGCGCTGAAAGTTTTGGTTTTGGTACGGGACCAATGGTTGCATTGGGCTGTAAATACTTACGTATTTGTCACTTAAATAACTGCGCAACAGGCATCGCCACACAAGATAAAAACTTGCGTGATAACTATTTTGCGGGCTTACCTAATATGGTAATGAACTACTTCAAGTTTATCGCTCAAGAGGTGCGTGAAATTATGGCATCAATGGGTGTGCGCAAGTTAGATGATCTGATTGGGCGTACTGATTTGCTCAACATGTTGAACGGCGTGACGGCCAAACAGAACAAGTTAGACCTTAGTCCTATTTTAGCGAAACCATTAGCAGGCGATCACACTAAGCTCTTCTGCAGTGAAGGGGCTAATACGCCTGCTGACAAGGGCGACTTGAATCAGTTGTTACTAGCAGATTTAACGACTGCAGTGAAAAACAAAAGTGGTGGTGTATTCAATTACCCTATCCGCAATACGGATCGCTCTGTCGGCGCGATTATCTCTGGTTTAATTGCCAAACATCATGGTAATAAAGGCATGAGTGAAGACCCCATTAAATTAAACTTTACTGGTACAGCTGGGCAAAGTTTTGGTGTGTGGAACGCTGGCGGTCTTGAAATGACTTTAGTAGGCGACGCCAATGATTACGTAGGCAAAGGAATGGCTGACGGTAAACTCGTTATTCACCCACCTAAGGGTGTTAGCTTCAAATCACATGAAAGCGTAATAGCGGGTAATACCTGTTTATACGGTGCAACGGGTGGAAAACTATTTGCTGCTGGACTTGCAGGTGAGCGCTTCGCAGTGCGTAACTCTGGGGCTATAGCGGTGGTTGAAGGTATTGGCGATAATGGTTGTGAGTATATGACTGGCGGTATAGTTGCAGTGCTTGGACGCACTGGAGTTAACTTTGGCGCAGGTATGACAGGTGGTTTTGCTTATATTCTAGATGAACAAAATGACATCGACCAACGCGTAAATGGTGAATTGGTTGAGCTGATGTCTATCGAAGATAAAGTCATTTTGATGGAGCACCTACGCGGCCTTATTAATCAGCATTATGAAGCAACAGGTAGTGAACATGCACATAATATATTAAGCAATTTTGCTGTGTATTTACCGAAGTTCAGACTGGTTAAACCCAAAACCAGTGACGTTAAAAATTTACTTGGTCACATAAGCCGGTCTACTGCCGAATTACGTATACAAGTACAATAAGGAGGTATCATGTCTAAAAATGTATACCAATTTGTTGATGTAGGGCGTATTGAACCGCCTAAAAAACCCTCCATCCTCAGACGTGAAGAATTTGCTGAAATATATCAGCCAATGAGTGATACCCAAGTAGCAGGTCAGGCTGACCGTTGTCTTGATTGTGGTAACCCCTACTGTGAATGGAAATGCCCAGTGCATAACTTCATTCCACAGTGGTTAAGTCTAGCCAATGAAGGACGCATTTTTGAAGCGGCTGAATTATCAAGCAAAACTAATACACTCCCCGAGGTATGTGGACGTGTATGCCCGCAAGATCGATTGTGTGAAGGGGCTTGCACCTTAAATGATGATTTTGGTGCTGTCACTATCGGTAGTATTGAAAAATACATCACTGACACTGCCTTTAAACCGGGTTGGCGTCCCGATATGTCCAATGCTGTTAAAACCAACAAAAAAGTGGCTAGCATTCGTGCGGGTCCTGCAGGGTTGGGATGTGCTGATATCCTAGTACGTAACGGTGTTAAACCCGTGGTGTTTGATAAGTACGAAAGAATTGGTGGTTTGTTAACCTTCGGTATTCCTTCTTTCAAGTTAGAAAAAGAGGTTATCGCATTACGCCATGAAATTTTTGCTGAGATGGGCATGGAATTTGTTCTAAATACAGAAGTAGGTAAGGACCTTCCTTTCAAAGATTTATTGGATGGTTACGATGCAGTCTTTCTGGGCATGGGCACATATAGAGCTATGAAAGGTGGTTTTGATAACGAAAAAGCTTTAGGTGTATACGAAGCTCTGCCTTACCTTATTGCTAATGTTAATCGCCAATTAGGTCTAGAAAAACTACCTACTGACTTTGTCGATATGAAAGATAAAAAAGTCCTAGTATTAGGGGGTGGTGATACCACCATGGATTGTGTTAGGACAGCCATACGTCAAGGTGCGCCTGACGTAACTTGTGCTTATCGCCGTGATGAGGCAAGTATGCCGGGTTCACGCAAAGAGGTAGTTAACGCTCGTGAAGAAGGTGTAAATTTCAAGTTTAATCTTATGCCATTAGATATTGTAGTGGACGAAAATGGTAAAGCAATTGGTGTGAAGATGGTTAAGACTGAGATGGGCCAACCTGATGCAGAGGGTCGTCGCCGCCCAGTAATGGTAGAAGGCTCTGAACACTTGCTTGAAGCTGACGCTGTGATTATTGCATTTGGCTTTCAACCTAGTCCTGCTAGTTGGTTTGGGGATTATGGGATTATATTGGACGAGAAAGGCCGAGTCCGTGCACCTAAAAATGGCAAGTTTGCATTTCAAACTTCTAATCCTAAGATATTCTCTGGCGGAGATATGGTGCGAGGCTCTGATTTGGTGGTGACTGCCATTGACGAAGGGCGTAACGCTGCTGAAGGTATATTGGATTACCTAGGCGTATAAGCTGCTATAAAAATAAACTAAAAAGAAAAAGGGGCATTAGCCCCTTTTTTTATCTTAGCCAAAAAAAGCAAAGAATATTCACCACAGAGAACTCCGCTTGCCTCGCAGTAGGTGCCGCGCGCAGAGGAAAAATATTTATTGCGGTAAAAGGATATCTACCCACACTAATCGGTGATCTGACGAATTTTTACGGTCTTTGATTAAACGAAACAAAGGGTCATCCGGTTTAGGCCAAAATACACCACTTCCCTTTACTTCGAGTGAAGTTGAAGGTAACACATAATCAGCGCGCATTGCCCACTCGGCAGTATGTTCAGCTGAATATGGATTATCGGGTGTATGAATATCCCCGCCTTCACTTTTTGGCACAAGTGGATCATTAACTAACGGATGTGCAAGCAACCCTTGTATTCCAAGTTTGATACCGTCACCTTCATCTGGTGAGGCATTTAAATCTCCAGCAATAACAAAATGAGCACCTTTACCTTTAAGGCCACCTGACTTGCCATTGTCATCGTAGATATAAGCCGACTCTTCGCTACCTGACAGGTAGTCACCCCAAAAGCGAATTTCATCGTGGTTACGTTTACCATTACGATTCTCTGGACCATCAAACACAGGTGGTGTTGGGTGACTGGCCAATAAATGAATGGTGCGACTCCCAATTTTAACTGGGATATCCCAATGAGACTTAGAAGATAAGCGTAATATTTGCTGAGCTTGCTGGCTGTAATAAGGTTGCCCGTTTTCATCCTTGATAGTTGACAATAAATTGTCTGGCATATCTTTCCAAAGGAAATTTTGAAACGTACGAACTTGTTCAAAGTACAAAGGGTATTGGCTCAGCACCAACATGCCATAGTGGCCTGGAAATAAACCAAAACCAAAGGCATCACCCTTAGTACCAGAAGCAATGCCGTCTTTATCCAGATCCAACCCAGAATCAACACCTGTATTGACCGGAGCACTATAGAAATAGGGATAATCAATAGGCTTAGTGTTGTTCTGAGAGACTTTTAGATAATGCTTTATAAAGTGCTGAACATCTGATGCTGACTGTTTTGAATAATCAAACTCATTTAATAAAATTATATCAGGCCTGAGTCGCTGAATAATTTCTGAAATATTTTTAATCTGTTGATGCTCACCATTACGTAAATTGCTTTGCAACTCATCGCCTAAAAGCGTCTGATCCTGTTCAATATAATTTGTGGCATCCATACTGACATTAAACACGGCTAGTCTAATGGTTGGTTCCTCGGTAATAACAGCCTGACAATTTAAAGCCACCATCACTAAAATTCCCCAATAACAAAACTTCATTGGTTAAGTTCCTTTAAAACAAAAAAGCCGACTATAAAAGTCGGCTAATTAATAGTAACAAATTCAAGCTTAGAATCTGTAATCAACACCTACACGCATTGTCCAGGTAGAAGCAGCAGCATCGACTGTCTGACCTCTATCACCATCAAAGTTTGTGAAATCATAAGTGCCATCAGGTAAAACAGTGGCATCTACCACAGCACTGTTATGCTCGAAGTTTACTTGGCGCAATACACCCCAGTCATCGTTTAAGAAATTACCAAGATTTCTAATGGCAAAGAATATAGATCCTTTATGGCCTTCGACAAACCCAGGGATCTGTTGAGAAATACGTAAATCGATGCGATTCCGCCAAGCACTGTTTTCGCTATTGCGGTCCAATATAGTTCCTCGAGAACCCTCAAGACCAGCATCAGCGATAAACTGGTCAAACGCAACTAAGTCAAAACCTTCACCGTAAGCAACAATAGGATCATTAACTAAAGGTACATATAACAAGTTACGATCTTCCCAAGGACGTTCATCACCAAAACCTGGATCATTGTCAAAGGTAAAACTAAACGGTTTACCTTTAACACGCTCAGCAAACAGATTAAAACGAGTATCATAGCCATCGAAAAACTGATGAGTATAGCCAATATTTGCGGTGAATCTATGTTCAATTTCAAAATTACTGGTTGCAACAGCTGGATTATTTAGGTCAGAAACCGAAAGATTACCGAAATTTGAGCTAGCCGTTGAACTATTCATTGGGCTACCTTCTTCAGCATCCATGTAGGCGTAAGCTGCAGATAATTTAAGGCCACTATCAAAGTCTTTGTTGGCGAACATTGACACTAATAATGTTTGTCCATCATCCTCTGCATTGGTTAAGTAATAATCTGTAAGGCCTCTTTGGGTACTCAAACATGCGGCACTTAACGCATCTGCCATACATTCGCTTGATGCTAAATCAACCACTTCATCATAGATTGGACGTCCATCAGCTGCAAAACCTACCACTTCAGTGTTAATGGCGATGCTTCTTGCGCTATCTTGTTGTTGAGAGTAGATAATATCGAAGCCAGCGATTATTTCGTACGGTAATTCTTTTTGCACACCAATATTAAACTTCCAAAGAGCTGGAATGTTAAAATCTGTATCCAAAGCATTAACGACACCATCACCACCAGTCAAACCATCGATTGCTAGTTGTGGTACTTCAAATAAGAAGTTCTCTGTGTTGGCCCCATTAAGAGCAAAATCAGCTGCAGCACTAGCGCCAGCTTCTATTTCAGAACTAAGGATAGTGACACCGTTATTTGAGTAGTTATTAGATAACCAAACATTTGGGTTGCCGCCGGCGAATAGACCTAGACCACCGTAGATAAAAGTCGTGTCATCATATGTATAATTAAAACCTAAACGTGGTTGCAACAACTCAAAATCTGGTGCTACGGCATTAGTTGTTCCGTAACGAGCAGCAAAATTATCATTTGCAACTGGTACATCATCACTAAACCATTTGTCATAACGCAGACCAAAAGTAAGGGTTAGTTCATCGCTAAATGCCCAACGGTCTTGTATAAAAAATGTTGAATTTTCGAAAGTAAATTCAGCTGCTCCGTCCCTTGCATCAAGAGAACCAGGAATATTATATTCTATAAGACTGGCTGTACCATTCCTAAAGTCTTCAACAGAATCGAACTCAAAAACGCCTTGGCTTCTAGGTACAAATAAATTAAACACCTCTACTGCCTGGCTTTCATAACCACCCATGATTTCATGGTCACCGTAATAATAAGTACCTGCAATTCTCAGAGAGTCTGTGCTGTAGTCTAATTGATTAGCCTGACGGAATTGGTCGGCACCTAAAAATACATCCACACCAGGAGCCGCTTCTTCTATAACTACATCACCAAAGCTGGTGTCAGAAGTACGTGGTGTTTGACCATTTATAACTTCGGCACGGCCAAAACGTATTTCAGTGCTGAAGTTAGAGCTCCAGTCAGAAAATAACTGCGCTGATAAGGTGGTTAGCTCATTAGAACGTTCGTAATAACGGTCGTCAAATGCGTAACTTGTATTGCCCAAACCTGAAGAACTGATTGTGCTGCCATCAGTATTTTGATAGGTCAATGAAGAACGATGGTCATCATTAATTTGCCAATCTAGTTTAACAAGTATTTTTTCTTCATTAGCGTCAATCGAATTTACAGTTTCACCTGCTTCGTAGCCATAAACATCCCTAGCGATCTGTTTAATGTCAGCGAGAATATCGGTAGTTAAACCGACAATAGGCTCGGCAAAACCCGATCCTTCTGGACCGTTATCGAATATTTCTATTGGTTCATGCCTTTCAACAGCAGCAAAGATAAACAATTTATCCTTAATCAGCGGAGCACCAACAGTAAACCCGTAACGTTTTTCATCAAATGCCGGTACATCAAACTTATTTCCTTCAATGCTATCGCCTTGAAGGGAATCGTTGGTGTAATCCATAAAGACACTGCCAGTAAACTCATTTGTACCTGAACGAATAACCGCATTGATGTTACAACCGGTAAATCCACCATAAGACACATCAAAAGGGGCTAATTGAACATCGACCTGACTAACGGCATCGAATGGGAAAGGTAATCTTTCAGTAGGATAACCATTAGCGTTTAATCCAAAGTTATCATTTTGCGAAATACCATCAACAGTAATACTATTAAAACGGTTATTAACGCCACCACACAGAATAGCACCAGAGGCTGTAGGATCGATAGTGACCCTTGGATCGTTGGCAATAACGTCTTTAATATCACGGTCTACAGAAGGTTGGTTTTGTAAATCTTCAAATGTGAAATTCGAAGACGGGCCAATAGACTCAGTAAGGATACCGCCTGAGCGGCCAGTAACGGCTATTCTTTCCAAATTTGAAGTGTCTTCCAGACTGATAGATAAATTAGCCGGTTGCCCCAGATTTAAGAATACATCTTTAATTATTCTTGAGCCTGAAGCATCGACAACTTCGACAATATATGGCCCACCCACTCTTAAACCACGTGAGCTAAAGTTACCTGATTGATTAGTTTCTAAAGTTTTAACACTTCCGGTTCTTGTATCGGTCACTGTCACTGTGGCGCCTGCAACAACTTCACCAATTGATGATGCAACTGATCCACGTATACTAGACGACGTCTCTTGTGATATGGCTACGGTTGACATGCCAACCGACATAGCGACCGCAATCGCTACCGCAATGCGACTGAGTTTTGTTTTTTTAAACATTGTGTGTTCCCTAAGTTTTATGTGTTCCGAACGTTTAGCTCGAATTGTTGTCTATTTTAAATACCAGCAAGATTTGCAAGGATTTGGACGCTCAATTGAAATCCACTTGTTGCTGCAATTTGCGCAATTTTAACAGCTTGATAATGACATTTTAATTACAGGTATAAAAGTATTGGATTAAATTAGTCAAACTGTTGTATCACTAAAGGCAAACAGTACAATTTAGTTGTATTTCTTTAACAAAAATTTAACTAAACTGACCAGCCAGTCTGGTACAAAATTTACATTGTGAACTGACTTTTAGCAAGTTCGCTGGTATCTTTCGTACTAATTTATATCTTTCCAAAACGGTTTTGTATGTCTACCCCTTTAATTATTGCCATTTCAGGCGCATCTGGTTCTGGTAAGTCTTTGTTTACTATTAATTTATTAAAAGAGTTTTCTGAAAAAGGTAAAACGGTTCAAATTTTACGAGAAGATCATTATTACCGTTCCCAAGATCATCTGCCCATGGCTGATCGTGAAAAAAACAATTACGATCATCCCAAAGCGTTTGAACACGAACTGCTGGTCAAACATGTACATGCCCTTAAAAACTGGCAATCAATCGAATACCCTCACTATTGCTTCAAAACTCACACTCGCCTAGCGCAAACTGAAACACTCATCTCAGCCCCCGTTATTATTATCGAAGGGATCATGTTACTAGCAAACGATGCCTTGCAACCGATGTTTGATATCAAGATATTTGTTGATACACCTTTAGATATTTGTTTGTTGCGCAGATTAAAAAGAGATATCGCAGAGCGAGGTAGAACCTTCGAATCAGTGGCGAATCAATACGAGTCAACTGTTAAACCTATGTATCATCAATTTATCGCACCTAGCCGATTTACGGCTGACGTAATTGTGACTCAAGGTGGTAAAAATCGAATTGCCTTGGATGTCATTAAATCTCATATTCAACAAAGCTTGCTATAACATTCAACTGCATGCTGCTCAAATAATAATAAAAAGAAGGAAAAGATATGGTTAGTCTAATTGGCGTTGCGTTGATGCTTTTTATTGCATTTATATTTTCAGCCCATAAAAAAGCGATTAACTGGCGCACCGTCGGAGGAGCTTTTGCAATTCAAGCGTCAGTTGGCGCATTGGTGTTGTACTTTCCACCGGGTATTCAGTTCTTGCTAGCCTTAACAGGTTACGTCGAAAATATTATTAGCTACAGCCAAGATGGTATTACCTTTATCTTTGGCCCGCTGGGCAATAAATCTATGGGCTTTATTTTTGCTTTTAACGTGTTGCCGGTTATTGTATTTTTCTCTTCACTGATTACCGTTTTATATCACCTAAAAATTATGGATGTAATTATTCGCATTATTGGCGGTTTTTTGCAGTTTTTTCTAAAAACTAGTCGTCCAGAATCTATGTCTGCGGCAGCCAATATTTTTGTCGGTCAAACCGAAGCGCCATTGGTTATTAAACCTTATATTCCGAATCTAACCAGATCTGAACTGTTCGCGGTAATGGTCGGTGGTTTAGCATCAATTGCGGGTTCAGTTATGGCTGGCTATGCCGGTATGGGTGTTGAAATAAAATATTTATTGGCAGCTAGCTTTATGGCGGCACCGGGCGGGTTACTAATGGCTAAAATCATTATTCCAGAAACAGAAGAATTCAAAAATGAGTTATCTGCAGAGGAAGCTGAAGACAATCAATATGCCAATATTTTTGACGCAGCGGCCAGTGGCGCAGCCAATGGATTACATCTTGCGTTAAATGTTGGCGCAATGTTGTTAGCCTTTATTGGTTTAATCGCCTTATTAAATGGACTGATTGGTTGGGGAGGCAGCTTTTTTGGTGCAGAGGACATAAGCTTTCAGGTGATTTTAGGTTACGTCTTTCAGCCTATTGCTTGGACACTAGGTGTACCATGGGAAGAAGCTAATATTGCCGGTAGCTTTATTGGCCAAAAAATGGTGGTAAATGAGTTTGTTGCTTATCTAGATTTCCTTAAGTATCAAGACCAACTTTCTCCTATTACTCAAGCCATTGTTATTTTTTCTTTATGTGGATTTGCAAATTTTTCATCGATTGCCATATTGATGGGTGGAATAGGTGCCATGGCTCCAACTAGGCGTAAAGAAATAGCCCAATTGGGTTTAAAAACAGTACTCGCCGCAACTCTAGCTAATTTAATGAGTGCCGCTTTGGCTGGGTTTTACCTCAGCATTTAAACAAAAAGATAAAGAAGAGAAAAAATAATGATGGAATTAGTCGCTGTAGATTATAAAGCACCCAATGCTGACAAAATTTTTGTGGAGTCGTTACATAAAACTGGCTTTGGTGTGTTAAAAAACCACCCCATTAGTCAAGACAGGGTAAGCAGTATTTATGAACACTGGCAGGCTTTTTTTAATAGCGAGGAAAAAAATCAATTTACCTTTGATAAAAACACCCATGATGGATTTTTTTCCACTGACATATCTGAAACAGCAAAAGGCTTTAAGAAAAAAGATATTAAAGAATATTTTCACTTCTATCCATGGGGACGCTGCCCTGAAGCATTAAAACAAGAAGTAGCAGATTATTATCGAGATACCAATATATTAGCTTCAGAATTACTCGCATGGGTTGAGAAATATTCACCAGCCGAGGTATCAGAAAAATATACTCAATCTCTATCAAGCATGGTGACCGGTAGTGAACAAACCCTTTTACGTATTCTACATTATCCGCCTTTAGATGGTTCTGAAGAGCCAGACGCAATTCGCGCTGCTGCTCATGAAGATATTAATTTGCTTACCTTATTACCATCAGCCAATGAACCAGGTTTACAGGTAAAAGGTACAGGTGATTCATGGATAGATGTGCCCTGTGATTTTGGCAACTTAATTGTAAATATTGGCGATATGTTACAAGAGGCATCAGGTGGGTACTTTCCATCCACCACCCACAGAGTGGTTAACCCACAAGGTAGTAATCAAACTAAAGCTCGCGTTTCTTTACCCCTGTTTTTACACCCCAAGCCAGAAGTAGTGTTGTCTGAAAGGTATACAGCCGAAAGTTACCTTAAAGAGCGCCTTGCAGAGTTAGGCGTCGCTTAATTTAACGTCTGATAAGAGTCAGCCGCCTGCAATATTAATCAGGCGGCTTGGACAGCTCAAATATAAAATTCCTGATGTTTTCAAAGCGATATTTTGCTGTGAAGTAGCCTATGTCGACGCCGCTAACAACAAACTGCTATAGACGGCTATAAACGGCTATAAACGGCTATAAACGGCTATAAACGGCTAAGCAACTCTAGCTTGGATTGATACCTATCTTCATCATACTTATTTTGAGAGCTATTTTTAGCCAGTTTGAAATAACGTTTACTTTTTTGCAATTCGCCTATCTCAAAATAAATACGAGCAAGCCCAAAGTAAACCTCATGTTTACCTCTGTCTAAAGCGAGTGCTTTACGAAAATGAGCAAGAGCTTGAACCCAATGCTGTTGTTCCATTTCTTGCTCACCCAAATTAACATGATAATAAGGATTGCTGTTTCGCTGACTTTCAACCTTAGCTAAAATTTTTAGAGCCTCTTCATTTCGTCCAGTAAACGTGTACAGGTATGCTAAATTTTCCAAAGCCGTCAAACTTTCTGGCTTTATAGCAAGTGCATGTTGGTATGTTTTTTCAGCTTGTGGATAATATTCACTTAATCGGTAAAGAATGCCAAGGTTAATCCATGCAGAATCAAAACTTGGTTTAACCACTAAAGCCTCGCGAAAGTAAGCGTAGGCATGCACATAATCTTTTTGCAAAACGGCGTCAGCCCCTTTGTTGTTATAAAACATAGATAAAACGTCTTTTTTACTCACTATTTTTTGAGGAAATTCGCGCCTTGTTGACTGTGGATCAAAATCAACCTGATAACTTTGGCGATAAAGCTCAAATACATTAGGTTGAACTGGAGACATTATTTTAATATTGATATGCCCATTTAGCAGACTGAAACCCGCACGCCTAGTCCAATATTCCGGGATCATTATCTCCTGAAAGTCGACATCAAATCCCGCTTCGCTTGCCAACGCATAAGTCATAATAGACATAGACAAACAGTTCGCAGCTTGGGCGTGAAAAGTATCATTTGCACTAGTATTTGCATCACCTTGGTAAAGTAAATTTAGTTCAGACCGGTCGAATATAGCTTTTACCAACGCGTCCATTTGATCAATTTTAGTATCTTTTGCATGTATAGTAGATGCTATAAATGCCTTAGCTACATCATCTAAATAAAAAACCTGCTGCTCTGACTCTATACTGATTTGTGAAAACCCTGGAAAACCTTGATCATAGAACAAATGCTCAGAAGGAGGGATTTGCACTACTGTAGACTGACATGCTGAAAAGAATAAAATGAGGTTGAATGTAAATAAAACATTCTGAATAAATGAAAGTTGTTGCATGGTATGCACTCACAACAGAATCAACATATTGTTAACATAGCTGCAATAAGGAATAACTGCTACCCATTTCAACGTGAAAAAAAGCTGATTTATTTTGATTTAATGCCAGCTAATATATTTATTTTTCCTTTATACGCTGCATGTTCCTTTTCTGTTCTTGACTTCTTTTTAGCCAGCTTTAAGAAGTAGTGACTGCGTTGATTATTACCTAATTCAAAATAGGTTTTTCCTAAGCCAAAAAACACTTCGTAATAGCTTTGGTTTAATTTTAACGCGGTTCGATAATGTCCTAGCGCTATTTCCCATTGCTTTTTCTCAAAAGCCTTATCACCCATATTGATATGAAAAAAGGGATTGTCTGAGCGTTTTCGTGTCAGCCTATTTACTATAGCAATGGCTTGTTTATCACGTCCCATATGTCGATATAAATGAGACAAATTTCTCCAGGCAGTTAAGTTATTTTTATTTTTTTGATAGCTCTAAGGTAGGTTTTTTCTGCTAGCTCATGATGACCAGCTAATCGATACAAATAACCTAAGTTTGTCAAAACAGAAGACAGGTTAGGAGTCTTTAAAAACCGGCTCGAAAGTAAGCATAGGCTTTTACGTAGTCTTTTTTTAATAGAGCATCTGCGCCATTGTTATTATGAAACATGGCGACAACTTGATTTAGCCTAAGCAGGGTGTTTGGAAAGTGTTTACGTGTTGCTTGTGCATCAAAATCGACTTCAAATCCTTGAGTCACAAATTGAGTATGCCCCCGAGTGGGATGGGGTAAAATCTGTAATTAATATGTCCATTTAACAAACTTTGCCCTTCTCTTATGGTCCAGTACTCAGGCATATCTTTATCTTGGAAACGCACACCGAAACCTAACTCTCTGGCTAATGCGTAGGTCATAATCTACATTGATAGGCTATTGGCGGCTCTATTGTGAAAGGTTTGATTAGCAACCGTATTCGCTTGTGCGCGATACAGTAAGTTTAAATTTGAACGAGAAAAAATATGTTGAACAAGTGCTTGAATGTGTTCTTTAGATCTTGAGTACTCCTTTAATTGCGGATTTAGCGAAGTATTTTTCTTCATTATTCAATTCGAAGATTTCTTTTTCACTTTCTACAGAGACATTTTCAAATCCTACAAAGCCTTGATCATAAAGTAATGCTCTATGGTTAAACCATACTTCTGGAGCAGCCTGACAACCAATAAACATTAAAGCTATAAGCAAGGTACTGAATTTTTTCACCAATCACCTTTAGTCAATAAAAAGGTTGTCGGACTTTCTTCATATCACTTTTTTTTTAAATTACTCGAAGTTCAAACCTTTGAATTGTTTTATAACGCTAACAGACGTAATAGACTTAGTACTTATTGATTTAACTAATTGAAAATAAAGAAACGATATGAAAATAGCTATTTTAGGTGCCATGGATGAAGAAATAACCCTTATTCGTGCATCTCTAGAGAATTGCCAAGAAAAATTTTTTAATCATCTTACTGCGTATATTGGCAAACTTGGTGAAGTCGAGGTTGCTTTGGTTAAATGCGGTATAGGTAAAGTGGCGGCCTCTGTTTCAACTAGTGTTGTGATCCATCATTTTTCCCCCGATTTTGTTATAAATACCGGCTCAGCTGGGGGCTTTTCAAGCCATCTCAACATTGGCGATATTGTAATAGCGACCGAGTTACGACACCACGATGCTGACTTAACTCATTTTGGCTACGAACTAGGCCAAACGGCAGGTATGCCCGCATATTTTGAATGTGACAAAAATCTACTTGAGCACGCCTCTAAGGCAGCTACTGACTTGCAAGCTGTACAAGTACAACAAGGACTTATTTGTACCGGAGATTCTTTTATTGGAAGCGATGAAGCCGCAGCCATTATTCGGCATAACTTCCCTTCTGTCTGTGCAGTAGAAATGGAGGGCGTAGCTATTGCCCAGAGTTGTTATCTATTAGGCACACCATTTTTAGTGATCCGCTCCTTATCTGATATTGCGGGTAAAACATCGACCGTTTCTTTTGAAACATATCTCGACCAAGCAGCCAAAAACTCAGCGACCCTAGTGATGCAAACTATTGCAAAATTAGCGTAATGCATAGCGTAATCAATACCTTATTAAGTGAGCAACTTTTGCCATTTTGGGTATTATTGTCGATTTTTTTTATTGAGCGTTACTTACCTTGGCCTGACAAATTCCACCCTCTTAGTTTCATAAGGTTATTAGCGAAGGGAATGCAGGCTAAAGTGCTTATTCCTGAAAGAAACTCCATCAAACAACAAAAAATGTCAGGCGCGTTTGCTTGTCTCGTATTACTGCTACCTTTTTGTAGCATGTTAGCAGTGTTAAAATATTTATCTGAGTATCCTATTTTTTTCGAAGCATTAATGCTGCTTGTGGCTTTGCGCTTTCAAGACATTCCTAATCAGACGCGCAAGGTCACCGCGGCATTGTCAAAACAGCAAAAGATGTTAGCCAGGCATGCACTATCAAAAATAGTCCTAAGGCAAACCGAAAAGATGTCCCCCTTAGGCATAGTCAAAGCTAACATCGAATGTTTGTTATTACGATATAGTTATCAATATTGTTCAGTCGTTTTTTGGTACCTATTAACTGGAGGAATGGGTGCCCTAATCTATCGTTTGGTCTACGAATTATCTTTGTGTTGGAATAATAAATTAGCTCGGTTTAAGCATTTTGGCCAGCCGGTGCGTTATGTTGTCAACATATCACAATGGTTCCCTAGCAAATTAGCGAGCTTGAGTGTTGTGATAGCAGTCAATATTAGCCAAGGCTCAGTTGCGCTATTCCATATTGTAAGCTATCAATGTAATCATTTATTTGTTTTAAACCTATGTGGAGCAAGCTTAGGCGTAGAACTTGGCGGGCCAGCCTATTATGAACTACAAAAAGTGCGGACCAGCAAATGTGGTGGGAAAAGACAAATCATACTAGCCGATAATACCAGAGCATTAGCTGCAATAAATCGAGCAACATGGGTATGGTTAACCCTATATTTTATGGGGTGTGCATTGTCGTTTTTAGTTGCTAAATAATAAAGTTTCAATTCGTAATTACCTGACGATTATTAATTTTCTTTACAGGCTATGGCACATTATTTAGTATCATCAAACACTCATTAAAATAATGGATCTATTATGTTTAAACACATTACTTTTTTGTTATTGAGCTTGCTTAGCTTTTCGGTTTCTTCTGCCAACGTCAGTAATATTAGCCAAAAAGTATTGCTCGAAGCAGACACAAGCAACTTTCTAATAGTAGATGTGCGCACACCTCCAGAATTTCTGAAAGGCCATGTACCAGATGCAATAAATATTCCCCTGAGCAAGATTATCGACAATCCAGCTATTTTGATGTCATCTAAAGGAAAATCAATAGTACTATATTGTCGCTCTGGTTACAGGGCTGCCAAAGCAGCCGAGGTTTTACACAAAGATGGCCATCGTAACCTTTATCATCTTGAAGGGGATATGCAGGGTTGGCTAAGAGCAGGCTTATCCGTTGAAAAGTAATGTTAATGAGTTAATTAAAAGGTAGCTTTAGCTTATGGATATCACTCTCACCACGCCAGCAATGCTATTTCCGGCCATATCTTTGTTACTGTTAGCTTATACTAATCGTTTCTTAGCGCTTGCTAGTGTCATCAGAAATTTTGACCTAAGTGACAGTAACGAAAATGATCAAGGACAAATCAAAAATCTTCGCTCACGGATTCAATTGATCAAAAATATGCAAGGTGCTGGCATGGGCAGTTTTTTCTTATGTGTACTATCCATGTTAGCTATTTACGCTGAATATCAAACTATAGGCAGTGCAATATTCGCCTTCAGCTTAGTATTACTTTTATATTCTTTGTGGCTATCTGTAAGAGAAATTCACATTTCTGTCGAAGCCTTAGATATGCATTTGAGTCACTTGAATTTACCAGCTAAAAAACGTTCTTGGCATAAAACCGATATCAATCGATAAACCCAAAATAATGCTATCCAATAATATTTTTTGATAGGCCGATTTCTTAAGAAACTGGCCATTAGTTTTTTTACTTAAAATTTATACGGGCAAATTTTCGTTTACCTACTTGCAACACTGCCTGTAGAGGTCGGACAAACTGATGTTTAGAATTTTCGACTTTTACAGCGTCTAACTTCACTGCACCTTGTTTGATCATTCGCATGGCTTCAGAGGTAGAGTTAACTAAATTGGTATCTTTTAAAACATTTGCGATCATTAACCCCTCGGCTGGCAACAAAAATTCAAATTCTGGCATCTCGTCAGGCATGGCACCTTTCACAAAACGCTGAATAAAGTCTTGATGTGCTGATTCCGCTTCTTGTTCGCTATGAAAACGCGCAATCAACTCTTTTGCTAAGTCGATTTTTATATCTCTTGGGTTCGCCCCTGCTTCAACCTTTTGTTTAATGTTCTTAATTTCATTTTTAGGAATAAAACTTAATAAATCGTAATAGCGCCACATTAAATCATCTGATATGGACATTACTTTGCCAAACATGTCGTTGGGCGCATCGGTAATTCCAATATAATTACCCAAAGACTTGGACATTTTTTGTATACCATCTAATCCTTCAAGTAACGGCATCATCAATACTGTTTGTGGTCTCTGACCTTCAGATTTTTGTAACTCTCTACCCATTAAAAGGTTAAACCGCTGATCGGTGCCACCCAATTCAACATCTGCTTGTAATGCAACCGAATCCCAACCTTGAACAAGAGGATAAAGAAATTCATGGATAGCTATAGGTTGGCCACCAGCATAACGTTTTTTAAAGTCATCTCTCTCTAACATTCGCGCTACAGTCTGATTAGAGGCTAGTTTGATCATGCCTGCGGCACCTAATTTCTCCATCCACTGGGAATTAAATCTAATGGTCGTTTTTGCTGGGTCGAGGATCTTAAACACTTGCTCTTTATATGTTTCAGCGTTAGCTAATACATCTTCTTTGGTCAATGGCTTTCTGGTAACGTTTTTACCGGTAGGATCACCAATCATGGCAGTGAAATCACCAATCAGAAATATGACCTCGTGGCCTAACTGCTGGAAAGTTCGTAACTTGTTAATTAAGACAGTATGGCCTAAATGTAAATCTGGGGCAGTAGGATCGAATCCGGCTTTAATTTTTAACGGCTTACCTTGTTTTAGTTTGGCAATAAGTTCATCTTCTAATAATATTTCTTCTGCTCCGCGCTGAATTTCAGCCATTGCACTTTGCCAATCTGACATTTCTATAACCCTGTTAAAAATATACTGTTTATCTTGTGGTTTATATTTTACTTGCCAAGCCCATGCAATGAAAGGGCTATGGTATTTTTTACGATAACTAAAAGTGATTATCTACACATAAAGTACTGCGCAATAAACGAGCATCAACTGGAAAAACCTTCGTAATCAATATATTCTGCAGATATGTTTATATAAGCGTGTTGTATTTGTGATTAAAAAGACCTTTAAAAATATGCCTACACCGCACAAATGGATGATATCTGCGGTTGCTGGATTTTTATTTGTTTTGTTTATTTTTCCATCCGAGCCAGTCAGCGCGTACAAAAATTTGGCTCCTACGCTAGAGATAGGCAAACGTTATGACTTAGAAGTCAACTTCGATAACTTTTCTGTTGAAAACTTTTCTGGTAGTGAGGAGTTAAATAAAGTGAAGTCAGTCGTTGTCAAAAAAGGCGATAACTTGGCTATAATATTCCAACGTAATGGCCTATCTCCACAGCAAACTTATCGTGTCAGCAAAGCAGGTGAACCAGCAAAAAAATTATTAAAAATAATGCCTGGTGATGTATTGGAGTTACAAATTGACTCCCAGGGCCATTTAACCTCCTTACAATATCCATTTTCAAGCACGGGTAAATTGGTTGTCAATAAAAGCGAAGACAATACGTTTATCAGCAAAATTGAAACACTAGAAGTAGATACCCTTTTAAATTACACCCAAGGTGATGTGACCAACAGCTTCTGGAACGCCGGCCTAAAGGCTAATTTGACCAATAACCAAATCATGCAAGTAGCTAGTATTTTTGGCTGGGATATTGATTTCGCTTTAGGTCTCAGAACTGGTGACAGTTTTTATGTGATGTTTGAAGAGCGTTATATCAATGGTGAGTTTATCGAAAACGGTGACATAGTTGCCGCACAGTTTGTTAATCAAGGTGAGGCGTATACAGCTATACGTTATAACGATGGTAATTTTTATACACCTGAGGGCCGCAGTATGCGTAAGAGTTTTTTACGTGCCCCGGTTAATTTTAGGTACATCAGTTCAAGTTTCAAGAAAAAACGTTTTCACCCAGTTCAAAAACGCTGGAAGGCACATAGGGGCGTAGACTATGCCGCTGATCGAGGCACTCCAGTAATGGCAGCAGGTGACGGTAAAGTCATCAAAGCTGCCTATGACAAATACAATGGTCATCATGTATTTATTCAACACGGTGAGAAATATGTGACCAAATATCTACATTTTACAAAACGTAAAGTGAAAAAAGGTCAAACGGTTAAACAAGGACAAATGATAGGCACGGTAGGATCTACAGGTTTGGCTTCAGGGCCACATTTACATTATGAATTTTTAGTAAACGGTGTGCATCGTAACCCACGTACTGTCAACTTGCCGAAAGCTCAACCCATTGCCAAAAAAGAGAGAGCTAAATTTACTGACATTGCGGTAATCAGATTACAGCAATTAAATAATAACAAACGTATTATGTTGGCGATGAATTAGGAGAACTTATGCCACAGTTATATCTAGGATTGATGTCTGGGACCAGTATTGATGGGGTTGATGTTGCATTAGTAGACTTCTCTGGCTATCACCCTAGGCTGTTAGACTGTCAAACATTTCCTTTTCCGCCTTCTCTATCTGAAGAATTACACCAGCTCACCGCACCAAGCGAAAATGAAATAGAACTCATGGGCCGCGCTGACAGAGCTGTAGCTGAAGTGTTTGCTGAGGCATCACTTCAATTGCTTAGAGACAACTATGTTCACCCTGAGCAAATTGCAGCAATTGGCTCACACGGACAAACAATTCGTCATATTCCATTCGGTGAACATAACTTTAGCTTGCAAATTGGCGACCCTAACACCCTAGCTACACTGACTGGCATTGACGTCATCGCCGATTTTAGGCGAAAAGACATTGCCTTAGGCGGCCAAGGAGCCCCATTAGTACCGGCTTTTCACAAAGCGGTGTTTGCCAGTCAAACAAAATCAAGGATAGTTATCAATATTGGCGGTATTGCGAATATTACCTATCTACCAAAACATGATTCTGATGATATTATTGGATATGACACTGGTCCTGGGAATACCTTACTAGATGGTTGGTGTAAGTTACATACAGGGCAAAAATATGATGAAAAAGGGCAATGGGCGGCTCAACGTTCTGCAGACTCTGAGTTATTGCAACTATTGTGCAACCATCCCTATTTTTTATCGCCAGCCCCGAAAAGTACCGGGCGTGAGCAATTCAACCTCCAGTGGTTGCAGCAAAACGTAAGTAGTATCCCTAGACATATAGAGCCACAGGTTGTGCAAGCAACTTTAGTCATGTTGACCGCTTATACAATTGCCAAGCAAGTTTTGAAATATAAAGATGTTGAACAAGTGTATATATGCGGTGGTGGTGCTCGAAATGAGTTTTTAATAGAACAACTCGAGTCCGAACTACATGAATGTGAGTTCTACACCACAGATGAACTAGGTGTAGAAGCCGATGCAGTAGAAGCCATGGCATTTGCTTGGCTTGCCTACGCACATATTAACAACATAAAAGGCAGCGTTGCTAGTGTGACAGGCGCATCAAAAGGCGCAGTCTTAGGTACCTTTTGTCCGAGTGGAAAATAAAAATGGCAAACCGCCAGTTAGATAAAACCGACATCGCTATTTTGGCAGCCTTATACAAAGACGCCAGAATGAATAATAAAGATATAGCCAAGATGGTGGGTCTGGCACCTTCTTCTTGTCTTGAAAGAATTAAAAAATTACAAAGCGAACATGTTATCAAGGGTGCGCAGTTACATGTCGATTTTCAAGCCTTAGGTGGCAATATTCAAGTGATGATCTCTATTCGTCTATCTGATCACAGTCGACCCACAATCGATACATTTCAAAAACAGTTAGCATTGTTGCCTGAAGTGATAAGCCTTTACCATATGGGTGGTGAAAATGATTTTTTACTACATGCGAGTCTTAGTGATACAGAACATTTACGAGACTTTGTGTTTAATGCTATTACCGCGAGAAAAGAAGTCAACCATGTTGAAACGGCTCTGATTTACAACCAAGTAAACGGAACTGTGTTACCTAAGGTATAACTAATTCACCATTTCATAAACGTTTATTACAACTCAACATACTCGGTGAAACACTTGTAAAGTTGAGTGCCGCTTAACACAGAAGCAGAAGGAAAATGTAAAATAGCGACCAAATCACAAGGCGCTAATATATCTGTGGTCGCCTTATCAGAATCTAAATTATCGACATTCAGCACCCTAGCTAAAACTTGTCCTTTTTTGACAATATCACCAGGTTTGGCTATATATTCTACTATCCCGCCTTGCTGAGTAAATAGTGTTTTATACTGATCTAGCGCAACAGCCTTGCGTGTCATTTTCTCAGGTAAAGTAGAACTGCCAGGTAAACAACCTTTAGCAGTTAGATAAGTCAGAATGCTTTTAGCATCATACTCGCCTTCTTGAAAACTAATCACTTCCTGACTACCCATCTCTAACGTAAAAGCCTCAACTGCAAAATCAACTTTTTGTTGACGTTTGCTGTTGATCAGATCTGTCAGCAACCACCATGGACAAAATGTTGCTTCATCCAAGGCGCCTGAAAACACATTTGGCATGAAGATCACATGAGGAATATTGAACAAACAAGCAGAAGCCTTAGCATATTCGGGAACGTAAATATGTCGTGTAGAAACAGGACCATTATGTAGATCAAGCACATAATCTGCGTCAAATGCTAATTGTTGTAACTTTAGATTAAGATGCTGGGCTAGGCCAATACCCCAAGTTTCATTTAACCTGGTTTGTAATTGTTGTTTCATTTTTTGTCGAAAACGGGATTTTATAGACTGAACAGCTTCCCCATTATCAATACTTTGTGCAAATTCATGGATAAAAGCATCATCATAGAAATAGCCGCGATTCCAATTTGTGCCATTTACGGGATCAAAGCGTCCCAAGGTATATTCACCTGCTTTGATGTTGGTACCAACCGGATTGCAGTTCGGAACCAATAATACTTCTCCGCATATGGGTAGATTTTTAAGCCATTGAATAAGCTGATAAATAACCACATTACCTTGCACTTCGGCACCGTGGATTGAACTCTGAATATAAACCTTTGGCCCGGGTTGTTCGCCAACAAACCGATATAGAGGTACATTCATATTGCGGCCAGATGCGTTTTGCGCCACTACTATGTGTTCTTTGTACAGCTTATTCATGCAACTCCTACGTCCTATAGAAAAAATCTAGACTTTAGATTCTGGAAAGTGCGGAGATATAGACTGGCGAACGCCATTTCCCCAAAGAATGGCCTCGTTAAATAAGCTATGTAGAAGCTTTTGATCAATTTCTAGAATTTTAGAAATTCTTATTACTTTTAACCAGTTACCACTTTCAAAGGCTCTTACTAACATCAAAAATATAGATAGATCATTTTGACCGCCACATAAAGCTTCCTTAATCTCATCAACTAGAGGTAACTTTTCGATCAAGGACTCCATACTTTGATCAAGTAAGGCGTCTAACATTGAAAACAACCCCACTAAAAATGCTGTAGGTGGGTTACTGCCAACATTTTTCTCAGTACCTACTAAGTCACAAAACTTTGCTCGTACCAAAGATAAGTGAATTAATTCTAAAGGTTTATCATTGGATAAATTGGCCAAGGCCAGCAAAGCAATAAATTTCTTAATTTCTACTTCACCCATATAATTTAAGGCATGACGTAATGAAGTGATTTTGTAGCGTTTGTTGATGGTAGGGTTATTGATAAACCTTAAGAGCATATAGGACAAACCAACATCATGTTCAATAACGTTATTAACGCTTTCTACATCAAACGACTCACTAGAACTAGCGCTCATTAGTTCTACTAGTGTCAGTTTGGAAGTCGGTAGGTTTTCATTTGATACTGATTCTGGTCTGGCAAAAAAATACCCCTGAAAATAATTAAAGCCCATGTCTTTAAATATACTGAAGCTGACTTGTGTTTCGACTTTTTTTGCAATCAATTGCACATTAGCGTCAATAAATCGATTGACGTTCTTTGCCAAAAGGTCAAAATTTTCATGATCAGCATTCAATTTAACCATATCTACAAAAGGTAAAAGATTATTCCAACTTGGCTTCAAACTGAAACCTTCCAGAGCGATTTGATACCCCATATTTTTAACATGCTTACACATATCTAACAGGCTATTATAATCGCTTTGACTGGCACCCAATTCTACCACAACATTTTTTGGGTCAAGAGAGGCTGGCAAGCCATTCATCAATGTTTCAAATTGGAAATTAATAAAGCTTTTTTTATTGCAAGAAATATCATCCAAACCAAGTATTTGGTAGTTTTTGGCAATGAGTTTAGTGGTTGTATTGTCTCTTTCTACGCTAGGATAAAAGTTGTTTTTACCATCTCTAAAAAAAAGTTCGTAGGCAAAAACTTCTTTCTTTACATCTAATATTGGTTGGCGAGCTATAAAAGCAAACATATCCATCCTGTCTAAGTATTTTTTTTATTGTGACTATTAGCTAGGTCAACAATAGCAGACCGTGAGTTTTTATTAACATGTTGTAAATGTTCAATTTGATTATAATAGCATCAAATAAAAGCGAATGAATACACCTCTGTGTAATAGATCACTATTGGGATTAACCACTTAAGGAATGTCTCATCTTAATACCACGCTACAATGTTCCATTATAAAATGCTTGCCGCATTTTTAAGTCGATTGACAACCTCTTAGTCATATTGGCCCCCCCTTTCTAGTACCCTACTCCAACAACCTTGTCTCGACATTCTTCAAAATAGTCCATTGTTTCGATTTTTTCGGCAAAAAACTTTTATCTTCGAACCTTTATATTTCCCAATAATATTGTCCATTAGGCTCTATGAAGGATATCTGAGAAGCAATTTTCTCAATATCCCTGAATAGCAGTTCATAGAATCAAGCTCCTTATCATTATCTAAAACTGGCTAACGAGCCACATATGAAAACATAAAAACATTTATCTTTAATAATTCTATTTACTGAAGTTTTGATCTGTTTGATAACCTAGTGACGTAATTTAGATTAACTTAGTTCGCAATAATCAGCACTCCAACCCACATTAAATTTTTTTAAAGAATTTGAACTACAATTTTTACTCGGTCTGCAATTTTTTCAAAAGTTAGTGGTCTAATGATTAGAGCCAACTAATTCTGGGTTTATAGAGTCAATTAGGGTCGCAGAGTCGTTGTTTTTTTGCTAAAATCACGAGCCACATTGTTATACGAGGTAACTATGAGTACAGATTTACGTGCATTAACATTAACCGTTCCGCAGACGGGGAGCATCGAAACTTACGTTCAAGCTGTAAGTAGTATAAATATGTTGACTGCCGAGGACGAACGAAGCTTAGCTGAGCGCTTACAGCAAGACGGTGATTTACAAGCTGCCAGAAAGCTTATTATGTCTCACTTGCGTTTTGTGGTGCATATTGCAAAATCGTATTCTGGTTATGGTCTACCTCAAGCTGATTTAATCCAAGAAGGTAATATTGGCCTGATGAAAGCAGTTAAACGCTTTGATCCTACGGTCGGTGTTCGGTTAGTTTCTTTTGCTGTGCACTGGATAAAAGCTGAAATACATGAATTTGTTTTAAAAAATTGGCGTATTGTTAAAGTCGCTACCACTAAAGCCCAACGTAAATTGTTTTTCAATCTTCGTAAGAACAAAAAACGGCTGGGTTGGTTTACTCATGCAGAAGTGCAGAAAGTAGCAGAAACTTTAGGCGTAAGTACTAAGGAAGTATTGCAGATGGAAGCTCGTATGAGCAGTCATGATCAGGCTTTCGATTTGTCTGCTGATGATGATGAAAGCGGTAGTTTTGCACCAGTACAATTCCTTGAAGATAAAACAACAGATGTAGAATCTGATGTTATTAATGCTGACTGGGATTCGAATGCATCTGGCAGATTGTATGCTGCGCTCAAAACTCTTGACGACCGGAGCCAACATATTATCCAAACCCGATGGTTGTCAGATGACAAAACGACCTTACAAGATTTAGCTGATAAGTATCAAGTATCTGCAGAACGTGTTCGACAAATAGAAAAGAATGCTATGAGAAAACTTCAGAATTCAATGGTAGCCTAATTTCGTTTTGCCAATTTAGTTTTTAATAAAAAAGCGCGATATCGCGCTTTTTTATTACTTAAAATTAACTTAAACAACAGTTTTGATATTAGGCAATACCCAAAACACTCCAGAAAATTCAGCGACAGCATCATCACCATCTAAAATAGCAACATTCAATTTAATATGGCATTTTTTATTCTTACCAAGAGGCTCAAACTTGCCACTCAATGACTCAATATTACACAACGCTCTAGGCTGCATGGTAATGGGTTTATGATAATGAATATTGCCGTCTCCCAACACAATTTCCCCATGTAGTCCTTTTTCTTTAAGTTGTAAAAATATCATTCCCCAACCAGTCAATGTCGCTAAAGAAAAAACACTACCGGCAAACATAGTGCCATGTAGGTTAATATTTTTATTTAAAGATGCGCGGGTCTCAAGAGTACGTCCGGTATATTGATGCAACTTGATACCCATTTGTTCACTAATAGGAATTGTGTCGTGCCAAATATTTTGTAATAACTTGCACCACTTGGGGTGCAGCAAAATGCTGTTTGGATCGATTAGTATTTTCACCATTTGCTGGCGGTGTTGCTCTCCTAGCTCTTTGGATGCACCGCTTTGTGCTTTAAACCCCAGACTAGTAAACAATGCCAGAGAAGCTTGAGTACTGTTGGTCACAATACGCACTGCACCCTCTGCTCTGGCCACTGCTTCTAAAGAGGCCACTAACATTTTTGCTAACCCTTTTCCTTGGTAGGATTTTTCGACCGCAACATGGCGCACTTGGGCTTCTTCTGCCGAATTCATATGTACACGACCGACGGCGATCACATCGCCATCGGGATTAGTTATCATCCTATGCTGACTGACTTGCTCGTATTCATCTTTTTCAGAACCTAGGGGGTATTTCCAAGGTTCACGTAACATTTTCCAACGAAAAGTAAAATAATCGTCAAAGTTTTGTTCACTAGTCGGTATATCAATTTTATACATCTAACTAAGGGTTCCTATGTTACCCAACATATCGAAGGCTATGTGATCTAATTTAAACCCAGCAAGCTATTAAAACGTATAATACATGCATCGGCAAACTATACTTGAAGTTGAAAAGTTACAGGCCCGTCATTCAACAGAGAAACTTGCATATCAGCGCCGAATTCGCCACTTTTGCAAGGTATGCCTGTTTGCAGGCAACATTCAATAAAATAACGGTAAAGCTCTTCGCCCAACTGAGGAGGGGCGCCTGAAGAGAAGCCTGGTCGATTCCCACTTTGTGTATCTGCCACTAAAGTAAATTGGGAAACGACTAATAATTCACCCTCTACTTGCTGAACATTAAGGTTCATTTTGCCTTTTTGATCATTGAATATTCGATAATTCATCACTTTCTGACTTAATTTCTTCGCATTAATCTTATCATCGTTTTTTTCAATCCCCAGTAACACCAATATGCCATGTTTGATTTCCCCGACACTTTTGCCGTCAATCTCTACTTTTGCATGTTTTACTCTTTGGATTAACACAATCACTGTTTTTCATTCCAGAATTTAGCCATTGCCTGACTAGCGGAGCATAATGCTTGGGTAATTAATTTTTCTCCTGCGCTGTGGCCTGATTCAGGCACTATAGTCAACTGACTATTTTGCCAATTTTGGTTAAGAGAATAAGCGGCTTCAATTTTACATACACAATCG
>OOFW01000010.1_pt1 | contig 24668 bp, 16 predicted proteins | sample 1670271 | NCBI WGS metagenome assembly OOFW01 (sample SAMEA98137918, study PRJEB22522) | marine metagenome | biome: marine biome; feature: marine water body; material: sea ice | place: Arctic Ocean | collected 07-Sep-2015 | depth 1.32 m
TGCTTGCGACGTGGAAAAAGTCGCTGATGCTTCAACATTTGACGCCGCTGTTTATTATGCTGCAGTACAAACTGAAGTAGATGCTAGCAGCCCAGTAAATATCATTAAAACGCTGTTGTCGGAGACTATTACAAGTCCTACCGTTCTTACATATAATCAAGTCTGGACTGCCTTATCTCATACAGATGAAGACCCGGCTGATGCAGACAACATTACTCTTTGGTACACAGGCACGCCACGTGCGAAGAACCTAAATGGTGGCGATGCAGGTACTGATTGGAATCGTGAACATAGTTGGCCTAGCAGTCATGGTTTTGGTGACAGCGCTTTTGAAGCGTATTCTGACATCCATCATTTAAGACCTTCTGATGTTGGTGTTAATGCTACTCGCGGTAACTTAGACTTTGATGACAGCGATAATGCAGTGACGGCTGCGCCCGGTAATTTTGTTGACGGTGATTCATTTGAACCAAGAAACGCAATTAAAGGTGACGTTGCACGTATGATGTTCTATATGGACACCCGTTACGAAAACTTAGGTGATTTAACACCTGATTTGATATTGGTCGATACCTTCACTGACACCGACTCAAATGCGTTAGGCAGGCTGTGTCGTCTTTGGGCATGGCATGTAGCTGATCCAGTCGACGCTTTTGAAGAAGCGCGTAACAATGCAATTTACGAATTCCAAGGCAACCGTAACCCCTTTATAGACCATCCTGAATGGGCTGCGTTGTTTTATACCACTGATGCTTGTGGTGACAGTGACGGCGGTGGCGATAATCCGGCTACCACATCAGGTGTTGTTTTTATCTCTGAATACATCGAAGGCAGCAGCTATAATAAAGCGCTCGAGTTATATAACCCTACTGCTAGCGATATCGACCTGTCAGAAGGTAACTACGTGCTTAGCCGCTACTCAAACGGTGGTACTAGCCCAACAGCGATCAATTTGACAGGCATTATTCCTGCTAATGGCACCTATGTTGTTGCCAACGGAAGGGCAAATGCTGACATTTTAAGTAAATCAGATCAGATATCTGGCAGTATTTCGCACAACGGTGACGATGATTATGTTTTGACTGCTGACGGTACAATAATTGATGCCTTTGGCCAAGTTGGCTTTGATCCAGGCAGTAGTTACGGGAGCGGTGATTCTGTTACGGCTAACAATACACTTATCCGTAACCCTGACGTTTACTCGGGTGATGTTATAGTTGACGATGCATTTGACCCATCAATCCAGTGGACAGGTCTTGGCAACAATATCTCAGACGACTTAGGTATGCATACCGTCGCTCCGCGCAATTTGTTTATCTCTGAATACATTGAAGGCAGTAGCTTCAACAAGGCTATTGAATTATATAATCCGTCTGGAGTATCAGTGGATTTGGAAGCTGAAGGTTACCGTTTAGAACGTTTTTCAAATGGTGGTACATCAGGTTCGGCGCTCAATTTGACTGGTATAGTTGCAGGCGGTGACGTATTCGTTGTTGCCAACCCTAGCGCTATTCAAGATATTTTGGATGAAGCAGATCTTACGTCAGGTACTATTTCACATAATGGTGATGATGCTTATGTACTGTTTAAAGGCGAGAATGTAGTCGATTCATTCGGTCGTGTAGGTGAAGATCCTGGTAGCCGCTGGGAATCAAATGGCGTTAGCACAGCGAATGCAACATTGGTTCGACTGAATAGCATCGGTGAAGGCGATACTATTATTGATGATGAATTTTTACCTGATGCTCAATGGATAGCATTCCCAAGCAATACAAGTAGCGAGTTAGGTTCACATCAATTTGGTGGCGGAGGTGGCGAAGAACCAGGCGATTGTTGCGACGAGACCACGCTTATTCATGACGTCCAAGGAAATGGTGATGTTTCTCCTGTAGACGGTGATACGGTTCTTATTGAAGGTATCGTGACTGCTTCTTCTTCAGGTATCAGCGGTTTCTTTGTACAAGAAGAAGATGCAGACTCGGATGCGGACCCCTCTACTTCAGAAGGCGTTTTTGTCTTCTACGAAGGTGATTTGCCAGCTGTTGGTAGCCTTGTGAAAGTGATTGGTGATGTATCAGAGTTTTTTGAACGTACTCAGTTAACGGCCACCCAAGCGCCTGAAGTCATTAGTACTGGGAACGCTGGACCTTCAGAGTCAGCCCTATCTCTACCTTTTACAAATGCAGCACAAGTTGAATCTTTAGAAGGTATGCTAGTGTCAACGTCGCAAGCTTTAGTTGTCACCGATAACTATACTTTGGGACGTTTCGGCCAAGTCACATTGTCAACAGAACGTTTATTCGTGCCTACTAACGTATTTGCCCCTGGTTCAGATGAGGCAATTGCATTAGAAGCTTCGAACGCACTTAACCGTATATTGTTAGATGACGGTGATAGCACCCAGAATCCAGAGATTGTTGTGTTCCCCACTGGCGGATTGTCTGCGTTTAATACTTTGCGAATGGGCGATACAGTAGCGTCACTAACAGGTGTTGTTGACTTTGCCTTCGGTGACTACCGAGTCATACCTACTCAAGACCCAACATTTGTTGCCACCAACCCTCGTACCGCCGAACCTGATTTGAACTTAGGTAATTTGTCAGTAGCTAGCTTAAATGTGCTTAATTACTTCAATAATATTGATGGTTCTGGGAGTGTTTGTGGCCCAACTGCAAGTTCTAGCTGCCGCGGAGCTGACAGTGAGTTGGAGTTTGAACGTCAAAAAGCAAAAACAGTTGCTGCCATTGTAGCAATGGACGCTGATATTATGGGTTTAATGGAAATCGAAAATAACGGTTTCTCTGAAGGCTCAGCCATTGCTGATTTGGTTGCAGGGATCAATGCCGTTATGGGTGCGGGTACCTATTCTATTGTTGACCCTGGCGCGGCTATAGGCTCAGATGCCATTACCGTTGCGTTTATGTATAAACCGAGTGTGGTATCACTCGCTGGCGCACCACAAATTCTTGATAGCAGTAATTCTATCTCTGACGAAGACGGTGTGTTGTTTATTGATACTAAAAACCGCCCTTCTTTAGTTCAGGAGTTTGCTTTGGTTGAAAATGGCGAAACGCTAGTTATTAGTGTAAACCACTTAAAATCTAAGGGCTCTGGTTGTGGCGTAGGCGATGATGATACAACTACCGGCCAAGGTAGCTGTAATTTAACTCGTACACGTGCTGCACAGGCGCTAACTGCATTCTTAGAAACCCAGTTCCCTGATAAAGCCACTTTGATCATTGGTGACTTGAATGCTTATGCAAAAGAAGATCCAATTAGCGCACTAGAAAACGCTGGATTCACCAACTTGATTAGTGAATTTAATGGGCAAGAAGCCTACTCATATTCCTTTAGAGGCCTCATAGGTTACTTAGATCATGCTTTAGCTAATGACAAAGCTTTGGCTAACGTAATTGACGTAGTTGAGTGGCATATAAACGCTGATGAGCCGATTTCTCTTGATTATAATGTTGAGTTTAAAACACCTGATAATGTCAATAATTATTACGCAGATGACGCATACCGTATGTCTGACCATGATCCCGTTATTGTTAGTTTGAATTTGAAAGCTGACTTAGTGATTGGTGACTATGATGGTGACGGCGATTTAGATCGAGTCGATCTTCGCGCCATGATTGTTGCACTAAGATCAGGTGAAGTTTTAAATCCTGCTTTTGACGTGGATGGCAACGGTATTGTAACTGTTAGAGATGTGTTGTCATTAATAAGACAGTGCACAAGAGCGCGATGCGCGACTGAATAGCATTAATTTCAGTTACTAAAAAAGGCGCTTTCATAAGCGCCTTTTTTTTCTTTATAATCGTCATCCAACGACGTTAGACTATTGTTATAAATTTTGACTTAAATAAAGACGCTGTAGTAACTATTGTAACTATTGTAACTATTGTAACTATTATTGATGTTAGATAACAATGTAGCTATCAGTAAAGTCGTATCAGTAAAACCGTATAAGTAAGCATAACTGTTAATGAACTTGAGAGATTTGATGCATTTGACTTCGATTTTAATACATCAATTTTTAGTTATGATGCTGCAACGTTAATGAGTCAAGTATTTTTAGGTGTATCTATTTTTTTGGTTAATGAAGTCACAGATTTTGTGGCCCTAAGGCTTTGTACTTATGGTGTCTGATCAGAACGTAGATTATTTGCTCGTTTTGACTTAACGAGATTAAGTTAGGGTGCCACTACATTTTTGACAGGAGATGCGCTGTGAGTTGAATTTGTTAGCTCTATGTCAGCTGTTGATAAAAGCGTTAACTAAAGAGTGAACGTATCGACTCCAGCTACTCTAGGCATAGTTGCAAAAGTTGCAAAAGTTGCAAAAGTTGCAAAAGTTGCAAAAGTTGCTTTTGCTCGATTTCGCCGTTCAGCGTAATTTCTTAAATTATTAAAAAGGCGGTTGATACCCCTATCAACCGCCTTTAATCAATCTACTTTTTCTGTTTTTAAGCTTTTCGACTATTGATAATCAAATTCCATATCAGTCACAGCCATCAAATCTTCTGCGTCATTAAACAAGTTTTCTTTAAAACCGTTTTTTCTAGGTAACATTCTTTTCATATAAAAAGCGCAGGTATTGGCTTTGCCTTTTCTGATGGTGTCGTTGTCTGAATGCTCCGCTGTATCGGCCATACTTAACCATAGAACACCTATTAAACAATAAGAACTGTAATGCATGTAGTCATATGCTGCCCCTGACAAATCTAGAGCATTAAGTGTCATAAGTTGCTTGGACGTTTCATTCCATTCATTTAGTAGGTCATGGGCTTGAGTTTTATATTCAGCATTACCGATATTACCCACCATAGTAGAGAATAACTCATAAGTACTGGCCAACATATGTCCGTTATCTCGGACCAACTTACGGTTGATTAAATCTACAGCTTGGATACCGTTAGTGCCTTCATACAACTGAGTAATACGGCTATCGCGAACCAGCTGCTCCATGCCCCATTCACGAATATACCCATGACCACCAAACACTTGAATACCTAAGTTACTCAGTTCCTCACTCATATCGGTCATAAAACCTTTACAAATAGGGGTCAAAAACTCGATTACTTGTTTGGCTTTATGGGCTCGCGGTGGCTCAGCATATTTTTCAATATCCATTTGAGTTGCGTACAACAATGATAAAGCTCTAGCGCCTTCGGTTAAGGACTTTTGAGTTAACAACATGCGGCGTACATCTGGCTGATGCATAATTGAATCAGCTTTTTTATCAGCTTGTTGAATACCTTGAGGGGAGCGCGATTGTAATCTATCCCTTGCATAGGCTAAAGCACCTTGAAAAGACGCTTCACTGATACTTAACCCTTGTAAGCCTACTTGAAAACGAGCGTCGTTCATCATGGTGAACATACAGGCTAATCCTTTATTTTCTTCGCCTATTATCCAGCCTTTAGCATCATCAAAATTCATAACGCAAGTAGGGCAAGCTTTGAGGCCCATCTTTTTCTCGATACTGCCCACTGATAAAGTATTCGCTTGTGTTATTTTCCCCGCATCATCAAGCAACATTTTAGGCACTAAAAATAAGCTGATACCTTTCACACCCGCAGGTGCATTGGGTAATCGGGCGAGGACTAAGTGAACAATATTGTCTGTCCAATCTTGGTCGCCACCTGAAATGAATATTTTGCTTCCGGTTACCGCATAACTACCATCGCCATTGTCTTTAGCTTTACTGGTTAATAAACTCAAATCAGAGCCTGCATGTGGCTCTGTGAGGTTCATGGTGCCTGTCCATTCACCTGATATTAACTTGGGTAAATATTGCGCTTTTAGGTTATCGCTGCCATGTTTGTCTACTGCCAGTATGGCACTTTCTGTTAATACACTAATAAGTCGCCAACTAAAGTTGGCAGAACTCAGCATTTCGTGAACAGGTATAGCCATTGAATTAGGCAAATCCTGACCATCGTAATCAGCATTCCCCAACATGGCATTCCAGCCATTGGCAATATAATCTTTATATGCATCGGCGAAACCGTCTGGAGTGATCACTTTTTTGTCCACTAACTTACTGCTTTGTTCATCACCACTGCGATTTAATGGGGCAATCACTTCTTCAGCAAACTTGGCACCTTGATTTAATATTTCATTGACAAGATCTTGGTCAAAATCTTCTAATCCCAACGTTTTATAATGTTCTGAAAGCTTTAACCATTCATGTAATAAAAATTGCATGTCTTTTATTGGAGCTGTGTATTGAGGCATAGAAAAATCTCTAAAATTTAGTGGTGTAAATATTATACTGTTATTTGCTAATTTTGGTTGTTAAAAGTCGCGTAATGACTATTAAATGTGTTGATGTGGTATTAGTGATTTTATGAATGTTCGTCGCTTTTAGCCGACGTTATACAATAAATCATTCCAATTTATTGTATGCCTCACGTACATCTATCAAATCAATGTCATTTACCCAGTGCTTTTGCTGCGAATCAAATGGATCGATCAGGGAAACTTTACTGATTTTATGTTTGGCCCAAGACGGCACAGGAAATTGCTCCAGTTGGCTAGAAAAATCATCTGTTAATTTGCAAGCAAAATATTGGGTTTGGTTTGAAGCAGTAAACAGTAACTTACCTACCTCAACATTTAATCCCGTTGTTTTCCAAACCGCCCGATGAGCTGAACATTGTGCGCTCGTTGATTTTTGTTGTTTATGAGTGGGTAAATTCCAACCGTCATCGTCATGGTCTTTAAGCACTAAGAGTCGAACGTTTGATTTTATAAGACAGGCTGCTGCTGAGGGTTTCGTTTCTATATATAATACATTCGTTCGACACATTGGGTCAGCAGGGATGTCTCTACTGCACCCAAATATAAAAATTGTTGCGACTACAAATAATCTATTCAGCAAAATGTCACGTACACTAGCAATATATGGATGAGTTATTATTACATCAATTTTCTGATCCGCCATAATTAATTGCACAGACCAGCAAATTACTATTTGCTTCAGAGGTCTTGTTCGGTTCTAAATTTACATAGGTTATCTGATGTCCAAAGGGTTAAAAATTTCTCCACTTTTCATTGCTGCTGTTTTGTGTTTTGCTTTAGTGGCTTATTTGTATTTGCCAAAGGATGTATCTCAGCAATCTGAGCAAAGCAATGTCACTATGGTGAAAGCATATAGGGCTACTGAAGAGGAATTTGAGGTTTTAGTCGAAGCTTTGGGCACGGGTAAAGCAAATGAGTCTGTACTTATAACAACACAAACTTCTGATATTGTTTATAAAATTAATTTTGACGATGGAGATAAAGTTAAAGCTGGGCAGATATTACTGACTTTAATCGATTTAGAAGAAAAAGCAGAATTAGCAGCCTTAGACGTTGATTTGCAGGAAGCTAATCGTCAATTGAAGCGTGTTGAGAACTTAGCTAAAAATAATGTTGCGTCTGAACAATTATTAGATGAGCAACAAGCCGAAGTCAACGCGTTAATAGCTGAAATGAATGTATTAAAAACCCAGATGTTAGCGCTCGAAGTGAGAGCACCTTTTGATGGATTATTAGGATTGCGTCAAGTGAGTGTAGGAGCGTTGGTAAGGCCAGGTGATGCCATTACCACATTAGACGATTTATCTATTATTAAAGTTGATTTCAACATTGCTGAAGTACATTTACCTAGTTTAGCTATTGGTCAAAACATCCGTGCTACTTCCATCGCCTATCCGGGTGAAACATTCGAAGGTCAGATAATCAGCATTGGATCCAGAGTCGACCCTGCTACTCGAGCGATTCAAATTCGAGCTAACATTAACAATCAAAATTTTAAATTACGCCCAGGTATGTTGTTGCAGATTATTTTACAGAAAAAATTACTGACAACTTTAGTGCTCCCCGAGGCTAGTTTAGTACCAGTAGAAGACAGACATTTTGTATTCGTTATCGAAAATGGAACGGTAATAAAAAAACAAGTAAAAATAGGCCTACGTAAACCTGGAGTAGTGCAAATTGTTTCAGGTTTAGATAAAGGCGAACTGGTGGTAATTGAAGGCACATTAAAATTAAGAAATGGCTCAAAAGTCAAAATTCTGAATGCCGATGAGATAGAGGAGTAGATTATGTTTCTGTCAGATATTTCGGTTAAACGACCTGTTTTTGCATCAGTTGTAAATCTATTACTTGTGGTTTTCGGTATTGTCTCTATTAGTTTATTGTCACTGCGTGAATACCCTGATATCGACCCGCCTATAGTCTCTATCAATACCAATTATCCTGGAGCTTCGGCATCTATCATAGAAACGCGTATCACTCAGTTAATAGAGGAGCGAATTAGCGGTATTGAAGGCATTAAAAATATTGAGTCCACTAGTAGTAATGGCAGTTCTTCTATAAGTATTGAATTTGATTTGGCCAGAGATATTGATGCAGCATCAAATGATGTGCGTGAGAGGGTGAGCCGAGTATTGAACAACCTTCCTGACCAAGCAGAACCCCCTGAGGTGTCTAAGTCTAACTCAGATGAAGACGTTATTGTTTGGTACAACCTGCGTAGCGATACCTTATCGGTAATGGAATTAACAGACTATGCGGATAGATTTGTAGTTGACCGTTTATCTGTTGCAGAAGGTGTGGCACGTGTCCGACTAGGCGGTGGTCGCAGCTACGCTATGAAAGTATGGCTGGATAAAAACGCCATGGCTGCTAGGGAAATCACTGTAACCGATATTGAGAATGTTATACGTTCTGAGAATGTTGAATTACCTGCCGGTAAAGTGGAATCTGTTGACCGAGATTTTGAGGTCCGTGTGGCCAGAAGTTTTCTCAGTCCAGAGGATTTTGGCAATCTAACCATTAAGGCCAGCGCTGATGGTTACTTAGTTAAATTAAAAGAAGTTGCACGTGTTGAACTAGGCGCTGAAGACGACGAGACAGAATTTCGTGGCGGCGGCGTAAACATGATTGGTTTAGGCATTGTTAAACAATCAAAGGCTAATACATTAGAAGTGGCTAGAGCGGCAAAAGAGGCAATCCAGCTTATCGAGCAGACTTTACCAGATAATATTTTCATTGTTCCGAGTTATGATTCCTCTGTGTTTATTGAGGCTTCGATTAACGAAGTGTATGAAACATTGGCTATTGCTATTTTGATGGTGGTATTAGTTATATATGTGTTTTTAGGCAATATCCGAGCAACCCTTATCCCCGCCGTTACTGTGCCAGTGTCATTGGTTTCAGCTTTCATCGTAATGTATGCATTGGGCTTTTCTATAAACCTATTAACTTTATTGGCTATGGTTTTAGCCATCGGTTTAGTAGTCGACGACGCCATAGTGGTACTGGAGAATATTTCTCGGCGAATAGAAATGGGCGAACCGCCTATCTTGGCTGCTTATAGAGGTGCAAGAGAAGTGGGTTTTGCGGTAATAGCCACTACCTTAGTTTTAATCTCTGTATTTGTACCCTTGGTATTCTTACAAGGTAACGTTGGTAGGCTGTTTACTGAATTTGCTTTGGCTATAGCTGCAGCAGTAGCCTTTTCTAGTGTCACTGCCTTGACTCTGTCACCTATGATGTGTTCTAAACTATTAAAAAAGCGCGATAAACCTTCAGGATTTGCCTATTGGGTGGATACTAAATTTAGCAAGATTGAACAAGGTTATTTCAAGGGGCTAGGTACTACTTTACATCAACCTTGGTTAATGAGTTTACTGGTGCTTGGTAGCATAGTGGCTTTATTTAAATTGGTACAGATATTACCCGGTGAATTTGTGCCGAAAGAAGACAGAGGCAACTTTTTTATACTTATGCAAAGTGCAGAGGGGGCAAGCTTTGAAAGCAATGCCGCCAATTTAAAAAAGATTGAGAGTATATTGCTTCCTTACAAGGAAACCGGTGAAGCTGATCGCATTTTGGTGCGTACTCCAGGCTTTGGTGGCACTGCTGGTATTGCTATAGTTGGCACTCCTATTGGTAAAGATAAGAAGGGTTCGACGTTTGATTTGATGGACGAAATCAGCGCTAAATTAGTCAATATCCCTGACGTCACAGGCTTTGCTGTTATGCGCAGTGGTATCGGCGGACGTGGATTAGGTCGACCGGTGCAATTTGTGTTGCAAGGTAATACCTATGAAGAACTCGTAGAATGGAGAGACATTGTATTAAACAGGGCAAGAGAGAACCCTAACTTGGTTCGAATAGACTCTGATTACAAAGAAACGTGGCCACAATTATTGATCAATATTGATAAGAACCGAGCCGCAGATTTAGGTGTATCTATTAGTGATATAGGCCGAACTCTTGAGACCATGTTAGGCCAAAGACGGGTATCAACATTTCTTGATAAAGGTCAAGAATATGATGTGATAATGGAAGGATGGGAAGAAGATTATCGTAGTCCTTCTAGCATTGAAAATATCTATGTCCGTTCGTCTCAGTCTAATCAACTGATCCCCTTAAATAACTTATTAAGTATAGGTGAAAATGCTACTTCATCAAGACTCAATCGATACAATAGAATGCGCAGTATTACTATTAGTGCCAACCTCGCCGATGGGTATACCGTAGGTGAAGCATTAAAATATTTGCGTAATATTGTGGATACTGAATTACCTGAAGAAGTGGCTATTGATTATAAAGGAGAGTCTCAGCAGTATCAGGAGTCAGGCAGCTCGATATTATTTATTTTTGCCTTAGCTCTAGCGGTTACTTATTTGGTATTAGCCGCACAATTTGAAAACTGGATACAGCCATTGGTAATCATGTTAACTGTACCTTTGGCTCTGGTTGGTGCGTTTATTGGTTTGTATTTTTCCGGCATGACCCTAAATATATATAGTCAGATTGGCTTGGTCATGTTGATCGGCTTAGCGGCTAAGAATGGTATTTTGATTGTAGAGTTTGCCAATCAATTACGAGATGCGGGGGTAGAATTTGAAGAGGCTTTACGTAAAGCCGCTACTCAACGATTGCGACCTATAGTGATGACAGGCTTCACAACTATCTTTAGCTCACTTCCACTAGTTCTAGCAACAGGTGCAGGAGCTGAGAGCAGAACAGTCATTGGTATGGTTATCTTTGCAGGTGTGACAGTTTCGGCTTTCCTAACCCTGTATATAGTGCCGACTGCTTATTATCTGCTTGCTAGAAATACTGGTTCACCCAATGCGCGGGCTAATCAAATTAAAGATTTAGAAATTAGCATGCCATATCGTAAAGGTGAAGATGTTTAGCCCAAGCCAATGTTTGCAATAAGTAGGCAAAGCACTATCAATGCGACGAACCAGATTAAAAGTGCGATGATATTTACTGTAGTTAAAGGACTCTGCTGACGGACAAAAAAGCTCTCTTTTTGTCCGTTGCCGAATAACATAAAGCCTAACCCAGCCACAGCCAATGTGCAGAAAAACCCACTCACGTTCCACCAAAACCAAAATATCATTGGCATGTACAGCCATAGAAATACATTGACCAATACACCACAAACAATTCCAACGTTGACTTGCTTACCGGTGATCCGTTTGGTGCAGGTGGCAAGTAAAAAAGTCGCAAGAATAGGCCCATAAAAAACAGAGCCTACTTTGTTAATGGCTTCTATAATTGTTGGCGCGATATCTCCTGCATAAAAAGATAACGTTAAGGTAATCAATCCCCAGAATAAGCCGGCAAATTTGGCCGCCTTTACTGAAGCTGCAGGTGATAATCTGTTTTTCGACAATCGACAATAATCTTCCACTGAAACAGCTGACAAGCTATTGATTGCAGAACTAAGTGACGACATAGCGGCAGCTAAAATAGCCACTAATAAAAGTCCCAAAACGCCATTGGGTAAATAATTGATGATAAATATAGGCATTAACCAATCTGGGTGGCCGGCTGGTATCTGTGCCATAAATTCTGGTGTGTGCATGGCCAAAGTCCCTATCACTAATCCCCCTAAGCAATAAATCAGGGTGATGGGAAACCTCAAAAAGCTTGCTGCCATAATCATCTTTTTGAGATCGGTTAAACTTTTTGCAGACAATGAACGTTGGGCTTCAGACTGGTCACAGCCATAATAAGAGGCGTATAAAATAATGCCACCAAACAACATGGGCAACACCCCAAAATCTTGGCCATCAAAGCCGTTTGACGAAACGTTAATAGTGGTGAGTCTCTGAGTATCTACTAACTGAAAAAGTTGTTGCCAACCACCTATATGATACAAACCAAAGCCAAGGCAAACGATGGCTCCTAGTACAATCAAGCACATTTGAATAGCGTCGCCATAGACCACTGCTTTCATACCACCTTGCAGTGAGTAGATGATGGTGACCACTCCAATCAGCCCAACACTTTGCCAAAAAGCTAATCCCATCGAGCTTTGTAAAATAAGAGATATGGCATAAATCATAATGGCGGTAGCAAATGAGCGACTTATTTGAAATACCATACTGATTAAAAGCCGTGTTGAACGGTTAAAACGTTGCTCTAGGAAGTCATATACACTCACTACCCCTGAGCGATACAGAGTAGGTAATATCCAGTAAAGCAGTAACAGCATAGCCAAAGGTAAGGCTAGCTCATAGGATAACCACACCAGGCCGCCGCCTTCGCGTAAACCAACAAAAGCAGGTGCAGAAATAAAACTGACGGCTGACAACTGCGTCGCCATGATGGACAGAGATAAAGGTTTCCAGCCAAGCGAGCGGCCTGCCAAAAAGTAATCTTGTTTTGATGTTTGTCTACGTAAGCCAAATCCCATCAATAACAAGCCAATGAGATAAATAGCGACTATCGCATAATCAATAATGTTCATAAATACCCTAGTCGCTTAGTATTAATATCAGTTTCATTAACCATACAAAATTTCACAGACAAAAAAAAGCCCCAGCATTTGCTGAGGCTATTTATTGGTTTATTGACTTAATCGTCTAAGAAACTCTTCAGTTGCTCTGAACGACTAGGATGACGTAGCTTACGAAGCGCCTTCGCTTCGATTTGACGAATACGTTCACGGGTAACATCAAACTGTTTACCTACTTCTTCAAGTGTGTGGTCAGTATTCATATCAATACCGAAACGCATTCTGAGTACTTTTGCTTCACGAGCTGTTAATCCAGCTAACACTTCTTGAGTCGCATCTTTTAAGCTGCCACCTGTGGCTGAATCTAAAGGCTGCGTAATAGTGCTGTCTTCTATGAAGTCACCTAAATGTGAATCTTCGTCATCACCAATAGGCGTTTCCATTGAAATAGGCTCTTTAGCTATTTTCAAGACCTTACGAATTTTGTCTTCAGGCATTAACATGCGTTCAGACAATTCTTCCGGTGTTGGCTCTCGACCCATTTCTTGAAGCATTTGACGACTGATGCGGTTAAGCTTGTTGATTGTTTCAATCATATGCACAGGAATACGAATAGTACGTGCTTGGTCAGCAATAGAGCGAGTGATCGCCTGACGTATCCACCACGTGGCATAAGTTGAGAACTTATAACCACGACGGTATTCAAATTTATCTACCGCTTTCATCAAGCCAATATTGCCTTCTTGAATGAGATCTAGAAATTGTAAACCACGGTTAGTATATTTTTTCGCAATTGAGATAACCAAACGTAAGTTAGCTTCAACCATTTCTTTCTTCGCACGACGAGCCTTGGCTTCACCAATCGACATACGACGGTTAATATCTTTGATATCAGCAATAATTAATCCGGTTTCGTCTTCTACCGTATTCATTTTACTAATAGCGCGTTCAAGTTCTTCTTGGTGCTCTCGCATTTCTTCTGCATATGGCAGATTAGAATCGAGTATTTTAAATAACCAAACAGTAGACGTTTCGTTGCCAGCAAAAGCTTTGATAAAATCTTTTTTCGGCATCTTTGATGTGATCACGCAGTGTTTCATCACTATGCGTTCCTGCACACGAATTCTATTCATCATGCTGCGCATGTTTTTAACCATACGGTCAAACTGCTTAGGTGTTAATCTAAATTCTTTAAAAACTTCGCTTAGTTCATTAATTTGAACGCGAGCTTCTTTGTGTGAGCGGCCTTTTGCATTTATAACATCACGAGCTTTTTCGTATTGAATTCGAAGTGCAGTGAATTTTTCACGTGCTAACTCAGGATCAGGGCCGGTGTCTTCTTCTTCCTCCTCGTCTTCTTCGTCGTCATCTCCATCTGAAGCTTCTAATTCTTCTTTAGATAATTCAGAACCAACGTGTGTTGCAGTTGGAGCAACGTCTTGTTCATTTGGGTCAACGAAGCCGATTATGATGTCGCTGAGGCGAATTTCTTCTGCTTCGAACATGTCCCACTGGTCGAGTAAATGGGTGATGGCTTCAGGATACTCAGCAACAGAGCATTGAACCTGATTGATGCCTTCCTCTATACGTTTGGCGATAACAATCTCGCCCTCACGTGTTAGAAGTTCAACTGTACCCATTTCACGCATGTACATACGAACTGGGTCAGTAGTTCGACCTATTTCACTTTCTACTGTAGCAAGAGCAGCAGCTGCGGCTTCAGCGGCTTCATCATCAGTATCGCTTTCTTGCATCAAAAGCTCATCTTTATCAGGGGCTCTTTCAAATACTTTGATGCCCATGTCGTTGATCATACGGATGATATCTTCCATTTGATCCGAATCGACAATATCTTGAGGAAGGTGATCGTTCACCTCCGCAAAAGTCAGATAGCCTTGTTCTTTACCTTTAGCAATGAGGAGTTTTATCTGCGACTGCTTGCTTTGCACCATATAACTTACGCTTCTCGAATTAGTTGAATATTCATCAGAAACCCTCTACAGAGAGTATTCAGGCTGTAACTTGCTTAATTTACCCAGTAAGTAACTCGTATTTACCATGGCGTTAACCAATTAACCAGTATAACAGACTCATTACGGATTGGTTTAAATATTGGGTCATTTTTGTTCTTTTACAAGGTCACCTTTGTTCTTTTACAAGAAGATTGAGTTCTTGTTTTTCTGCATCGGTTAATTTGCTCACCCGAGACTTAGAAAATAGCTCATCCATACGACTCTGCAAATGCCAATCTAACAGTTTTGCAAAGCTATCTTCAAATACTAATGATTGGTTTTGTTCGGCGTATTCCCACATCATTAGTTTAGATAACTGATGGCTTTGTGGGTGATAACGAAAATATTCCAATACCTGTGCTGTATTAGCCTGTGGTTTATTTAGACAAAATTGATAAAGCTCAATTAACATCGATATACCTGGGATATCAACAGACACTAATGGTGAAGGATCAGCGGCCAAGCATTTTGCCGCTAAACTAGGATCGTCTAACAACAATCTAATCATCATACGTACGGGTGATATTGTGCTTTTATTCGGTGTGTTGAAATCCATTTTCTTTGGATTTTTTCGGTGATTTGCTTGAGCGATATCACGCTCTAACTTATGCTTGTTCTGGTCGCCCATGTAATTACTTAAGTCAGATGTCAGAATCTCTCGAATGTTGTTACCGACTATTTGTTCAATTAATGGCATTGCTTCGGTTTTCAATGCAGCCTTACCTTCATTACTGCCTACGTGATGACGTTTCAATAAGTTACCAAAAAAGAACTTAGATAATGGAATTGCATCATTTTTTAGTTTTTCTTCAAAGGTCTCTTTGCCAATTTTACGCACCAGGGTGTCGGGATCTTCTCCATCAGGTAAAAACAGGAACTTCATTTCTACCCCATCTTTAAGAAAGGGCAGCGCATTTTCTAAGGCGCGCCAAGCTGCTTCTCTGCCTGCACGATCACCATCATAACAACATACCACTTCATTTGTGGCACGAAATAACATTTGGATATGTTCTGATGTGGTCGCGGTGCCAAGAGATGCAACGGCATAGTCGATACCAAATTGCCCCAGGGCAACAACATCCATATACCCTTCGACAATCATGACTCGGGTTAAATTTCGATGAGCTTGTTTGGCCTGATAGAAGCCATATAGTTCATGACCTTTGTGAAATATTCGGGTTTCGGGCGAGTTCAGATATTTAGGGCCACCCTCATCTAATACTCTGCCACCAAAACCAATAATGCGTCCGCGTTTGTCACGAATAGGAAACATAATACGGTCACGAAAAAAGTCAAATCGCCTTCTGTTGTCATTTTCAGTGATGAGTTTTAAGTCGAGTAACTGTTCCTGATACACAGGGCTTACGCCGAAAGTCTTAAGAACAGAATCCCATTCAGGAGGGGCATAACCCATATCGAAAGCTTTAACTATTTCGCCACTAAGCCCACGGTTTTTTAAATAATTGACTGCTTTATCTTTATCAGGATGGACTCTGAGTTGTTGGGAAAAATATTTAGCTACCTTTTCCATTAACTCATAATCGTTTTCTTTTTGTTGTTTTTGCTCAGCCGACGGGGGAGGCGTTCCGCCTTTTTCTCTGGGCACATCGATACTGTGATATTGCGCCAGTTCTTCAATAGCTTCTGGAAACTCTAGGCGATCAAATTCCATTAAAAATGAAATGACGTTGCCATGAGCACCACAGCCAAAGCAATGATAAAATTGTTTGTCTTGGCTAACAGTAAAAGAGGGACTTTTTTCTTCGTGGAAAGGGCAGCAAGCTTGATGGTTACGGCCTGCCTTTTTAAGGCGGACACGACTGTCGATCAGTTCAATAATGTCTGTGCGAGCAATAATGTCATCAATAAACTCACGGGGAATACGACCAGACATTATACATTCTCAATTAACAAAACGGCTTAATATAATGCCATATAGTTCGGCAAATATACCCACTAAAACAAACAAACCGCATCGAAGTGCGGTTTGGTAGCAAAAATTACTTGTAGTATCTACAACGAATTAAGTTTAGCTTTTATTTTGCTACTTAATTGCCCCATATCAGCTCGACCTTGTACTTGGGGTTTTAGCAAAGTCATAACTTTGCCCATGTCCTGCATACTCGATGCTCCTGATTGTGCCATCGCTTGCACAATAAGCACATCAAGCTCTTCTTCGCTGAGTGCTTTAGGCATAAAATCGTTTAAGATAACAATTTCTGCTAGTTCGATATCCAGTAAATCTTGACGATTAGCAGCCTCATATTGACTAGCTGCATCTTTTCGTTGTTTTACCATCTTAATTAATATAGCAAGTACACCATCTTCATTAAGAGCAATGTAATCGGGGTCAGTGCGCCCATCGATTTCATGCAGCTTTACAGCAGACAAAGCCATACGGATAGTGCCCAGACGAATCTTGTCTTTGGCCCGCATAGCATCTTTCTGCGCATTTTTTAAATCATCTAGTAAAGACATATAATGACTCATAGAAAATGGAAAAGTATGTGTTATAAAACGACGTAAAACGCGTTACTAACAACGCGATTCAGAAGTGATTTAGTACAATCTGATGCGACGAGCGTTTTCGCGAGATAACTTCTTCAGAAGACGTTTCTTAGCGGCAGCTTTCTTACGCTTACGTTCCCAAGTAGGCTTTTCAAAATATTCGCGACGACGAACTTCAGAAAGGACACCTGCTTTTTCACATGAACGTTTAAAACGACGCAATGCAACATCAAAAGGTTCGTTTTCTCTTACTTTAACGATTGGCATTAAACTTTTACCTCAAAAATAAAAACTATATCGGGCCGACGTAATGAATAGTCAGCTCGGTTAAAAATGGAGCGGAATTCTAATCATATCCTCATGGGATGTAAAGTCTTGATAGGCCAAAAACCTGATTAATTCATACAAATGCCAGATTAAATTGAAGGTTTGAACGCTAATCAGTAGAATATAGTTAGTTTAAAACATCTTTGTTAGAAATTGAATATGCGCGTATTAGGTATTGAAACCTCTTGTGATGAGACAGGAGTGGCAATTTATGATGACCAACAAGGGTTGTTGTCCCACCAACTGTATAGCCAAGTAAAACTCCACGCAGATTATGGCGGGGTTGTCCCCGAACTTGCTTCTAGGGATCATGTTCGAAAGTTAGTGCCCTTAATTAAAGAATCTTTGCGAGAGGCGAATTGTGGTGCCCAGGACATCGATGGTATCGCTTTTACCAAAGGCCCAGGTTTAGTAGGAGCTTTGTTAGTGGGCTCATCAGTGGCACGCAGTTTGGCTTATGCTTGGAATAAACCTGCTATTGGTGTGCATCATATGGAAGGACACTTGCTTGCTCCTATGTTGGATGACCCCGCACCTGAATTTCCTTTTTTAGCACTTCTGGTTTCAGGCGGTCATTCAATGATGGTGAAGGTTGAAGGCATTGGCCAATATGAAGTTTTGGGTGAATCGGTAGACGACGCAGCAGGAGAAGCTTTTGATAAAACGGCTAAGTTACTTGGGCTCGATTACCCAGGAGGCCCTTTATTGGCTAAATTAGCTGAAAATGGTGAGCCAGGGCACTACAAATTCCCGCGCCCCATGACCCTTAAACCGGGATTAGATTTCAGTTTCAGTGGTTTGAAAACCTTCGCCGCAAATACCATTCGAGCATCAGATGGTTCTGAGCAAACACGTGCAAATATAGCTTACGCGTTTCAAGAAGCTGTAGTGGATACCTTGGCTATTAAGTGCAAACGCGCTTTAAAACACACCAATTTGAAGCGTTTAGTTATTGCGGGTGGTGTGAGTGCTAATACACAATTACGTAAAGATCTTGCAGTCATGATGAAGTCAATTAGAGGTGAGGTATTTTACCCTCGCTTAGAGTTTTGTACTGACAACGGCGCTATGATCGCCTATGCAGGATTACAACGACTTAAAGCGGGTGAAGTGGAAGGTTTATCCACTAAAGCAAAACCTCGCTGGTCGTTGGAAGAATTAGCTGCTATTTAGGTTGAAATTAACGCTTAGCCCAGATATGTTTTTATTATTTATTTTAGTTCTACTCACTCACAATAAGCCGATTTATGACAGGCAAAGTTGATATGCCTTTAAATACTGATGCGGCGATAATTCAGTAAACTCAAACCAGTAATTGGTTACAGAAACTCAAGGAAGAAAGTTGGGAAGCCGAATTATTGGTCTCTGCCATCGCTATATTTGGTACTTTTCAGCTTTTTGATGCTGTTCCTTGGGCAACTGATTTATTCATTGATGTCATTCCTTCTGAGCAACATCTAATCGGCTATATGTTTTTATGGGCTTGTTCGCTGTGAGCATATTAAGTGCTATGTTTATTATTCACTTTATTTTGAGAGCTTGTTGGGTAGGATTAGTGTGTGTGGGGGGGGTTAAACTCGGTGTTTCCTGATTATAGTATTAAAGACAGTCCACATTCACAGCTCTAGACTGAAGAAATTCTTTCTATTTTACCTAAGCTAAAAGAGTCGATTGAAAAGATTGATCAACTTTGCAGTATTATCTTCTCTACTGCATTTTCTATTTTGTTTATCTGCATTTCTTCTTTGATGATGATGGGACCTTTGCATAAAAATATTTTACAAGTACTTCTGATATTTGGGACTAATTTTAAGAAAAATAAAGTGTTAGTGAAACTGATTATCTTGTCTGGATGCATCGGTTTTTTTTGTATCTGACTTTCAAATATCTAAATCCAACATTTCTTATCTATTTACCTCAAATACATATTTTGATGAGAATTCCATTTATGCCAATTATTATCATTTTGAAAATTTGAAAATTTGAAAATTTGAAAATTTGAAAAATGACAGCTTTACGTTTTTACTCACACCTGAGATACCATCAGATATTTTAACTGTCAGTACCTTTCAACTATTTATTAATATCTTTGGACATGAACTACGCTTATATGAACAACATTGTGATATTTCAGAAAGAGAATTATTCCTATCAAATGCTGAAAGGGCAGACAGAAGAGAAAAAAAGCACAATTGTTATGTTTCACATCATCAAGTTCTGTTGAACGGCACTAGTTTAAATGCCAGTTTTATGGAGTATGATCATCCCATCACTAAGCAATTTGGTTTAGTTGCCTATGTCCAGCTAAAACAAGCAGACTATGGCAATAATACTTTAACAATCCGCAAAAAGTTTGTTGATGCTGATCCTATCAAGCAATGGAAAATTCCATTTTACCTACTCTAAATAGCTAGAAATTGTGATTCGATTAAGGCCACATATCATACTGTGGCCGAAGTAAATATGAATATTCTAATCAACTGCAGGTTCAATCGGTGGGCACTTATTTAATAATATTTTTCTTAGATATTTTACTTTCTTGTCCACGTAACAGTCGAATAATATTATCTTTGTGTCGCAGAATAATTAATAAGCTTAATATGCATACTGGTAAGGTATATTCTGGTTTTAGTATCCATGTGAACAGCGGTGCGCAACTAACCGAAACAATGGCGGCTAAGGAAGAGTAGTTTGTTAGCCGTGCAGTGATACCCCAAGTCACTAATATTAAAGCCGAAAGGTCTAATCCCAGAGGTAAAATAGCGCCAAGTGCTGTCGCAACTGCTTTGCCCCCAGAAAATCCAAAAAATAATGGGAACATATGGCCTAAACATGCCATTACGGCCACAAAGGCCAAGTAAATTGGCTCTAAACCCAAGTAATAACTAGCCCAAACTGGCACTGTGCCTTTGAGAACATCAAAAATTAACACTAACGCGGCTGGAAATTTTCCGCCCAGGCGTAACACATTGGTTGCGCCCGGATTCCCTGAACCCTGCTCCCTGGGGTCGCCTAACCTAAATAGTCGACATACCAAAATAGCACTAGAGATAGACCCCAGTAGATAGGCCGAAGTAAACATTAATATTGTTGGTGCTGTCATGTACTTGTATTAAAAGAATGGGTTACAATTTATAAGAATATACCAAACCCCTATAAAATGCAGCGCGGATCACTAATGGATAAAATTCATATTGAAGGGCTCGAGGTCTTAGCGTTGATTGGCGTATATGGCTGGGAGAGAGAACATCAACAACGTTTAATAGTTGATGTTGAACTTAGCGCCGACCTTTCTATGGCGGCGCAAACTGATGATGTAGACAATACGCTCAATTATGCCGAAATAGCCCAAGGGATTAACGAGTTTGCTGCAAAAAGCCAATATAAATTGATTGAAGCCTTGGCTAGTCATATGGTTGACTGGTTGTTGCAATCTTTTCCTAAGCTTAAAAGAGTGCGCCTCAAGTTGAGTAAGCCCGATATTCTGGCTAATGCTAGGAATGTAGCGGTAGAATTTACTAAGGAACAGACTTTTTGAGTATTGACACCGAACAATCACATATTATCTATATCAGTGTGGGCAGTAATGTAGATAAAGAAAAACACACTAGAGCTGGATTAAAGGGCATGTATCAAGCATTTGGTGAGCTGACTTTATCAACCGTATTTGAAAGTGAGTCAGTGGGATTTGAAGGCAACAACTTTTACAACCTAGTGATTAAGGCTAGTACTACGTTATCCATTGCACAGGTCTGCGTTGTCCTTAAACAAATAGAACAAGACAACAAACGTCAGCGCGTCGAGGAAAAGTTTGCACCCAGAACACTAGATTTAGATTTACTGCTATACGATCAGCAAGTGACAACTCAGCCAATTGAGTTACCTCGACCTGAGGTACTCTACAATGCGTTTGTGTTAAAACCGATGGCCGAAATTGCCGCTGATGAAACTCATCCGATAGTGAAAAAGACTTACGCCAATCTTTGGCAAGAATATGACAAAAGCCAACAAAAACTGTGGGCAATTAAATTCGAATGGAGTTCGACTAGTTTATGACAATTTTTGAAATCATTATCCTTGCTATTATTCAAGGGATTACTGAGTTTTTACCTATTTCAAGTTCAGCGCATCTGATTTTGCCATCCATCTTATTAGGATGGAAAAATCAGGGATTGGCTTTTGACGTAGCGGTTCATGTTGGCAGTCTGTTAGCTGTGATGGTTTATTTTCGTGACGATATTGGTCGTATGCTCGTAGCATGGTCAACCAAAGGTTTTACGCGGCAACAAAACAACGATAGTAAATTGGCTTGGTGGATTATCATCGCTACTTTACCTGCTGTGGTTTTTGGATACGCGTTTAAACCTTTGATTACAGAATATGCCCGCTCTGCTTTAGTGATTGCAATAACCACTATCGGTTTTGGTTTACTGCTGTGGTACGCAGACAAACGAGCGACCTTATCAAAAAACATAACCCAAATTACTTGGAAATCTGCGATTATTATCGGTTTTTCACAAGTATTGGCCATGATACCTGGTACGTCACGGTCGGGTATTACTATGACGGCTGGCTTGATGTTAGGTTTAGACCGCGAAAGTAGTGCACGCTTTTCTTTTCTATTGTCTATTCCAACCATTCTTGGTGCGGGTATTCTGGTGACATGGGATTTAGTAAAAGCCGATGAGGCGGTTGATTGGCTGGCAATGGGGTTAGGTGCCGCATTTTCTTTTGTCAGTGCTTACGCCTGTATTTATCTATTCTTAGCATGGATTTCCCGTCTGGGTATGACGCCATTTGTCATTTATAGATTGTTGTTAGGTGCGATGTTATTGGCTTTTGTATTTTTAGGGCATTAAGGGGTAATCATGAGGGAAACGATTTTTACAAAAATAATCAATAGAGAAATCCCTGCTGAAATTATTTATGAAGATGAATTAGCTTTGGCGTTCAATGATATTAATCCGCAAGCACCCATACATTTTTTGGTCATTCCCAAAAAGGCGATCACCACTATTAATGATATTGAAGAAGACGACAAAGCCTTAGTGGGGCATTTGTATTGGGTGGCCGCACAATTAGCTGAAAAACACGGTTTTGCTCAAGATGGTTACAGGGCGGTGATGAACTGCAATAAAGACGGCGGGCAAACTGTGTATCATATTCATTTGCATGTGTTAGCAGGCAAAGCCATGGGATGGCCACCTTATCAAGACAGGCTTAAAACATTGTAATATTTTGCCTCTGGGGGGGATAAGTGGATAAAAAGGATAAAGGCTTATACATGTTGAGTTTGTTTTCGAAATCGGCAATCACTAACAGTGCTGTATTTTTATCAGCGCATATGGCTACAAATTGGATTATCTGAATATTGTCATCTTATGATTTATTATCACGATAAAGCAGTATTGAAAAAATCCACGACAACTGCTGAAGTTTTTAATTTAGACAAGTTCTTTATCGTAATTTACTGTTTATTGTTGCTCTACGTCATTTATCTTAATTCAAATGAAATATAAAAAACTTTGTAACTACTCAGCACCCAATCACTTAATTTAGTTTGTTTTCAAGGATCATAAAATAAAAAAAGGATCGACTTGCTTGATCGTTTTTAGACGTTATTATGTTGCTTTCTTTGGATAATTACGTGACTAAATGAAAGTAAGCGGCATTGATATTGAGTCGAATATCGATAACATTAAAGCACAAATTGAAGCGGACAAAACATTGTCACCTTCAATGCGTACAGCTATGGATTTATTACTCCTTATCGTCACGTTACTCTGTCAACGGCTCGGGCTTAACAGTAGCAACAGCAGTATACCGCCTTCGTCAGATCCGAACAGAAAGAAAAATTCACAAGGTAACAGTACTAACAAATCGGGTGGACAAAAAGGTCATAAAGGCGCAACCCTGCCACTTGATGACAGCCCAGACATCACACATAAATTGGTTGTTGATAGCACACTTTTACCGCTCGGTAACTATACCGATATGGGGGAAGAAGTTCGGCAAGTGGTTGATATTGAATTTAAGCGTGTCGTCACCGAGTATCGCGCACAAATACTTGTGAATGAGTTGGGCCAACACTTCGTCGCCAAATTTCCCAAAGACGTAAATAGCCGTATTCAATACGGTAACGGGTTAAAAGCTCATGCAGTTTACCTGTCCCAATATCAATTACTGCCTTATGATCGAATTCGTGAATATTTCACTGACCAACTTGATATCCCACTCAGCAGTGGAAGCCTTTTCAACTTTATCAACACCGCTTATACCAAATTGGAAGAAACCCAAGCATTAGATATTATCAAAGCGAATTTGGTAGAAGAAAAGGTATTACATACCGATGAAACCGGCATCAATATCAACAGAAAAAGACAATGGTTACATAACGCGTCTTCACTGGATTGGACATATTTATCAGCCCATGAAAAACGTGGTCATGATGCGATGGATGCGATTGGCATATTACCCCGCTTCAACGGTGTGATGTGCCATGACCATTGGAAACCTTATTATCGTTATGAGTGCTTACACTCATTATGCAATGCGCATCACCTGCGAGAATTAACCCGAGCGTATGAGCAAGACAATCAAGCTTGGGCTGAAGAAATGCGGGTGTTTTTAGTCGAACTCAATCAAAAAGTATATAAGGAAGACGGGCTCCTAAGCCCCGAAAGGCAAGACACCTTGCGACTTCACTACCAAAACATCTTAAAAACCGGAGAAAAAGAAAGTCCGGCACCGATACCATTGAAAGGCAAGCGAGGACGACCTAAGAGAACTAAATCACGCAACCTACTTGAGCGATTACAAAACTATGAAAACGATGTGCTCAGATTCATGACCGATGTTGCGGTACCATTTACTAATAATCAAGGTGAAAATGATTTAAGAATGGCGAAGGTTCAACAAAAAATATCGGGATGTTTTAGAAGTGCTAACGGAGCCAAAATGTTCTTTGGACTGCGTAGCTATCTGTCGAGCTGCAAAAAGCAGGGGATCAGTGCGTCCACTGCATTAACACTATTACTAAATGGTATGCTACCCAATATTTTC
>OOFW01000011.1_pt1 | contig 24642 bp, 18 predicted proteins | sample 1670271 | NCBI WGS metagenome assembly OOFW01 (sample SAMEA98137918, study PRJEB22522) | marine metagenome | biome: marine biome; feature: marine water body; material: sea ice | place: Arctic Ocean | collected 07-Sep-2015 | depth 1.32 m
GAGTAATATGGGTTTGATTGAGTTTTTGCTCGTTATTTTGTATCACATCCCACAAATCGTAATCCAGAGCTTCGCTGGCTAGTGCAAAGGTATCTTGAATGATGCTGTATTCGGTTGCTAGTTCACTTAACATACCTAAAGTCTGGGAGCCTTGTCCGGGGAAAACCCATGCTTGTTTACTCATAGTTGACTCTCTAAATAATAAATTTTAATAACGAACTAGTGCAGATGCCCAAGCAAAACCACCACCAAATGCCTCTAGCAGTAAGTTCTGTCCACGTTTAATTCTGCCATCTCGAATAGCCGTATCAAGAGCAGTTGGCACAGTAGCAGCAGAAGTATTGCCATATTTTTCAAGAGTCATAACAACCTGATCAAGCGACATATCTAATTTTTTTGCGGTCGCCTTGATAATACGAAAATTAGCTTGATGAGGAACTAACCAATCTAAGTCTGATTTTTTCATGTTATTAGCAGCTAACGTTTGTTCAACAACTTCACTTAATTTTGTGACCGCAACTTTAAACACTTCATTGCCTTTCATGCTTCCCCAGTTTTCATGAACAGATTGCTCGTCACCATGTTGTGGGTTACCTATAGTTAATAAATCACCATAAGATCCTGCGGCATGAATGTGTGTTGATAAAATACCCGGCTCTTCACTTGCCTCAATAATAGTGGCACCTGCTGCATCACCAAATAAGATCACCATGGTGCGGTCTTGAGGACTGATCATTCGACTTAGGCAGTCTGTACCGACCACCAATATCCGTTTAGCCATGCCACTTTTAATATATTGGTCAGCAACGCTCAGAGCGTAACAATAACCTGCACAGGCAGCCGCCACATCAAATGCTGGTATACCGTCCACATTTAATGCTTTTTGAATCTCACAAGCCGTGCTGGGCAATGCATATCGACTACTTGTAGTAGCGCATACAATCATGTCCAAGGAGTTAGCATTAATGCCAGCCGCTTCCAATGCTTTTTTACTGGCTTCAAAGCCCATAGTTGCTGCCGTTTCGTTTACCCCAATGATGCGTCTTTCTCTGATACCTGTTCGATCCGTTATCCATTCATCAGACGTATCGACCATCGATGATAAGTCTAAATTGGTTCTAATATCACTGGGATAATAGCTACCAGTGCCAATTATTCTGGAATTCATTTATTAGTGACGCTCCATTAAAACAGCTTGAATCTTATTTTTTATCTTGTCTGGGACCTGCATCTCGACATGTTGTATTGCTTCTTTGATAGCACACAAAAAAGCCTCAGACGAGGCATTACCGTGACTTTTCACAACAATTCCACGCAATCCTATCAGACTAGCGCCATTATACTGGTCGGGGTTCATACGTAAATAAATGTTACGCAGCAAAGGTGTAGCAATTTTAGTCACTATTTTTGATAACCAATTATGTTGTGATACGTTTTTAACTTCTGTGATAGCAAATTTCACCAAACCTTCCCACGATTTCAAAGCGATATTTCCTGTAAAACCATCTGTCACTATCACATCTGCTTTTTCAGAAAAGATATCATTACCTTCAACAAAACCAATATAATTGATATTTTGAGAATCCATTAATAACTTAGCAGCAAGCTTAATTTGGTCGTTACCTTTGATCTCTTCTGATCCTACATTTAGCAGTGCTACTTTCGGCTGTTTGATATTGGCAATTTGCTCAGCCAATACAGAGCCCATGACTGCATACTGAAACAACACTTCAGAGTCACAATTAATATTTGCACCTAAATCCAGAAAATACACTTTACCGTTGTTCATAGTCGGCACTAGTGAAATAAGTGCAGGACGGTCGATACCGGGCAGTGTCTTTAGAACATGATACGCCATGCTAAGTAAAGCACCGGTGTTACCGCTACTGACACAGCCGTCGGCTTGATTATTATTGACTAAGTCGAGCATACGACGCATCGAAGAGTTTTTTTTGTGACGTAAAGCATGAGCCGGTGCCTCTGCCATTGATACGTTTTGTGGACAATCGGATAAGGTAACTTTAGATTGAATATTAGAAGTTTGTTTACTTAGCCACTGAGACATTATTGTCAAAGGTCCGCAAAGTATTAAATGAAGATGTGGTGTTTGTTGAAGTGCTGACAATGCAGCAGATAAAATAATATGGGGGCCGTTATCGCCCCCCATGATATCTAACGCTAAGGTTAGACGACTCAAAGTTCTGTCACTTTATTTTAAAGAGATAAAACTTTTTTGCCTCTATAGTAGCCATCAGCAGTCACGTGATGACGAATATGTGTCTCACCTGACGTTGAATCTACAGACAAAGTCGCAGTACCAAGTGCATCGTGTGAACGACGCATGCCACGTCTTGAACGAGTCTTCTTACTCTTCTGTACAGCCATTACTTTACTCCTAGTCTCGCTTAAGTTCTTTCAAAACCGCGAACGGGTTTGGACGCTCATCGGCCGGTTCAATTTTTCCGAAACTCATTTTATCGCGCTTTTGCTTGCAATCCTTCTCTGCATGAAGAGCTACAATCGGCAATGATAAAATTAATTCGTCTTCAAGGGTCTGAAATAAATTGATTTCTCCTTGGTCATCGACCTCAACCGGTTCGTAAACATCCGGTAACTCCTCTTCAACTTCTTCTTTGGCACTCTGCACGGGGCTAAAAGAAAAATTAACATCCATTGGATGGTCAAAGATTTCATTACATCTCTCACAGATAAGTGATGTTGAACATGCCATATGACCTTGAAAGTAAGTAAGACCCTGCTCGTCTTTTGCAAACTTAATTTCAACATCGATTTCTTTGGCAATATCAGCGACTGCACCAAGCAACCTAGGCATTTCAGACGACAAAATTACCCCCCGATAATCGGAGCGTATTGTGGCGTTTTTAACTGGGTCAACCAGCTTAGGTAGTTTCACTCTCTGCATAGCGCGCGCATGTTATAGAAACAACACGGCTTAGTCAAAGAAAATCATAGTTAATGACACTAGACAAAGCATTTTGTATGCTTTGCAAATTATTTTAAGAAACAGCATCCACCTTCTATGAAAATCATTCTGGCTTCAAGTTCTGCATACCGCCAATCTATCTTAAAGAAGCTGCATATTCCGTTCACTTGTGCCGCGCCTAATATTGATGAATCGACAGTACCCGGCGAATCCATTGCTGAACAAGTTGAACGCCTAGCAAAATATAAAGCATTAGCCATAGCCAAAAGAAAAACCAGTGCTGATAGTTATGTTATCGGCTCAGATCAATTAGCAAGTTTTAATGGCCAAGTATTAGGTAAACCGGGTAACTATGTTACTGCCAACCAACAGTTGTTAATGTTTAGTGGACAAACAGTCAGGTTTTACACAGGGTTGTGCTTAGTTCACTCAACTAAAAATCAATTAGCGCAGCAGATCGCACAAAAAGTTGAAACATTTGACGTAACATTTAAGACATTAACTGAGGTTCAAATTTCAACTTACTTAAAGATTGAGCAACCTTACGACTGTGCAGGCAGCTTTAAATGTGAAGGTCTGGGTATTGCATTGTTTGAATCGTTAGATGGCAGAGATCCAAATACATTAATTGGTTTACCCTTGATCGCCTTAATGGATATGTTTAATAGTATGTCTATAGACTTATTTAATTATATGCACAAAGACAATGCTTAAACATGAAGCAATAGTTCATCCAACACATTAATTACCGCTAACGGTTTATGTTTTTGTAATGTGTAGGCACTATGAACACCAAAACTCACACCGATACGGTCCATATTTATCGCTTCTGCCATCGCCATGTCATAGGTAGTATCGCCGACCATTAAAACCTGATGCACTGACAAATTTAATTCAGACAATAATTGCTGCAACATATCGGGGGAGGGTTTACTTTGCGCATCATCTGCGGTTTTGGAAGCACTAAAAAAGTGTTTAGTATTGGAATGGTGCCAATTGTGTTCTAAACCCTGGCGTCCTTTTCCAGTAGCGACCGCTAGAATGTAACCGCGTTGTTTTAGTTCTTCTAGTAACTCTATTGCACCGGTAAAAAGTGGACTGCTTGTTTGTGTATGGTCTTTAAAATGTTTTTTGTATGTATGAAAAAGACCCTGTGCTACTTTTTCATCTTGAATGTTAAATAATTTTTTTAACGCGGGTAAAAGGCTGATCCCTATTACATCTTTTGCTTGCTCATAACTAGGAGTAGGCAAACCAAAATGTTCAGCACTAGATTGCATTGTTTCAACAATCTTACTTATGGAATCCATCAATGTGCCATCCCAATCAAAAATAATGGCTTTATACTTCACTTCGAAGTCGCTTTAATACACTTATCAAACTCGGCTCTAACGGTGCCTTATAACTCACTCGTTCATCAGTATTAGGATGAATAAAAGCCAATGAGTGTGCATGTAAAAATAATCGTTTGAGACCGATCTTTTGTGTCCTTTGGTCGAAGTCTTTATCACCATACCTATTATCTGCTGCGATGGAATGACCAGCGTGTAAACAGTGCACACGAATTTGGTGAGTACGTCCCGTGATTGGCGAAGCCTCAACTAACGTCGCTTGGTTAAAAGACTCCAAAATGCGATAACGTGTTTCAGAGGGTTTACCTTCATCATTCACTAACACTATTCGTTCACCCGATTTTAAAGTGTTTTTCAACAATGGCGCTTTCACTTTAAAACGATTAGCTGGCCATTCTCCAGCCACTAAGGCTTGGTATCGCTTATCTACCTTTCTATCTCTGAGCTGCTCGTGTAAATGTTTTAATGCCGAGCGTTTTTTTGCTATTAATAAACATCCTGAAGTATCGCGGTCTAATCTGTGAACTAATTCTAAAAACTTTTGCTGTGGCCTTAATGCTCTAAGGGCTTCAATCACCCCAAAGCTTAAACCACTGCCACCATGAACTGCAGTGCCTGAAGGTTTATTCAACACAATTAGGCAATCATCTTCATACAATATGTGATTTTCTAAACTCGATACTTTATTAAGTTTAGTAGAAGGCAATTCTGTAGGCTCGGATATTCGAACAGGCGGAATTCTCAACTCATCGCTGGCCTGTAATTTATACTCGGGCTTAACCCGTTTTTTGTTCACTCGCACTTCACCTTTACGCAAAATGCGATAAATAAGGCTTTTAGGCACCCCTTTTAAGAAAGTGCGTAAATAGTTATCTATTCTTTGCCCTTCAAGGTCGGGATCGATAGTAACGAATTGAACTTTTTGAAATAATAAGTCTGTCATATGACGTGTATCATAACCGAATTGCTCCTGAATATTCCTAATATTTTAATGTCTTGCCAGTGTTAGTGGTTTAATGTGATAATAATTGCGAATTTAGACACGCACTGCTTGTTTAATACAAATAGATGGATTAATAAGTTCTGTATGCAATTATGACGAAGCCGTCGTAATGCGTTTGTTGTAAAACGTAACTTGCAAGCCTAATACGGCTGATCATTTGTGAAACGAGTAACTTTTCACAGTTTTGATGAAACAGAGCCCTTACATCAGCGATATAAATAACCTATTGATCGCCATTGATGTAAAGAACACAAAAGAATTGACAAGATATTTGAATGACGAAATAGCCGGACAAGCGCTCGTTTTTCGAATACGACTAAGTTTTAAATATAAAAATCAGTAAGCTAAACTTTCCGCCTTGTTTAGTGCCTACAAAAAATAGGTAAAGTGTTTAAAAACAGTACATTATATAATTAATGACAATCACTTTGGCGCAAAAAACTTAACTTTTAGTATACAGTCGTGAGGCTGCATTGGATAATTGTCTAATTACTTGGTAGTTCTTTATTTGGTGATCGGTACTTTACCGAGCTAATAAGAATGAAAAGAATGTTAATTAACGCAACTCAATTAGAAGAGTTGCGAGTTGCACTTGTAGATGGTCAAAAACTATATGACCTAGATATAGAAAGTCCAGGCCACGAGCAGAAGAAGTCCAATATCTACAAGGGTACTATAACCCGTGTAGAGCCTAGTCTAGAAGCAGCATTTGTCGATTACGGTGCTGATCGTCACGGTTTTCTGCCGCTTAAGGAAATTGCCAGAACCTACTTCCCCCAAGGTTATAAATTTGAAGGTCGCCCAAACATTAAAGAGGTGATCAGAGAAGGCCAAGAGGTCATTATTCAAATTGATAAAGAAGAGCGTGGCCAAAAAGGCGCAGCCTTAACTACCTTTATCAGTCTAGCAGGCAGTTATTTAGTTTTAATGCCAAACAACCCGAGAGCTGGAGGTGTGTCTCGTCGAATTGAAGGCGATGAACGCACTGAATTAAAAGCTGCTCTGGGTGGTTTAGACTTACCTGACGGCATGGGTTTAATTGTCAGAACTGCTGGCGTGGGGAAATCAACCGAAGAACTTGCATACGATTTAGACTATCTTGTATCAGGTTGGGAACGTATCAAAGAAATGGCAGATTCTCGCCCTGCCCCTTTTCTTATCCACCAGGAAAGTGACGTAGTTGTCAGAGCAATTCGCGATTACTTAAGACGTGATATCGGTGAAATTCTTATCGATGATATCATTGTGCATGAAAGAGCATTAAAACACGTCGAGCAAATGCGCCCAGACTACGCAAACCGTGTAAAACTTTATAAAGGTGATGTGCCTTTATTTAGCCATTATCAAATCGAGAGCCAAATTGAATCGGCTTTTCAACGTGAAGTGAGACTTCCATCAGGTGGTTCGATTGTTATCGACCCCACTGAAGCGTTAATTTCAATCGACATTAACTCTGCGCGAGCAACAAAGGGCAGCGATATTGAAGAAACAGCCTTTAATACTAACCTTGAAGCTGCAGATGAAATCGCACGCCAACTTCGCTTGCGGGATGCTGGCGGCTTAGTAGTTATCGACTTTATCGATATGACCCCAGTACGTCATCAACGTGAAGTTGAAAACCGCATGAAAGAAGCAGTACGAGGTGATAGAGCACGTGTACAACTAGGTCGTATTTCTCGCTTTGGTTTATTAGAAATGTCTCGTCAACGTTTACGTCCGTCGTTAGGTGATTCTGCCAATAATGTGTGTCCAAGATGCAGTGGTCACGGAACGGTTCGCGGTACAGAATCATTAGCTTTATCTGTGCTTCGTATCATGGAAGAAGAAAGCATTAAGGATAATACCGGTCAAATTGAAGCCCAGTTGCCTGTTAATGTTGCAACTTATCTATTAAATGAGAAACGTAGTTCAGTACGTAGTGTTGAAGAACGTCATAGCGTACAGTTAGTTATTATTCCAAACCCGCAGATGGAAACGCCACAATACAGCGTTGCCCGTAGACGCCCAGATGATGCAATTCAGGAAATGAGTTATAACTTGCCTTTAATTGAGCAAGCAGAAAACATTACTGATAAAAATGTTGCTCCAGCGATGGCTAAAGAGCAACCCGCATTGCAAAGCCTTATTGCTCCTGAGCTGAAAAAAACAGCACCAGTTTCTGTTAAATCAGAAAGCTTATTATCTAAAGCCAGTAAATGGATTTCTGGACTATTTAAAATAGAAAAAAAGGTGATTCCTAAGAAAACTACTCACACACGTAATCAAAATACTAATCAACATCGAAACACTCGCCCTGATAGAAGTAAACGTAATAGCAAAAATCACGAACGTAAAGAACATAGTGAGCAACCTGGTAATCGAAACGAACGCGCTGATAGAAATGACAAAAACGAGCGCTCTGAACGCAAACCAAGAAATGATAATCGTAAACCACGCCGCGAAGACAAGCCAGTAGAAGCGACTCAAAATGCGGTTATGGTTACAAAAAACAGTGCACCAGCACCGGCCAAAAAGAAAGAACAGGTTGCAGAACGAAGAAAACGTCGCGATACAAGACGTAGTGTTAGAGTTGACGCTGATAACGACGAGTCAAATAATGCAGTTTCTGCTACTGTGGAGACCCAAGCGGATGTAAACAAACAACCGGATACAGTATTGCAACATGGTACTGTAGAAGTGAGTATAGCGACTGATGAGCAACAGACCCTTGAAAAGACACCAGTAGTAGAGTCAATATCAGAACCGACTACTGAGACGGAAGCCTCCATTACTGATGCCTCTCAAGCTGTTAGCGAAAAGAATACAGACGAAGAATCTGCAACTCGTACTCGCAGTCGTCGTTCACCCAGACACGTTCGAGCGGCAGGCCAAAAACGTAGTAAAGCAGTTGACGAAAGTGACGGACCTTTGACTAACAACACGGATGAAGTTAGCCAAGACGAACTACAATTTGATGAGCCTGTAGCGGCACATAAAGTTGAAATAACACCAGAACTGGTGCCGGAAGTGGTTGTTCCTAAAGAAACGCAAGAACAGACAGTTTTGGAATTAACAACTGATTCTGTTCAAAATGTCGTAACGCCTGAACCAGCACCAGCTGCAAATTCTGACAGTCAAGAAGAAGGCCAAGTTGCTGTACCTGTAACTGAAAAAGAAGATGTTTCTAAACCGGTCATAGCAGCGGTGAAAAAATCACCGATTAAGAAAACAACAAAAAAGGCTTCTTCTTTAAAAATTGCTGCTAAACCACTCAAGAAGGTTTCAGTATCAGCCCCAATGGCTCGACCTACGTCTATTGATGAAGTTTTTGTTGATGTCAAAATCGGCTCACTTGAAGACGCAGCTAGACCAGAGGTTAAACGTTCTGGTAAATCAGCAGCGCTTTCAAGCTCATCTAATGCAGCAACAGCACCAGCAACACGCCCTGGTTCACAAATCGAGTAAACTTATTACTTGAAAGAGTTTAAAAGATGCCGCAAAACCTCACCGTTTTGTGGCATTTTCATTGACAGTGCAAGTGCTATTTTATGTTAATTACTGTATCCTCTTGCGACTATTTTTTAGCTGTTTAAAGCACATCATATTCTGATGTTTTTTTCGGATTTATTTACCAGTTTTATATAACAGACTAAGCCTGATAAATAAGCTAATCACCCTATTTGAGAATTATCTATGAGTTTTGCCGACCTAGGCCTTTCACCAAAAATTTTATCCGCTGTAGCCAGCAAAGGGTATACCACACCCTCACCCATTCAAGCTAAAGCCATACCTGCAGTATTGCAAGGAAGTGACGTAATGGCTGCTGCACAAACAGGCACAGGTAAAACAGCAGGGTTCACTCTGCCTATATTACAATTATTGAGCCAAGGACAATCAGCTAGACCTAACCAAGCTCGGGCTTTAATCCTCACTCCAACCAGAGAGTTAGCTGCACAAATAGCAGAGAGCGTGCAAACTTATGGCAAAGACCTACCATTAAAGTCAGCCGTTGTATTTGGCGGTGTAGGTATTAACCCACAAATGATTAAATTACGTAAAGGCGTGGATATATTAGTGGCGACACCTGGCCGCCTGCTTGACTTATACAATCAAAATGCGGTGAAATTTAGCGAGTTAGAAATACTTGTTATGGACGAAGCCGATCGCATGTTGGATATGGGCTTTATCCACGACATCAAAAAAATCATAAAATTGTTGCCTCAAAAACGTCAAAATTTGATGTTTTCAGCCACATTTTCCGACGACATTCGAAAATTAGCTAAAGGTTTAGTGAATAATCCTGTTGAAATATCTGTATCGCCTGCTAACACAACAGTCGATTTAGTTGAGCAATGGGTTTATCCAGTAGATAAAAGTAAAAAATCCCAATTACTTACTCACTTGATCAAAGAGAATGATTGGCAACAGGTATTGGTTTTTAGTCGCACAAAACATGGTGCTAACCGCATTGCCAAACAACTTGAAGCTCATGGTATCAGTTCAGCAGCCATTCACGGCAATAAGAGTCAAGGGGCACGTACTAAAGCCCTTGCAGACTTTAAGCAAGGTAAAGTAAAAGCCTTGATCGCGACTGATATTGCTGCCCGTGGCTTAGATATTGATCAATTACCGCAAGTCGTAAATTTTGATTTACCCAATGTGCCAGAAGATTATGTGCATAGGATTGGACGAACCGGCCGCGCAGGTGCAACTGGTCAAGCTATCTCGATGGTGACACAAGATGAATTCAAAGAATTAGTCGATATTGAAATATTGATCAAACAACTCATCCAGCGAAAAGTGACTGCTGGCTATGAACCGACTCAGCCGCTACCTGAATCAAAACTTGGTCAACGACCCATCAAAGCCAAAAAACCGAAGCAAGCTCAATCTGGTCACAGAGATGGGCAACGTTCTGGACGTAATTCATCTGGTGGACAGCCGCCTAAAAGCAATCATTCACGGAATAGAAACAAAAGCCAATCCAGTGGCAACTCTGGCAATCGTTAATAAAATAGCTGCTCAATTGTATATTGCAGGTGATAAACACCTGCAATATCAGCGCAAACATTGGGGCAACCATTAGGGCAACTATCAGTACTAGATATTTGCAGTCAGTATTTTATCCAAATGATTAGCAAAGTTCTGTCTGTCACTTTGGTTTAACGGCGGTGGTCCGCCGGACTGCTCACCGCTGGCACGCATGGTATCCATAAAATCACGGATATTGAGCCTGGCGCGGATGTTTTCAGTAGTAAATAGCTCTCCTCTAGAGCTTAATACTTGACCGCCTTTTTCAATCACTTCTGCTGCTAGTGGAATATCACTGGTGATAACCAAATCATTTGGTTCAATTTGCCGTACTATTTCGTCGTCGGCTACATCAAATCCGGCACTAACTTGTATAGAACGAATGAATTTAGACGGTGGTGTACGAATATATTGATTAGCCACAAATACCGTTTCGACTTTTTTACGTTCCGCAGCCCGAAACAAAATGTCCTTTATAACAACCGGACATGCATCCGCGTCAACCCAAATTTTCAATGTAATATTCTCTTTTTAAATAATTAATTTAAATAATTAACTTTATTAAGTAGCTTCACTAGCCACTGGTTTTTAATTTTCGTATTTGTTCATCTGTCAATACGCTCAGATATTTTTCAGTTATTTTAAATTCTATATGACTTTTTTGATACTGGATCAACTGTTTAAACAAAATTTGTTGCATATCAACGCTTGAGGCACTCGCTTCTAGCTTTGATATATCTTGTGTAGCCTGTTCTATTTTTAATGATCCTGCTAATTCAGACATATCTGACAATGACATCATTGATGTTTTTACAGAATTGTCTTCAAGCAGCGACTTTTCCATTATCTGTTCTTCTAAGACTTTTTGGGGTTGGCTGATTAATATTCTTTTCCTTGCTACCGCACTGAACTCTTTACCTAAAAGCATCTCCTTATCTAACATCACTTTCTTATCTATCATTACCTCTTTGTATGATAGCAACTCAGACTTTGAAGAAGAAGACACTGATTTCATTTCTTGAAAAGACTGATCTACCGCTATCTCTTGTGGGTATTTTTCAGACTGACTAATATCAGGAGCTTGCATAGTAGGTTCATTGAATATGTCAGTCTCCCCTACAACAATGTTACTGGGGTTTATAAAATAGTATCTTTGGGTAATAAATAAAATACCCAATAATCCCACCGAGGCTACCAATGAAAACGGCCATTGCCATGATTTTGGACTCTTATTTTGAGTCTTTCTTTGCTTATTTTTATTGTTTAAGGATTGTTGTGGAAGACTTTGTTCTTGAATCAATAAGCCAGAATTGCCTGAAAGTTGTTGTTTGGCCATTGCCATTATTTTAGAGTCTAACCGTGCACTAGACTTTTCAGCTTGGAATGCTTGAGTGTTCTGATAAAGCTCACTAATTTTTTTCTCATGTGCTAATAAGTCAAAAGTTTCATCTTTTTTATCACTGCCTTTATTATCGCTGCTCACAATATCGCCCTCCCAGTCTTAAGGAGCAAGCATTGCCGCAGATTTTCATAGGCATAACGCAAACGACTTTTACTGGCTTCAAAGCTGGTATTGAGTATCGATGCAATGTCTTTAACTGACAGGCCAGCCTCTTCTTTTAACAAAAAACTGTCTTTTTGTGCCTGAGGCAATTGACCAATACAATATTTCAAAGATCCGGCAACCCTAATGTTGGTCAATCCACTTTCTGGTTCGTTATCCATTTGTGATTGTTTTAATACTTTAGATGATTCGGCTACTTCTTCATCATAACTGTGCACCATCACTTTATTAATCACAGACAAATGTCGCACATAATCCACTAACTGGTTGTGGGCTAAGGTATATAACCAAGTAGTAAATTTTGCCGTTGGTTTGTAGTATTTAGCCTTTATTATCACTTTGTTCCATATTTCCTGATACAAATCCTCTGCCAAACTTTGCTCAGGAATATGCCGCATAAAATAACGATACAAGCTACCTTTGTGCCTGTTATATAAAGTTTCAAATGCAAGGAGGTCACCTGCAGCGTATAGCTGTATCAAGTTTGTGTCTGTTTGTTGTTGATAATCTCCTGAGTCAGCGTTGCATTGCTCTGACTCAACATTATTAGTGTTAGTGATAAGTTTCTCAGGTTGTTTCAATGGACAGTCAGTAGAATAGGTTTAACCTTAATACTGCGGGTAAAATCTTGAATATTCAATTCTACTGGCTTTAAATTTTTATTTGGCTTTAGATTTTCATTTGACTGCTTGGGCATACTGCCTTGTAAAACTGCGCTGCTGCGAACTAAATTAATAAATTCGGCACGATAGCCAAACTTGTCTTTACCTTTCGCTCCGTGTGCTAAATCTATAATTTGCTGATAACTCATATCTTGCCAATAATGACTCTGCTTTAATAAATGGGCAAACCCTACTACACTAGTCGCAAATCTAAAATCGTCAGATTGCTGATTAAAATCAGTGATTTGACTTGTCTTCACCGCTTGGGTGATTAATATACTTTTTTCGCTATTAACAGGCTTGTAACGCAGTTTAACTAAAGCTAATTCATTAGAAAATTCGCTGTCTTTTTTATTAATATTAGCGTTGTTCTTAACTTGAGCCTGCTGATAACGTAATGGGTCAAGAAAATGGTTGTTAGATGTATTTAAAATCAGTTCATACAAAGCAGTAACTGTATGCCCTGCGCCAACTTCACCTGCATCTACCTTGTCATTGTTAAAGTCTTCACGCTTTAAAGCACGATTTTCGTAACCTATCAAACGGTATTCAGCTACTAAACTGGGATTAAATTCCACTTGGATTTTCACATCTTTAGCAATAGTTAACAGTGTCGCGTTCATTTCATCAACTAATACTTTTCTAGCTTCATGAATTGTATCAATGTAAGCATAATTTCCGTTACCTGCATCAGCTAACTGTTCCATAAGATGGTCGTTGTAATTACCTTGCCCAAAACCCAAGGTACTTAAGGCAATCCCTTTCTGGCGTTTGTGTTTGATCAGCTCAATTAATCTTTCATGACTGGTGATACCAACATTAAAATCGCCGTCTGTGGCTAAAATAACTCGGTTAACGCCACCTTTGATAAAAGCCTGTTCTGCCATATTATAAGCTAATTCTATACCTGCCTGACCATTGGTTGAGCCACCAGCTGACAAACTGACAAGTGCCTGTTTAATCTTTGTTTTTTGATCACCTTGAGTAGGTTTTAAAACGACACCTGACGCGCCTGCATATACCACAATGGACACACTATCTTGCTCGTTCAACTGCCCTGTCAGTAACACAAGTGAGCGGATTAATAATGGTAATTTATTTGGCTGATTCATCGAACCCGATACATCCAATAAGAACACCAAATTTCGGCCAACAATTAGATTAACATCTGGACTGAATCCTTTTAGGCCAATACGCATAATATGCCGTTGTTCTGCCCACGGTGAATTGGCTATAGTGGTATTAATATTAAAAGGTGTTACTGATCTGTTTTCATTTTCATAGGGATAGTCGTAATTAAAATAATTAATAAATTCTTCTGTTCTTATGGCATCTGAAGGTGGCAGTATACCCTGGTTGAGCATTCTACGAATATTAGTGTAACTACCTGTGTCGACATCGATTGAGAAGGTTGAAACAGGTTCCTGCAGCACCGACTTGATCCCATTTTCCCTATAATGCTGATAGTTTTCAGTATTCACAATATAAGGTTTAACACGTCTGAAATGTTGTTGCTGAGAATGGTAATTAGATTTCCTAGCCATATTATCCATATTATTAATATTAACCATATCTTGAACCCCGGCCATAGGCTCCCGGATCGACCTTACCTCTTGCGGTCGACTGACTGCCGTCAGTGGATTTGGTGGTTTTTTAGACTCCTCGTTTATTTTGTCCTCCTTAGTCCTAGAAGTGCAAGCCACCGTTAGTGCTACCAATATTGTGCTGATAAAAAACATCTTGAATACTGACGTTTTCTCACTGTTTTTTTTAAAATTTTTCATAAATATTTACTCTCCATAACTGACTAAAATAACTGATTAAAATAGTTGTGTTTGCCTTACCAACGGATCAGTTAATCAAAAGGGTTAATTATTTTAGAGTTTTTTTATTTAAGAGAGTTTTTAAAGGAGAGTTACTTAAGAGAGTTACTTAAGAGCTTTGCGTTAATCATTTAAACCAATAAATAGTGAATATCACTAATGGTTACAATTTCAAACTCGCATTGTTTTCACACTATTATACTATCTACCTGTTTTATATCGGTTTTCTTTGTTTGGCATAGTCGATGCTAAATACGAGCATATACGCATACTCATTATTAACTTCAAACTAGCTGTTCAGGGAACTCAAAATGGAATCAATAATAAACAAAAAGGTTGGCCTTAGATTATTTTCTATACTGCCTATTTTGCTATCAGTTAGCCTTCTTAGTAGTTGTGGTGAAGCCACAGCCTTAAATGAAGACACCCAAAAAGTCGTTATCTCAGTTCCTGTAGAAGTTGCACCATTATCCATAGGTAATATTTCTTCAAACTATTTAACTACTGCTGTTTTAGAAGCAAAAGAAGAAGCGTTTGTTGTACCAAGAGCCTCGGGGATCATCGAACATATTTATGTAGAAGAAGGTGACTATGTTGAAAAAGGCCAAAGATTGGCGCAAATAGAACCCCGTCGTTATCACTTAAACCTAGATCGAGCAAAAGCAGATTTAGTAGGCCTTGAGAAAGAATTGACAAAAATTAACAAGGTATACAATAAGAAGTTAGTCAGTGACGATACATATGACAAACTGACTGCTCAATATGAATCTGCTAAAGCCACTCTTTCACTAGCCGAACTCGATTTAAAAGAAGCCACAATAACAGCGCCCATATCCGGTTATATCGCTGAACGAAATGCAAAAGTGGGTAATCTAAGTGAGTCTTTTCAGCGTGAAAAGATGTTCCATATAGTTCAACAAAAAGAACTATATGGAATTGTTTACTTACCTGAAAAAGAACTATATAAAGTACATAAAAAGCAAAAAGCCTCTTTAAACTTAACGGCATTTGATGGTGACGACATTATTGCTTTTGTGGAACGTATTAGCCCTGTTATAGATTCAAAAACAGGTACGTTTAAAGTCACATTGCGTGTACCTAACCCTAATAACTTACTCAAGTCAGGCATGTTTGCCCAAGTTAAGTTAAATTACGATACCAAACAAGATGTAGTACTTCTTCCACGTAAAGCCTTACTCGCCATAGACGATAGTATTAATGTATTTGTAGTCAAAGATGGCATTGCTAGTAAAAAAGCTGTCACATTAGGTTATCAAGAAGGTGAAGTGGTAGAAATATTAAGTGGCTTATCAGGCACAGAACAAGTGGTCATCACAGGGCATCAAAACCTCAGGGATCAAGCTCCAGTTGAGGTTGTTAACGATAACATTATCCGAAGCAAACCCTTAGAACTAGCCCAGGAAGCCTCTAGTCAGTTAGCTAAAGGTTAAGGGGCGTCTAATGAATATTGTTGATATTGCAGTCAAACGACCGGTGACAATATGGATGTTTACCTTCGCGATCATTTTATTTGGTATGGTTTCATTATCGCGTCTGGCAATAAACCTGTTACCCGAATTGTCCTACCCTACCCTCACTATCCGCACCGATTATATTGGCGCGGCGCCGGGCGAACTCGAACAATTGGTATCTAAACCTATTGAAGAAACCATAGGTGTAGTGAAAGGTGTGCGCACCGTCACTTCAACCTCCAAAGCCGGCCAATCTGATGTTTTACTCGAGTTTGAGTGGGGCACAGATATAGACTTAGCCAGCCTTGAAGTGCGTGAAAAACTAGACACACTAGAATTACCTTTGGATATCAAAAAGCCATTATTATTGCGCTTTAACCCCAGCTTAGATCCGATTATGCGTTTTGGCCTAGGAGGTGCAAATGTCAAAAATGAGACAACAATCGAAAATGACACTACAGTCGATAAAGTTACACCCGGCACAAATTCAAAACCAATAACAACAGAATACATCTCCAAGACACAAGAAATCCAACAAGCAGCATTAAGCGACCAAAGTATTAAAGCACTACGTACTTACGCTGAAGAACAAATCAAGCGCCAACTAGAATCGGTGGTAGGTGTAGCATCGGTAAAAGTGGGAGGTGGTTTAGAAAATGAAATTCAGGTATTGGTTGACCAACAAAAAACCAGTCAACTGAACATTACAATGAATGAAATCATTAAACGTTTAAAAGACGAAAACGTCAATACATCTGGTGGCCGAGTAAAAGATGGCTCCCAAGAGTATTTGGTTCGTACCATAAACCAGTTTCAAAACTTAGATGATATACGCGACCTTTTTATCGCTAATCGGGAAGGCAAAAATATTCGTTTAGGTGACATTGCCACCGTTCAAGATACTTACAAAGAACCGACTTCTATGAACCGCTTTAATGGTTTTGAAGGCGTAGAAATAACGATTTATAAAGAAGGCGATGCAAATACAGTGCAAGTGGCTGAAAACATACAGTTTCGTATTGCCCAGTTGCAAGATGATATACCCAACCAATATCAATTACAGTTGGTCTACGATCAATCTAGATTTATCTCCAGTGCTATCGAAGAAGTAAAATCAGCAGCCGTAATGGGTGGTTTGTTGGCTATGTTGGTGTTGTATCTGTTTCTGAAAAATATTTGGTCAACATTGATTATTTCTATCTCTATACCTGTTTCCATTATCGCCACATTTAATCTCATGTATGGCAATAATATTAGTTTAAATATTATGAGCTTAGGGGGTATCGCATTGGCTATTGGTCTGCTGGTAGATAACAGCATAGTGGTGTTAGAAAATATTGCTCGGCATAAAGCTAAAAACAAAAACTTCAAACAAGCCGCAGTTTTAGGCACCAAAGAAGTCTCTATGGCTATTATCGCGTCAACATTGACAACCATGGCAGTATTTTTTCCATTGGTTTTTGTTGAAGGCATAGCTGGCCAGCTTTTCAGTGATCAAGCGTTAACTGTTACCTTTGCCTTAGCAGCTTCGTTAGTTGTGGCACTTACATTAATACCCATGTTGGCCGCAAGAGAAAACTCAACAGATACCCCAAACAATAAACCAACCTTAGACTTAGGTAAAAGTCCCAAAAAAACACTTCCAACATCAAAAATAGCTTGGATATTTCATTATTTATCCCTGCCTCTTTATTGGTTAGTGCAATTAGTTTTCCACTTTACTCCTTTTGTTATTACGTCTTGTATCGTTTTGTTATTCAGGTTGTTAAGTAAAGTGTTTGGTCGCTTATTCAGACCACTATTATGGGTGTTTGACAAAAGTTTTGTGCAAATAGAAAAGTTATACTTGGCGGGACTAAAACAGGCATTACGTATTCGCCTATCGGTTTTAACCGCTGTGATAGGCGTTTCCTTAGCTTCATTGTTGTTATTACCCAAGATCGGCATGGAACTCATTCCTGATATGTCCCAAGGCGAGTTTTATGTAGAAATAAACTTGCCAACAGGTTCTCAATTGGAAAACACCGACCAAGTGATTGCTGACTTAGCTATATTTACTGCTGGTCTTGAAGGCGTTGAGCGCACCTATGCCTTAGCTGGAACGGGAAGTTTAATGAATGTGTCTGCCAGTCAAGGTGGTGAATATTGGGGCAAGCTGAATGTGGTGATGCAAACCGATAGTTCTGTTCAGACTAGTCAACTAGTGATAGACAAAATGCGCGGTTATTTATCTCAACAAGCAGGTGTTCAGAGTCAATTTGGTAAACCTGCATTGTTTACCTTTGCTGCGCCTTTAGCTGTGCAAATCGTAGGTTTTGATCTAGAAAACTTAACTAAATACAGCCAGAAGATGGAGTCTATAATGCAAGGTGATAAACGATTCGCCGATGTGAAATCCTCATTACAATCAGGTAACCCAGAACTTAAAATTAAATTCGATCATGGGAAACTGGCTCAACTTGGCATCAATGCCCCAGACGTATCTAAACTTATTTCTGCAAAAATTGGTGGCGAAGTGGCGACTCAATTCAGTGTTGAAGACCGCAAAGTCGATATCTTAGTGAGAACCATTAAAAAACAACGGGATTCCATTACTGATATTGGGCAAATGATTGTTAATCCTGGTGCTAGTCCATCAATCCCATTGGCAGCCGTGGCAGATATTAGTATGTCAATTGGACCAAGTGAAATCACACGTATTGGTCAAGAGCGGGTGGCATTGATTTCAGCCAATTTAAATTACGGTAATTTAAACGAAGCGGTATTAGTTGTGCAACAACATATTGATACCTTGAAATTACCACTTAATATGCAGGCTAAAGTGGCAGGTCAAAGTGAAGAGATGGAAAACAGTTTTCAATCTTTACAGTTTGCTTTAGCTTTGGCAATATTTTTGGTGTATCTGGTTATGGCCTCACAATTTGAATCATTGTTACACCCATTACTGATTTTATTTACTGTACCTTTGGCTTGTGCGGGTTCTATTTATGGATTGTACCTGACAGGGACCAATATCAGTGTAGTGGTGTTTATTGGACTGATCATGTTAGCAGGTATTGTAGTGAATAATGCCATAGTGCTTATTGACCGAATTAACCAACTGCGTGTGTCAGGACTAGACAAAACTATGGCGATCATCGATGCTGCACAAAGTCGTCTACGGCCCATTTTAATGACCACTCTTACCACCTCATTAGGTTTATTACCTATGGCAATCGGGTTAGGAGAAGGCTCTGAAATACGCACACCTATGGCTGTTACCGTTATTTATGGTTTACTTTTTGCCACCCTTCTCACCTTGTTTTTTATCCCAGTGATCTACAGTTTATTTGATCGTAAACAGTATGATGAAAAGTTGAATAAAGAGTCAGAAAACCAGTTAGATGAATTGCCAACAAACACTGATGTTGGGGATACAATTTATGGATAAGTTCGAAAGTGCAGGTTCAGCATTAGCAGATTTTGCCATACGCCGCCCTGTCACCATTATGATGTTATTTTTATCTATGCTGGTATTTGGCATTATATCCAGTCAGCTTTTGCCACTGGAAAAATTCCCAAGCATCGACATCCCTGAAATCGCAATTCGTATTCCTTATAATGATGCTACGCCGGTGGAAGTGGAAAAGATGATCACCCGTCCAGTAGAAGAAGCTTTGGCAACCATGTCAGGCATAAAACGTTTACGGTCGCGGTCTTCAGAAGATGGAGCTGAAATCCAGTTGCAGTTTGCATGGGACGAAAATCTCAAAGCCAAAGGCATTGAAGCCAGAGAGAAAATAGATGCTATACGTGCAGATTTACCCGATGACGTAGAGCGTATATTGGTCTATCAATTTAACACCAATGATATGCCAATTTTTTCTTTAAGAGTATCCAGCGAACGAGACTTGTCTAGCGCATACGACCTACTTGACCGTAACTTAAAACGTCCAATTGAAAAAGTGGCTGGTGTATCTAAAGTCGAACTCTATGGTGTCACAAAAAAGCAAATATCCATTCGTTTAGATCAAAATTTAATGGCCGCACTGCAAATTAACACCAATGAATTAACTAACTCTTTGAGTAATGCCAATTTTTCCATGACCGCAGGCAGTTTTGTTGACTCAGATATAGAGCAAAAAATCACAGTCAACCCTCAAGGTGAATTTACTAGCTTGCAGGAAATTCGGAACTTGATGGTTAAAAAAGGGGTACGACTTAGGGATATAGCCTTGGTTAAATACGAAAAACCCAAACGCACCGAAGGCAGACATCTTGATCAGTCGTACGCAGTAGGATTTAATATTTTTCGCGAGTCGACCAGTAATATGGTTGAGGTCGCCAGCAACGTGTTAAAAGTGATTAATGATGCTAATTCGAATCCAGCATTTAACGGTATTCAATTATTTATTATGGAAAACGAAGCAGAGAGTGTTACCGAGTCTCTTTCTGATTTACTCAATGCAGGCATGATTGGCGCATTGTTATCACTACTTGTGCTCTACGCCTTTCTACGAAATGTAACCAGTACCTTAATAGTTGTGTTATCTGTACCTTTTAGCATTTGTATTACCTTAGGCTGCATGTACATGATGGGCTATACCATCAATATTTTATCTATGATGGGACTGATGTTAGCGGTAGGCATGTTGGTAGATAACGCTGTTGTGGTGACGGAAAGTATTTCTCAGGAAAAAGAGAAAAATCCTGACGTGGTCGCCGCCACAAAAGCCGGTGTGGGTAAAGTCAGCTTGGCCGTTATCGCTGGAACCATCACCACTGCTATTGTTTTTTTACCTAATATTGTTGGTGCTAAGGTCAACATCACTATTTTTTTAGAACATGTTGCCATTGCAATATGTATATCATTATTTGCTTCGTTGTTGATATCTCAAACTCTTATCCCTCTACTTTCTAGCAAAATCAAAACTAAGGTATCTAAAAGTGGGGACAGTAATCAACCTAAGCCACCAGGAAAAATTGCGACTTGGTATAAAAGGATCCTTACTTGGTCACTTAACAACCAAGGAAAAACTAGCCTAATTGCTATTTTGATCCTTGCTAGCACGGCACTGCCGATGCAGCATGTCACCAGTGATGATGATAACAACGACGACCAAAGTCGAGTGTGGATGGACTATGACATTCAAGGCAGTTTTAGTTTAGAAGAAGTAGAAAAAACTGTTAGTAAAATGGAAAGATACTTGTACGCCAATCAGAAAAAATTTCATATCAAACAAGTTTATACTTATTACACTGCAGGTTTTGCTGTATCGGGTATTACCCTTATAGATGATCTGCCGGTGTCACAGTCAGAAGTAAAAAAACAAATCTCTGAAAACCTACCCAAGTTTGTCAGGGCGAAGCCTTCATTCCAATGGGATCAAGGAAACGGCGGTGGCATTCAGATGACACTAGTAGGCGACTCTTCCGAAAGACTTGGGCAAATAGCTGAACAGATCTTACCAATATTGACCAATGTAGAAGGGTTGTCAGAAGTTAAAACGGATACCAGCCGGCAAAAACAAGAATTGCAGATTGTTATCGATAGCCAAAAAGCGTTTCGTTTTGGGCTCAATAGTAATGACATTTCTCGGGTTGTCTCGACCGCCTTACGTGGTGTTAACCTTCGCACTTTTCGCTACGGCGACAGCGGTGAAGTGGGCATTCGATTAATGTACGATCAAAAGTTACAAAATTCAGTTAACGCCCTAAAGAATTTAACCATCACTCGTGAGTCAGGCCAAAATGTCACACTAGATATGATTGCTAAACTGACTGTTAAACCAAGACTTTCAGAAATTAACCGTAGTTATCGCCAAACGTCAATTACCATTGGCGGTAATCTGCAAGACGGCTTTACTTTGGAAGATGCTCAAAAAAGTATTGAAGGAGTAATGCAGCATATCAAATTACCCACAGGTTACGATTGGACATTTGATGGCAGCATTAAACGCCAGAATCAAAACGAAAATGCCATGCAAACTAATATGTTATTGGCCTTAATTATGATTTACATTGTGATGGCGGCTCTATTTGAATCATTACTTTTACCTACAGCGGTCATCACCTCACTGTTGTTTTCAATGACAGGGGTATTTTGGGCCTTGTTTATAACAGGTTTAGATATGTCAATTATGAGTATGATTGGTATGTTAATACTAATGGGCATAGTGGTGAACAACGGCATTGTGCTGGTGGATAGGATAAATCAGCTAATAAATATTGGATACTCAGTGCAACAAGCCATCATTGAGGCGTGTTTAACTCGCGTGAAACCAATACTGATGACGGTAGCCACAACCGTACTAGGTTTGGTGCCATTGGCAATAGGTAGCACTCAAATTGGCGGTGATGGGCCACCCTACTCCCCGATGGCAATTTCGATTATTGGTGGTTTGATATTTTCTACATTAACCAGTCTGGTATTAGTACCACTGACTTATTTGTTATTGCTCAAACTCAGAGCAAAAACCATCAATATGATCACTAATAGTAAAGATATGGTCAACCGAGTCATAAACGTTTGAGGAAGGCTCAGAACATAATGAATCATTTAAGCAGGTGGATTGTTTTACCATTTCTAGCCATCGCAGCAATTTTCTTTTATAGCATTGGCAACTTTGCAAGTCTGATTGGATTTTTGCTCATTGGCTTTATATTTGAGATAGGGTTCTGGTTAAAAGCTTTTCCAAGAAAAAAGAACAAACCTTAAAAACAGAGCTTCCGTCAAAATCACTTCATCATCACCTCAGTAATATTTATTTTTCTAACACTTCAGACAACAGATTAATCACCTGTTGTTCAACTTCATCTAGTTCACCATCTGCGACAGCAACTTCTCTGACTAATTTCATCGCTTGCTGCTTTATATCACTGTCGATTAGCAACTTGGCTCGATGAGTTAAATAATCGTCTTCTGTTTTAGTTTTAATCGCTGCATAACATTTTAGCAGCGCACTTGAGTAATATTCCTCTTTAGTGACGCTAGCACTCCACTCAATAGTACTCAGCCAGTTACGTATAAATTCGGATTCTTTTTCAGTGATCACACCATCGGCAGCGATCAAGAAAAGTACTAAATCAAACAACGCCTCACGTTGCTGTTGATCTTGGCAATGCCCCATATCTATCGATTGTATAAGCGAATCAAATTTCATCTGTCACACCTTTAAAATAGAACGTTTCACCATCTGGGATTCACATTCACCTTCCGCGTTGAACTAATATGTACAACGTAAATTGAGAATTAGTCTGAGTTAGTTTAGGCTAACGCAAATTTTTAATCTGCGTAACTATTAGTTGAACTCAAAATGATAAAAAACGATCCTAATCCACAATATTTAGCCGCAAATGATAGATATAAAAACATGTCCTATCGTAGATGTGGTAAGAGCGGCCTTAGATTACCCGCCTTATCACTAGGCTTATGGCAAAACTTTGGTGCCGTTGACTCCCATCAAAATGCTAAAAACATGTTGCATCGTGCTTTTGATTTAGGTATCAATCATTTCGATTTAGCCAACAACTACGGCCCTCCTTTTGGTTCTGCCGAGACAACATTTGGTCAGGTTATGACAAAAAGTTTTAAGCCTTATAGGGATGAAATGCTGATATCCAATAAGGCGGGATACGATATGTGGGCTGGACCTTACGGTATTGGAGGTTCAAGGAAATATCTAATTGCTAGTTGCGACCAAAGTTTACAACGCACGGGCCTAGATTATTTTGATGTCTTTTATTCGCATTGTTATGATCCTGAGACTCCCCTTGAAGAAACTATGCAAGCGTTAGATTATATTGTTCGTTCAGGTCGCGCTTTGTATGCGGGAATATCCAGCTATTCGCCAGTCCATACAAAGCAAGCTATCCGGATATTAGAAGATTTAGGTACACCGCTACTTATTCACCAGCCTAGTTACAACATGTTTGATAGATGGATAGAAGACGGATTAACAGACGTTTTGCTAGACGAAGGTGTTGGCTCGATTGTTTTTTCTCCATTGGCACAAGGTTTTTTAACTAATAAATATATCAAAGGTATTCCTGAGGATTCACGCGCATCACGCAGCGATCAAATTTATTTAAACAAAGCTAATATCAGTCAAGAAAAAGTAGCTAAAGTCATTCAACTTAATGATCTAGCTCTACAAAGAGGGCAATCCCTTGCACAAATGGCAGTAGCTTGGGTACTTAATAATCAAGCTGTGACCAGCACTATTATAGGGGCCAGTAAAGTCAGTCAAATTGAAGACTGCGTGGCAGCTTTAGATAATTTAGAATTTTCTGAGCAAGAACTCATTAACATTGATAATGTTTTAGGACAGTAAATTGACAACACATTTAGCTATTATTAACCCTAAAAGCCCGCAAAATATGGGGAGTATTCTTCGAGCTGCTGGTTGTTATCAAGCACAAAGTATTCGTTATACAGGCTCACGTTATGCAAGGGCAAAAGCATTCAGTACTGATACTAAAAATGCTCATCTCAACATAGCGGTTTCTCATGTAAGCTCAATCATTGACATTATAAATGATAAACATCTTACTAAAGTAGCGATAGAACTGGTGGAAGGTGCGACACCATTACCACTTTTTAAGCACCCAGAAAAAGCCTTGTATATCTTTGGTCCAGAAGACGGAACAATCGAACAAGATGTCATAGACCAATGTGACTACGTTGTTTATATTCCCACTATTGGTTGTATGAACTTGGCGGCAACAGTCAATGTGTTACTTTACGACCGCTTAGCAAAAGTGACAAAAATGCCTAATGATGATCAAATAATTATAAATAGTCGCGATACAAACAATGTCTCTAAACAACAAA